>Ga0302324_100014197_pt1 | contig 16076 bp, 14 predicted proteins | sample Palsa_T0_1_FD_201949 | JGI IMG/M metagenome (GOLD analysis project Ga0302324, IMG submission 201949) | Peat permafrost microbial communities from Stordalen Mire near Abisko, Sweden - Palsa_T0_1 | ecosystem: Environmental > Terrestrial > Soil > Palsa > Peat permafrost | place: Sweden: Abisko...
CACCATCTTCTCTTCGCCATCGAGAGCTTTGATGAGATCTACCATGCCATGCACACCCTTGAAGCCCGCATAGATAACGGCTCGCGCCTCGACGATTGACCTGTGCCGGAGACCACGCACCCGAGGACTCAGCTGATTCCCGCTTGCCGCGACCCCCGCTCCCGGAGGGGGCCGACGATAATAGCCCAGGATGCAGTCCGCCGTAGCGGGCGTAATCCTGGGACCAGCATATAAAAGGCGACGGTGCGCCCCGGAGGGGGCGCTGTGAATGCGGCCTTCGTGCCTGATTCATGTGCGTGCAGTTGCATCCATGCCAGCCCAGGATGCATAACATAAAGAACATGCTATAGTCTTCGAGTTTTACCGGATGATCTGATGGCCAATGATTTGAAGTTCAACAACACCCTTGAATCCAGGCTGGATCGTGACTCGCCGCGCGCCAAGGCCAACCGCCAGGCGCTCGGCATCCTCATGGCTGCCGTGTCCGCCGAAGAGGAGACAATCCGTCTCGGCGGTGGCGCAAAAGCTGCCGACGCGCAGCGTGCCAAGGGCCGCCTGACAGTAAGAGAACGACTCAAGCTACTGCTCGATGAAGGCACAGAATTCCTGGAACTGGGACTCTGGGCCGCGTACGGAATGTACAGCGAATACGGCGGCGCGCCCGGTGCCGGTGTCGTTACTGGCCTCGGCCGCGTATCCGGCCGACTCTGCATGATCATTGCCAATGACGCCACCGTGAAGGCCGGCGCATTTTTCCCCATGACCGCGAAGAAGGTGCTGCGAGCGCAGACCGTCGCCCTCGAAAATCGCATCCCGACACTCTATCTAGTCGACTCCTCCGGAATTTTTCTCCCCCTCCAGGAAGATGTCTTTCCCGACACCGACGACTTCGGCCGCGTATTCCGCAACAATGCTGTGATGAGCTCACTCGGGATTCCGCAGATCACCGCCATCATGGGAATGTGCGTTGCCGGCGGCGCGTATCTTCCCGTAATGACGGACACCATCCTCATGACCGAAGGCTCCGGCCTGTTTCTCGCCGGCCCCGCGCTGGTGCAGGCGGCCATCGGTCAGAAGACCGATCCGGAGGAGCTGGGCGGTGCAACCATGCACGCAGAGATATCCGGAACAGTCGACTTTAAAGAGCCTAACGACCATCTCTGCATCGCGCGTCTGCGGTCATTGGTGGACAAGTTAGGTGAGAGGCGTCGCTCGACAAGTGGGGATGAGCAAAGCGAAGCCGCGCCTCCGGTCTTCAGCGCGCGCGAGTTCAACACGGATCGCGATGCTCCCAAATTTCCCGCAGACGATCTATACAGCCTCCTGAATCCATCCCCCGGTGCAAGCAATGTTTATGACATGCATGAGGTCATTGCGCGGATCGTCGATCGCAGCGAGTTCGATGAATACAAAGCAGACTTTGGTCGCACGCTGCTGTGCGGCTATGCACGCATCGGCGGCAGGGCGGTCGGCATCATCGCGAATCAAAAGACAAATCAGAATCAGACCGTGGCCATGGGCCCTTCTGCAGGAATGAATCGCATCGAAGTCGGCGGCGTCATCTATACAGAGAGCGCGCAAAAAGCCGCTCGCTTCATCATGGATTGCAATCAGAACCTCATCCCGCTTATTTTTCTGCACGACGTGAACGGCTTCATGGTCGGCAAAGATGCTGAGTGGTCCGGCATCATCCGCGCCGGCGCAAAAATGGTTTCGGCCGTAAGCACCAGCGTGGTGCCGAAGATTTCCGTAATCATTGGCGGCAGCTTTGGCGCAGGCCACTACGCGATGTGCGGCAAGGCTTATGACCCGCGCTTCTTGTTCGCCTGGCCCACCGCGCGTTACGCAGTCATGAGCGGTGCTTCGGCCGCTAACACGCTTGCCGAAGTCCGCGCGAAACAAATGGAGCGCGGCGGCAAAGTGTTGTCGGAAGCAGAGAAGAAAGCTCTCTATGACGAGATCAAGAACACCTATGACGCGCAGGCCGATCCACGCTACGGCGCAGCGCGCCTGTGGATCGACGCTATCATCGACCCGGCAAAAACAAGAAACGTGCTGATCACCGCCCTTGAAGCATGCGCGCTGAATCCAGATGTGCCCAAGTTCAATCCCGGCGTCTTGCAAACCTGAGCCGTCAATTGGCGGAGAATTTTGTACTGTAATTTTGAGGAGTAAATCATGAGCGTCGAACTTGAATTAGTGGAGAGTCTCTATCCCTTCGTACTGACCGAAGACCAGGAGCACCTTCGCCGCGAAATTCGCGACTTTGCCGCGCGCGAAATCGCTCCCAATGTTATGACCTGGGACGAAGCCAGCGAATTCCCCGCCGATGTCGTGAAGAAGCTGGGCGCGATGGGTTTGCTAGGCGTCATATTCCCGCCCGAGTACGGCGGCGCGGGTCTCGGCTACGTTGACTACGTGCTCGCCATTGAAGAGCTCTCCGCCGTCGACGGATCTATCGGCATCATAGTCGCCGCGCACAACTCGCTCGGAACCAACCACATTTTTCTCGCAGGCAATGAAGAGCAGAAGAAGAAATACATTCCCCGTCTCGCCGGCGGCGAATGGCTCGGCGCGTGGGCGCTCACTGAGCCGGGTTCCGGCTCTGACGCAAGCGCTGCCAAGACGACCGCGGTTAAAAAGGGCGACCGCTACGTGCTCAACGGAAGCAAGACCTTCATCACCAATGGCCGCTACGCTGACGTCGCTACCATCATCGCCGTCACTGATAAGAGCAAAGGCACGCATGGCCTTTCCGCGTTCATTGTCGAGAAAGGAACGAAGGGATTTCGTGCCGGCAAGAAGGAAAACAAGCTCGGCTTGCGCGCCAGCGATACCAGCGAGTTGATCTTTGAGGACTGCGAAATCCCCGCCGAAAATCTTCTCGGCGTCGAGGGCGAAGGCTTCGTTGATGCCATGCGCGTTCTCGATGGAGGCCGCATCTCCATCGCCGCACTCGCCCTCGGCATCGGCCGCGGCGCGCTCGATGCGGCTTTGAAATACGTAAAAGAGCGTCGCCAATTCGGCAAAGCCATCGCCGAATTTCAAGGCATCCAGTGGAAACTTGCCGACATGGCGACGGAGCTCGACGCCGCACGCCTGCTCACCCAACGCGCCGCGGTGCTCAAGGATGCCGGCCGCAAGGTCACGCGCGAATCGGCGATGGCCAAACTCTTCGCGAGTGAAGTTGCAGTGCGCATCTGCGATGAGGCGGTGCAGCTATTCGGCGGCTACGGTTTCATCAAAGATTATCCCGCGGAGAAGTATTATCGCGATGTGAAGCTCTGCACCATTGGCGAAGGCACAAGCGAGATCCAGCGCATGGTAATCGCGCGCGAAATTCTGAAGGTCCACCCATCGCGTGGATGATGATGGAAGATGGCGTCTGATGCGGGCTGACGATTTGGAGCTTTGTAACGGGGCGCGACTTTAGTCGTGCCGCGTGCGCAGGAAAAGAGCTTTGGGCTTTAGCCCTTGAAGGAATTTGATGCCGCAACGAACAGACCAAAATTCTTCAAGTAAACACCAATTCAAAAAGAACCAATGAATGATCCAATCAAAATCGTCGAATGTCCGCGCGATGCCTGGCAGGGCCTCCGGGCACTCATTCCGGCCCAGCAAAAGGCCGCCTATCTCCGCGCGCTGATCGCCGCTGGCTTCACGCACATTGATGCAGTCAGCTTCGTTTCACCCGCCGCTATCCCGCAGATGGCAGACTCTGAATCTGTCCTTCAACTTCTCGGCCCAACGCCAGAAATCGAACTGATCGGAATCGTAGTGAATGAAAAAGGCGCCGAGCGTGCAATCAAGACGGGCGCCGTGCACACTTTAGGATTCCCCTATTCCATCTCGCCTCAATTTCTCCACCGCAATCAAAATCAAACGCCAGCACAATCAATGGAAGTCTTGCAGTCGATCGCCAGACGAGCCGCGGATGCAGGCTTGAGTGTGGTCGCCTATGTCTCGATGGCCTTCGGAAACCCCTACGGCGATGCGTGGAGCATCGATCAGGTCGTAGCCGCGTGCAATCAATTGATAGACTCCGGCACTCATCAAATTTCACTGGCTGACACGGTGGGCCTGGCAACGCCTGCCCAAGTCTCAGAGGTTGTGACTGCCGCGCTCGAAGCACATCATGAGGTCGAGATCGGCGTCCACTTACATGCTCGCCCCGACGACGCTGCCGCAAAGATTCGCGCAGCCTATCAGGCAGGCTGCAGAAGATTCGACGCAGCCATCGGCGGCCTTGGCGGTTGTCCCTTCGCGCAGGATGCGCTGGTTGGCAACATTTCAACTGAGATCCTGATAGAGGAGTTGACGGAACTCGGCGCGAACGCTCCAACGCTGCAGCCGCTCGATACTTTGATTTCTCTCAACGCCGAAATTGCGCGAGACTTCAGCGCCAAGCCGAATTGATTAGGATAGGGATGTCCCGGCTATGAAAGATGGAGGGTCGGCTTGAGTTATTCAACAATACTGGTTGCGGACGACGAGCTAATCTGGACGATCACGCTCAATCGTCCTGAACGCCGCAACGCGATGACTCCGGAGATGCAGCTGGAGCTGATAGCCGCCCTTGAAGAAGCCGCCACCGCTAGTTGTCGCGTTGTCGTGCTCAAGGGCGCGGGCGACGCATTCTGTTCCGGCCTCGACCTGGCAGTCCTGCAAAGCATGAATGATAAGTCCGCCGCCGATCACCGCGCCGACGCGGAGCGAATCGCAAAACTCTTCCGCACTCTGTATGAATTGCCCAAGCCCACCATCGCCGCTGTTCAAGGTCCTGCAATCGCGGGGGGTACTGGCCTGGCCACCATCTGCGACTTCACGCTGGCCGTGCCCACAGCGCGCTTTGGATACACAGAGGCGCGCATTGGCTTTGTGCCTGCGGTGGTATCGGCGTACCTCGCCCTCCAAATCGGCGACAAGCAGGCGCGCAACTTGCTGCTGACCGGCCGCGTCTTCGATGCTGCAGAAGCGCATCGCCTGGGCCTCGTCATTGAAGTTGTGCCGCCCGACGCTTTAGAGGAGCGTGTATATGCGCTGGCGCACTTGCTGGCTGAAAACAGTCCGGAATCCTTAGCTGCCACCAAGCGGTTGCTCGCTGCCCAGAATAAGACTTGGCTTGATATGGCCATCGCTCTGGCCATGGATGCCAACGCTCAAGCCCGCGAGACGGCAGATTTCAAAGAAGGCCTTGCGGCATTTCTCGAAAAAAGAAAGCCTGTCTGGTCGAGCTAACAATCCTTGCCCTCATACGAGCGCTGGGCTGAAGCACACCTGAGCATCTGTCTTCTGCGCAACAAAGTCGCGCGTAACATCCGGTGCCAGCTCGATCAACTCGAAGCCCGCCGAAGTCACATCCATCACGCCCAGATCCGTAATCACGCGTGTCACCACGCGCGTGCCTGTAAGTGGAAGCGTGCATTCACGCAGCAGTTTCGCGCTGCCATCCTGCGCCACGTGCTCCATCACCACAATCACGCGCCGCACGCCCGACACCAGATCCATGGCGCCGCCCATTCCCTTGACCCGCTTGCCTGGAATCATCCAATTGGCCAGATCGCCCTTCTCAGAAACCTGCATCGCTCCAAGAATCGCCAAGTCGATATGCCCGCCGCGAATCATGGCGAACGAGTCAGCGCTTGAAAAAGTGGATGCGCCAGGGACAAACGTCACCGTCTGCTTGCCCGCATTGATCAAGTCGGCATCGACTTCATCTTTCAGCGGAAACGGCCCCATCCCCAACAGTCCGTTTTCCGATTGCAGTGTAACCGTGATTCCACGCGGAATAAAATTGGCCACCAGCGTAGGGATGCCGATGCCAAGGTTCACATAAAAGCCGTCTTTCAGTTCCATGGCCGCACGCGCAGCCAATTGATCACGAGTCCAGGGCACGTATCTACACCTCGCGGGTGGTTATCTTCTCAATGCGTTTTTCGGCATTTGGATTATGCACGATGCGGTGAACAAAGATTCCGGGGGTATGAATCTCATCCGGATCAAGCTCGCCGGGTTCGACCAGAATCTCGACTTCGGCCACCGTAATCTTCCCGCAAGTAGCCGCGTTGGGGTTGAAATTGCGCGCCGTCCGCCGATAGATCAAATTGCCGAGCTTGTCAGCCTTCCACGCCTTCACCAGCGCCAGGTCAGCCTGAATGCCGCGCTCCAGAATGTACGTCACGCCATCGAACTCCTTGTGTTCCTTGCCCTCCGCAACCAGCGTGCCCACTCCCGTCCGCGTGTAGAAGCCTGGAATCCCCGCGCCTCCTGCACGCAGACGTTCCGCCAGCGTTCCCTGCGGAGCGAACTCAACCTCCAGTTCGCCGGTAAGAAACTGCCGCTCGAATTCGTTGTTCTCGCCCACATAACTGGAAATCATTTTCTTCACCTGCCGCGTCTGCAGCAGCATTCCTATTCCCCACTGATCCACACCCGCGTTATTGCTCGCGATGGTCAGGCCGCGCACGCCACTATCGCGCAGCGCCTCAATCAGCGCGTCCGGCACGCCGCACAGCCCAAAGCCGCCAATGGCCAGCAGCATGCCGTCGCGCACAATGCCGTCCAGCGCGCTTCGCGCATCCGGCCAAACCTTGGCAAAGGCCGCGCCGTTCTGTGTTTCAGTTTTCGTTCCGGTCACGGCTATCGTTCCCTTTCCAGGCCCTGCGCACATCCAATCCTATCCTCAATCCAAGACAATTTGGAACCACGCATTCGCAGAAGTTCTGCCTCACGCTCTCAACAGTCCGTGTCATGCGAATCGACAAACAGCAAAGGCCGCGGACGCCCTGTCCACGGCCCCTGTTTTCGCTCTGATTCGCTTTACGGATGAACCTGCGCTGCAACAGGACGCGCAGCAACAGGCCGAATCGCCGCAATCTTTCCTGCTCCGGGCCTGGCGTGAGGCTTGGTCAGCCGCTGAGCGGTGTTCCGGCGAACCTCGACCCTCGCCTGCCCTTGTTCATCTCTGGAGGCGCGCTCGATCGTCGCCGTCGGCATCCGTCGCTGCAATTCCGCCTGCTCGACTTTGAAGCGTTCCGTCACGTCCGTAAGCCGCTGCGCTTCATAGCCGCGACGCTTGGCCACAATGCGATAGTCGAAGCTCAGCGACGACGTTCCTCCGCTTGATTCCCGCACCTCAAAGCTGTTCGCCGTCTTGTTGATCACGTACAAGCCTTTCGAGTCGCCGTTGGGCGTAATGAAAACGTGGTAGCTCGCATCCCCGGTCACAGTGTCGGCAAACGCCGCATCGATAGTCACCACCGCGACTCCCTTCTGCAATTCACCTGACCCGAAGTCCTCCATCCAGTTCTCCGGCGACTGCATGGAGTAAGTCTCAACGGTGTGCGCGCCGCCGCCGGTGGTCGCCAGGGTCTTCATCTGGCCGGTGCATGTCAGGTCGCCGTCGCCAATGCCGCATGTGCCTGCCGGCGTAGATGCCTTGAAGGTCTTGAAGAGGCCCGTTGAACCGCTGGAATTGTTGGCCCAAATTGTGGGTGAGCCCGAGCTGTCGTTCGCAAAATATCCCGCCGAGTTGTTGTCCGCGGTGCCCACTACGCCGCCGGCGACAGTGCCTCCGGACGCGGCTGAGGTATCTCCCCATACGCCGCCGGTGAGCTGCGAGGCTTTGTCAATGAAGCCGTTGTAGGTCTGGCTGTTGCCAACCGTGTAACCTAGAACGCCCAGTCCGCCTGACGCCCAGCCCAGCACCCCCACCGGAGGGTTGTTGGAGGCGTCCGCGTTCCCGTCTGCTTCTCCATAAACGCCGGTGCCCCCGTTCCCGGCTGAATCGCCGAAGACCGCATACGTGTCAATCCCTGTTCCAGAAGCAAAGACGGTATAGCCATAGTCGCCGTTAGTGACCGCGTCGAGGCCGACGGGGTTCACGCCGCTGGAAGTTGTGCCTTCACCGTCGTTTTCGGCGTAAAGGGCCGCGTAACTTGTGCTGCTGTTCAGGAAGTAGCCGCCGTCTCCGTCGCCCGCCCCGCCGTAAACCGCGATCGAGCCCGATGCCGCGCCTGTTCCAGTTACATCTCCCCAAATGCCAAGGTAAGTACCGCTGCTGTATACCCCAATAGACTGGGTGCCCGTAGACGTCGCGTTGAGGGCGGTCGGATAGTAAGCGCCGTCGGTGACGCCCGAATTGGCCGCATAAATTGTGGCTTTTGGCGCACTCGCATTGCTGAAGTTTGCCCCGTTGCCGGTGTCTGAGACTCCATCGAATCCCGCCGCGCCGCTGGTTCCCGTACCCGTGATCGCCGTCAGCGTTGAGCCTGTCGCCGCAGCTGTAATAGGCCCGCCAAAGCTGGCCCCCGCGGCGAATGTATTTGTCGCGGATAACTTTGGATAGACGCTGTTCAGCGTGGTCTCCAGCGCCGATGTATTGAAGCCCAGCGCCACTGAACCCGTGGTGCCGCTTCCGGTCAATGGACTGGTGGTGGTGATTCCAGTAATGGTGCCGCCACCTGAGCCCGAAATGGGAAATGTCTGGCTGGGGCTGAAGCTGATGACGCCGTTGGATGCGATGGAGAGACCGGTCGCGGTCGGACCCGTACCAGAGCCGAAGAGAAGCGCCAGTTTGGCCGTGGGTGATGCCGTGTCGTTGCCTGACACCTCTGTTTGCCAGGCGTAGGTCTGCGCCACCGCGCTTGCTGACCCGCTGTTATACGCGCTCGCACCCAGTTCCAGCAGCGGGGAGTTCTGCGCTGCCGAAGATGTGGCCACGCTGGCGGGAGTAGCCGTGATGGCGCCGTTGGATTGGAAGCCTTCAACTGCGCTTGAATAACCCGTCACCGCCGAGCTTTGTGCGGTCAGTCCAGCGGTCAAGCTGAGACCACCTTTGATTGACTGGCTGCCGGTAAACGAGTTGGCGTTTGAAAGCTGCGCGTAGGTTGCGTTGAACGTCGCCAGCATCGCCGTCTCGTTCAGCTGCATGGTAATGTTGTGGCCGGATACGCCGGCGATCAGCGGGGAGATAGCAGTGGCGCCGGTGATGGTGCCAGGAAACAGCTGACCCGACGCGAAGGAGATCAAACCTGTGCTCCCGATGGAAAGAACGCCTGTCGGTGTGCCGGTGCCGGATTGATATTGGAAAAGCAGACTGGCCGAGGGAGTGGCCGTGTCATTGCCAACGGGAATCGTCGCCAGAGAAAAATTTTGCGCCACCGGTGCGTTGCTTGTAGTCGACCATAGACTCGATCCAAATTGGAGCGTCTGTGACTGGTATCCCTTCGATGTAGTTGCCGTGCCGGCGGTCGGTAATGACAGCGTTCCACGCACCGCTTCGGTCCCGTTCACGTCCAGCATAGCGGCCGGCGTAGTCTCGTTGATGCCGATCTCCGTGCCCACTTGCACCATGTTCGAGTTGCCCTGCGTTAGCGCCCCAGTCCAAAGAGGGATCGTCCCAGCGGTGCCCGATCCGGTCAACGTGCCGGATGTCTCGGGCGAGAACGCCGGCGATGGGCTAGCAGCCCGGCTGCTCTGCAAGGCCAGCGCGGATAACTGCTCCTGCGTCACAAAATCCGCCGCCGAGTGTCCGGCCAATGCTTCGGCGTCCGCCGACTTCATGGCATAGGGAACGGAGGCCAGCATCACGCGGTCCTGCTCAACGCCACGCTCCACACTCACACCCAGCCAGCGCGCCACACCGCCGGCAAAAACTGTCTGTGGCAGGCCGTTGGGGTCCGCACTGCCCAGCAATACGGAGTAGGAGCCATCCTCGCCGATCGTCACCTTTTGCGTCTCCGTCCACAGCGGCTCGCCGCCCTCGGCCGCTGCGTAGATGTGGAACACGGCTTCCACCATGTCCCCGGCGCGGGTGGCAAGCTTGCCCGTGTAGCGAACCTGTTGTGGAACCACCGGTGCGGCTGCAACCGTGGAGGGCTCATTTCCTTGCACAGCTTCCTGCGCGGATGCAGGCGAGGGCAGACCCAGGCCGAGGGGGATCCAAATCAAAGACAACGCAAAAACCGAGCGCAAAGGCTCGGCCAGAAGCGGGGAAATCCTTCTCATGGTGTGCATAGAGCTCTCTTTTCTTCACCCGCATTCGATCCTGCCGATCGGGGAGGTTGGGTGTGGGGATTGCTACTTCTTCAATGCCTGGGGACCATGGAGGAGGTTCAACCGGTCTGGTCATTCGGTTGGCGCCATCGCGCCAGCACCGGTCTAGCCTCTGAAAGCAATTTTTGATTGGCGTTCAATCCTCAGTTAGCCTTCTGAGCAAACGCCAATCAATCCTCTCAGAGATTCTTAACCTTCTAAAGTCGCGTTTCAACAATCAGTTGCACCGATACATTACCCCCGTACCAGACGACTCAACCCCCGTCCGCGAGTGGCGGCAGCGCAATCGACGTGTTTCGCGAGACGAAATGTAGCGTGGGGAAGGAAGCGTCAGACCCTGAAAAGGCCAGTTGAGGCTAATCGTTGGCGATCAGATCGGGCCACACGCAGACGGTAAAGCCGGGTTCCTGAAGCAAAAGACAGAATCCTGAAGCAAAAGACAGAACAGGTGGGTTTCCAGCGGAAGGAGAATTTCAGCCCAGCTTCAAGTTACTGATAAATATGGTAGGCACGACTGGATTCGAACCAGCGACCTCTTCCGTGTCAACCAGACTTTTGACCGTAACCCATTGATTTCAGGAGCATCGGCGGCACCGATAAGCACCGAAAGTCATCCAAAATCCACCGTCAACACCATCGTCAGCACCATCAAAATCCAAAAGGAAAAGGTCTGGAAGGTCATCTGAGAGCCACTCCGGGGCTACCCCATCGGGGCAACTGTCTCTCGGTTCGCACAGGGTTTAAAGTGCTAGCATGGCAAACACGATTCTCAGACTCCCGGCTGTAAGAAAGCGAACCGGCCTCTCTCGTTCCTCGATTTATCTTTGGAGTGCTCAGGGGAAATTTCCCGCACCTGTCTCACTTGGTGCTCGTGCCGTGGGCTGGGTTGAGTCCGAGGTCGATGATTGGGTAGCACACCGGATTGCAGAAAGCCGCAGCGAGCCTTCAAGAAAAAAGCCGGTGATTGGGTTAAGGACCGCAACACAACGAGCCAACACGCCCCTTGCGTCTTGACCCCGATGCAGGGATGCCCCGTCTGAATCGCCACGTCGTCTACTTGGGCGCGTGCCTCATCGCGGGGATTCGGCTGGCTCGGGAGCGGCAGGGTGAATGTTCGAGTAGTTCCGACCGGCAACCCGGCGAGTTGACACTTGAATAAAAGGCATTTGGGGAGAGCCTACTTGGTGACTCTTCCGAAGCCTCGGAACTTGGTATGCTGACCGTGAGGGTCTGTCAGTGCTTCGAAGGCAACGCACAATCTTGAAACTCTTCAGCACGGCAGACTGTCCTGTCCCAGCAACCAAGCTTCAGAAGTACGTGTTCCTGCTCCGTCACGAGACCTTTATAGGGCAGGACTCAGCTTTTTACGATTTCCTGCCCTACAAATACGGCCCATACTCGTTCGCGGCTCAACGCGAAGTCGAAGCCCTAACCGCCTACGGCTATCTTGCACTTTCTGGTTCATCTCTGGCCTTGACCCCCCTTGGAGCGCGAGAGGCAGCAAACGTGGACAGCGATACCACTCGTGCTGTGCTCACCATTGTGTCCAAATACGGGAAGATAGGGCTTCAGTCGTTATTGAAGGATGTCTATGCCAGATACCCATGGTATGCCCGGAATAGTGAGCTTCAGGAACTAGTCCCGAGTGGAGCGAAGGAACCCAAGAAGGCTCCAGTCGCGGTTTACACCATCGGCTACGAAGGGCGTTCCGTGGATGGTTTTTTGGACAAGCTGCTCCATTCCGGCATACGCCGCATCGTAGACGTTCGAGCGAACCCCGTATCGATGAAGTACGGATTTGCTAAGAGTTCTCTCTCTGGCCTTGCCGCCAAACTCGGTGTTGGATATGTCCACTGTCCAGAACTGGGTATCCCTTCGAATCGCCGCAAGCAAATTCAGTCCGACACAGACTTCCTGAAGCTCTTCAACTACTACGAGAGCCAGATTCTGCCAGCACAGGAAGACCATTCCGTGAAAGTCGCAGAGTTGATGATGGCAATGCCTTCTGTGCTCCTTTGCATGGAGAAGGAGGCAGTGAACTGTCACCGTGGTCGTCTTGCCAACCGCTTATCGACCCTTAACAAGCTCGAAGTTGTACACCTGTGAGATGCTGGAGCACCTGAAAGTTCTCATCACCGTAAAGACACACCCGATTCCCTCCTCCAAGTACGACGAGCTTGTTTGTACGGCTGGAGTCACCGAGGCAGGAGATTTTGTTCGGCTGTATCCAATCAATTTCCGTGACCTGTCGTACAGCCAGCAGTACAAGAAGTATCAGTGGCTCGAAGTTGATGCCACAAAGCACACCGGGCGCGACTCCCGAAAAGAGAGCTACCGCCCACAATGCGACAGCATCCGCCTTATCGGAGAGCCGCTAACTTTCAAAGATAACTGGGTCGAACGCGGTCGATATGCTTTGGCAAAATGTTCCCAATCGATGGAGGAGCTTCACGCCAAGCAAGACGCCGACAAGACTTCACTCGGAATCTTCAAGCCCAAGGAAGTGCGCGACCTCGTTTGGGTGCCTTCAGATGCTGACTGGAAACCTTCGTTCAAAGCCGCACTGAGCCAGCAGAGACTTTGGGAAAACCGAAAGGCCAGCAAAGAACCTCCCCGCAAAGTTCCGTGGAAATTCCAATACAAGTTCGCTTGCGATGACCCCCGCTGCAAGGGGGCTCATCAAATGATGATTGAGGATTGGGAGATTGGTGCTCTCTACTGGCGGTGTATCGATGGCGGTGCAAACCCAGCCGAAGCCTGTCAGAAGGTGAGGTTGAAGTTCCTTGAGCAGCTATGCGCTTCCGACCGGGACACGCATTTTTATGTAGGCACAATACTGGCTCATCCGAAGACGTGGGTCATCATCGGTGTGTTCTATCCGAAGAAGTCGGCTTCGCCCCAACAGGCTTCTCTGTTTTGACACTTGCAGTAGAGTCATGACTTTGGTCGCTTGAATCGGCTTCAAGAGCAGCATCTTATTCCGCTATCCATTTGTTTGTTGCCGGTCCCCTTTGGCTTGTACCACGAGACGAATCTGGCGCAAAATCTGCGCGAGTTTCGACTCTCACCGGCTGGAAGCGGTCGATGCAGCCGCGCGTGTCCTCACGGGCGACCACGAAGATCTTTTTTACAGGTTGTCGCTAAAAATCCTCCAGAACGGCACTATATATATGAAGTGTTTAGTTAGTGTAGGTGGCGTCCAGAATTGTCAGTCCGATTGCTATCACAGGATGCCCTTCGGGCTCCCATCGATGGTCTCGGAAAGAATTTCTTGCATTGCGCGAAATTGTAGCCTGTGCAAATCTTCGCCTTTATTTCGCCTATACTCCGTGAATGGCATTTGGGTTTTCAATCGCGTCGGCAAAGGTGTTCGTATTCGAGTGCAAGCTCTGCCGCCGTGAGGTGCCCGCCGGAGTCGCGTCCTTTCCGTTTCAATCCATCGTTGCCGACTGTCTGCTGTGTGGCGAGCGCCGCCGCTATCTGCCCAGCGAAGTGTTCCTGGGAAAGCCTCACGCCCTGGTCGCAAAGCAGGTACGCAAGGCGGTAAGCAATGGGTGAGATGAAACGGGCAATCTCCTATGAACAGCAGCAGCGACAGAAAGAAGATCGATTCGCCTCTACGCTGGTAATTGCCGCGTCCATCATTGCCGCTGTGCGCTTGGCACGCGAGCCGGAAATTAGCAGGCCGTCACCCCGGCTCACGACCGTGATTGCCGACAGCGTAGGGCTGGCCCGGATGATCCTCGACCGCGTGATGCGTTAGGACGGTCTCAAACCTTCGCTGCTATTTCAGCGGCGTTCTCTGGCTCACCAGTTGCAGTGGTCGTAATGGCCGATGAATAGACCGTCACTTTCTGCTTGTCCTCAATCTCCTCCATCGCGTTGTCTAGACCCTGTATCAGAATCTCCTCATCGTCCTCTTGAATGACGACCTCAAGCGTGATTTTCAAATACGCCATAGTTGTCCTCCGCACGGAATTAGAATAGCGCCATGTGCGGACGATACGGCAGACGGGCGGATAAACGACGCATCGCGGAATGGATGCAGGCGCACGATACAGGCGTCTTCGAAGATTCCTATTTTGCGCCTTCGTATAACGTTGCTCCGCAGACCTTGCAGCCCGTGGTCAGACTCGATAGTGATACCGGCCAGCGTGAATTGACCATCATGCGCTGGGGTTTGGTTCCGTTCTGGTCGAAAGATGGGAAAGCCGGATACAGCACGATCAATGCGAGGGCCGAGACCGTGGTCACCAGCCCCGTGTACAGAGAGGCAATGAAGAAGCGGCGCTGTCTGGTTCCGGCTGATTGGTTTTATGAGTGGAAAAAACTAGATGCGAAGACGAAGCAGCCGTATGCCATCGGCCTACAGGATGGGGCACTATTCGCATTTGCGGGGCTGTGGGAGCGATGGAACGATAAGGTGACAGGTGAGGCTAAGGATACTTACACCGTCGTTACTACGGACCCAAACGAAATCATGCAGGGCATACATGATCGAATGCCGGTGATCCTGCACCCCAAGGATTACGAACGATGGATGGCACCGGCAGACCCGGCGCAGTTGCCGGTGGATTTACTCAAGCCCTATCCCGTCGAAGATATGAAAGCGTGGAAGGTTGGGCAGGATGTTGGCAACGTTCGGAACAATCGGCCTGATCTGGTGGAACAGATCGGCTGACCCTAGTACACCTACAGTTCCCAGCGTTTACCAGTGACAAGCTCATGCCGACTAGTCACAGTGTGCCCCCTCGCCTGTAGCTTCTGCGCTACTGGCATTTCATGCATATCTCCCAAGAGCACCAGAACTTCTCCAACGGCATTCTCTGCCAGAAGGATTTTTCTGACGAAAAAATCCTCGCGAATGTCATCTTCTGGAATTCTCTTTTCAATTTCTTCGTTAGGATTGTTTGGATCAGGACGCGATGGACGATTGTCAAGCGCCTCGAAAATGCCTTCGGCTCTGCGCTCGCCTTCATCCATTAGAATGCAATCCCACGGTATCTTAGGGTTACTCTGGTCGGCGAGTTCTCGCGCTATTGTCATGACGGTAGGTAAGGATTCTTCAAAAACAGCCGCCACTTGGTGCTCTGCCAAATGCTCTTCGAGAATTGCTCGCAGTTTCACCTTCAATGTGCGGCGGTTGATGGTGTCTGACTGAGCCTCCAACAACTGAATCTTGTGATCTATTGAGACAATGTGAACATCCACGAATCTGCCCTCCTCAACCGGTAGTCTCCATCGCTGTGCGTTTAGCGGTTTATGGCCTTCAGTCTCAGAATCATCTCGCTTTCGATTACCTCGCGTCGTTTGCCAAAATGAGCCTCGCGGTGATCGTTCGGGCAGACAGCGATGACATTCGTCAGCTTATCCGCACCATCATTGGCCAGATATATCACATGATGGGTCTCCAAATACCGCTTACGGTTTGGCAAAATGAAGCCGGGTTTGCCGCAAAACTCGCACTTGCCTTTGGCGCGTCTCAAGACTGCACCGCGCACCTTTTTGTCGCGAGCATACGACCATTGTTCTGAGAGCGAGTGGTCAGGTGAGTCCGTTCCCAGATCATCGATGGCATTCGTATTTTTTAGGTGCAGTGCGAACGCTAGAGTATCTTCCGCCTGCTGCTGTTCAGTCGCTAATTTAGCCCAGCGGTCAACCTCGCGCTCGCGCTGCTCCTGCGACATTTTGGCTAAAGCGGCCTTCCGCTCACGCTTCGCCCAGCTCAGTCGCTCCAGAGCGAGCCTGTGTGACCTCTCCTCAGGCGACTGGGAATGGTAGCGGGCGAGAACGGCCTGACTCTTACGTTGCTTCTCAGCTTCGCTCAAACCTGCGCGACGTTTTCGCTCCCATTCGGTCTTGTATGCCCGCCTCTCTTTTTTCCGCACTTCATTCATAACGGCAATAGCTCCCTAATCAATGAACCCCTCCACCATAACCGGTTGCCAAACACAAAGAAAAGGGGCAGAATCCTCGTCGGACCCCGCCCCTCACTGATCCGTATCCAATTCGCCTCTAGA
>Ga0302324_100014199_pt1 | contig 16073 bp, 17 predicted proteins | sample Palsa_T0_1_FD_201949 | JGI IMG/M metagenome (GOLD analysis project Ga0302324, IMG submission 201949) | Peat permafrost microbial communities from Stordalen Mire near Abisko, Sweden - Palsa_T0_1 | ecosystem: Environmental > Terrestrial > Soil > Palsa > Peat permafrost | place: Sweden: Abisko...
GCCAGCGCCGCCAGCGGGCGATCGGCGTAGACCAGCAGTCCGACCCGGTCATCCAGCAGCGTCGCGCGCTGTGCCAGTCGCGCCGCGACGTTGGCGTACAGTGCCAGGCGATCGGTATCGGCGGCGGCCAGGCCGCTGGCACGGCCCGCGTCCAGCGCGATCAGGATCTCCAGATGCTGGTCTTCGGAAAAATCACGGCTGATCAACCGCCGTTGCCGCGCGCTCGCCTTCCAGTCGATCGCACGCGGCGGATCGCCGGGCTGGTAGTCGCGCAGCTGCAGCACCTCGCTGCCGGAACCGGCACGCTGCATCGGCAGGGTGCCGCGCGCGAGCGCGCCGATCGAGCGCTCGCTGTCGCGCAGGATATCGGGCAGCACCTGCATCCGCCCGCCGCCCGCAGGACGGCAGTTCCACCAGGCCAGCCCGAGGACGCCACCGACGCGCGTGCGACTTTGCGGCCATGGATACCGCCCGAGGCGCCGGGCGGTGGCTGTCAGCATCCAGCGGCCGGCAGCCCCCGCCGGCACCGCCACGCTTGCCACCGCGCGATCGAGCGCCACTTCCGGTGGCGCCGACGGCGCCAGCTCAAAGCGCAGCAGCCGCGGCAAGCCATGCCTGAGTTCGAACACCACCGATGTCGCACGGCCGAGCAACCAGCGCCGCGGCAACTGCAGCTCGAGCCTCGTCGCCGCACGACTGACCATCCAGGCTTCATACGCGAGACCCAGCAGCAGCAGTCCTGCCGGCAGGCACCAGTAGCGAGCCAGCGGCGCACGCCCGCTCCAGTCGCCGGCGACCGCCGTCAGGGCGGTCAGCAGCAGCAGCAGCAACGCGTTTTGACGTAATGCCACGACGCGGCTGCCGTTCAGCGCGGTACCGGCACCTGGTCGAGCAGGCGCTGCGTCACCGCCAGCTCCGTGGCGCCTTCCAGCAGCGCCTCGCTGGCGAGCATCAGGCGGTGCGGTATCACCAGCGGCGCTGCGAGCTTGACATCGTCCGGGCTCACAAACTGCGCTCCGCGCAGTCCGGCACATACGCGCGCCGCGCGCAGCAGCGCCAGCGCGCCGCGGGTCGACAAGCCGAGTGTCAGCTGGGTCTGCTCGCGCGAAGCCTTGGCGATATCGAGCACGTAGGCCGCCAGCGTCGGCGCCACATGCACCGCATCGGCGGCGCGCTGGGCCGCCGCCAGCAGCTCGGCCGTGACGCCCGCGCCGGTCGCGGTGGCTGGCGACGGCGTGGCTGGCGACGGCGTGGCTGGCGACGGCGTGGCTGACGGCGATGCGCCGCCGCTGGCAATCTCGCCGTAGCGCTGCAGCACCTGCAACTCGTGCTCGCGCGTCGGGTAGGACAGGTCGATGCGCAGCATGAAGCGATCCAGCTGCGATTCCGGCAGCGGATAGGTGCCCTCAAAATCGCGCGGGTTCTGGGTCGCGATCACCAGGAATCCGGCCGGCAGGGGATAGTTTCTGCGCTCCACCGACACCTGTCGCTCTTCCATGGCCTCCAGCAGCGCCGACTGGGTCTTCGGTCCGGCCCGGTTGATCTCATCGAACAGCAGCACGTCGGCGAACAGCGGGCCGGGGCGGAATACGAAGGCGCTGCGCGCCGTGTCGAACACGTGCACGCCGATGATGTCGGAGGGCATGAGGTCCGCGGTGCCCTGGATGCGCTTGAAGCTGCCGCCCAGCGCGACCGCCAGCGTCTTGCTGAGCAAGGTCTTGCCAAGGCCCGGCGCACCCTGGATCAGCACGTGACCGCGCGCGACGATCGCGATGGTCAGCGCATGAATCGCGCTGTCCATCCCGATCACGGTGTCCGCCAGCGCACGTTGCAGGCTTTGCTCCAGATCCTCCAAAGCGCTAGTCATGCCAGTTTTCCCTGCAGTTTCGACAGAAGGTTGTGCAAATGCATAAGCTCGATGCGCTCGCCGCTGTACACGCGCGCGTACTGGGCGTGCAACTGCGATCGTTCACGGCTCGAGATGACTGCCTGCGCGTCCAGCCAGTCCCACAGCGGCTCGCCGCTGGTGGGCAGCCCGAGGCGAGCGCGCAGTACGTTGAAGAAATTCTCGAACAGTCGCCGGGCCGCGGCGCGTGGCGCCACTGCCGCCGAATAGAACCGGCCGCTGGCGTCGATCAGCGCGGTCTCATCCACCGGCCGCCACGCACTGTAGCCGCTGCGAAGACGCAGCGGACCAAGCACGAACGCGAGCCACAGCAGCACGATCCACCACAGTGTTCGATGCAGCCGCGGGTCATGGAAGAAGGCCTGCGGATCATAGAAATCAACCAGCCCCTGGTGTGCGTCGTCGAAGATCACGCGGCCCTGCGGGCCGCGCGACCAGCTGATGATATTCGACAGCAATTGGGCATTGTTCGACAGCGCAATCTGGCGATTGGTGAACGGGGTCGCCAGCGCACACACGATGAGCTGACCCTCGCCCTCGCGCATCAGCCACAGCACCGGATCGAAATTGTCCAGGCGCTGCGCCAGCGTCAACGGAACTGCGCCATCGATCGCCTGGGCACGCCAGCGCGAAGCCGGCAGATCCGATATCGCCTCCAGGTGACGCACCTGCGCCAGCAATGGATGCTTACCGCGGGGAATGATGGGTATCGGGGTAGGTCCCAGCAATGCGCTGATCTGGTCGCGCGCCTGCTGGGTCTGCGATGGCTCGGCCGATGGCTCGGCCGATGGCTTGGTCGATGGCTTGGCCGCGGACTCGGTCTTGACCAGAAACGTCATGTGCGTCGCCCGCTGCAGCTCAGCCACCATCGTGGACTCCACCGCCAGCGTCCATCGCGGCGTGTCATCCAGTGCCGCCATGACCAGCAGGGTATTGCCTCGCCTGACCCATTGAGCCAGCGCCGGCCATTCATCCGCGCGCACCGCCAGCCGGTGCGGCATCACCGTGATCAGCAGGTTGCCGGTAGCTGCGCCGCCGGTAGCGGCGCCGCCGATAGCGTTCGAGTCCAGGCGATCGTAGCGCTGGCGCAGGCTGAGCACCGGCACCTGTTCGGCTTGCAGCCAGCGCCACAGCGCCAGCTGTCCGTCCTGGCCGCTGTCGGTACTCCACGGCAACGAATCCGGTTGCAGCATGGGGATCGGCTTTGGAAACAACAGCGCATAGAAGAGTCCCAGGGCGGCCAGCGCCAGCAACGCAGTCACGGCCCGCTGCTTCATGACGCCCGGGCTGTCCGGCCGATCCACTGCGCATACAGTCCCCGGCCATCCGCCAGCGCCTGATCGACCTGCGAACGGGCAGCGCCCCCGGCCGCGCTGGCCGTGGCGGCGACAGCGGCGGCGGCGGCTGGCCCATACAGCAGCCGCTCCGCCAGCAGCGCAATCCGGACGAACCGGTCGTGCTGTTCGGAATCGTCGAAACCGCTGCGCGCGCCGAGTTCGCGGTGCGTCAGGGCGCGATCGTTGCTGAGCCGGCCGGATTGCAGCAGCGCCTGCACCAGCAGCCGCAACAGCAGCGCCGGCTGCTCGGCGAGCGGCGCGCGCTCGATCTCATCGAGGCTCAGCGCGGGCGCACGCGCAGGTGGCGGCGGCAACCGGCTCACCGCGCCTGATTCGGCGCGGGCGCCGGGGCCGGTCACTTTGAGCTCGCGCCACACGATCCACAGCGTGGTGACGAGGATCACGGCCATCAGGATGTAGAGCAGCGATTGCATCAGCAGCTGCGGCAGCGAGACGCGCGACAGCCAGCGGTTCAGCCACGACGGATCGGTACTCTCGGGCGGCGACAGCCACTGCCGCAGCCAGTCCTTGAAATCCTGCCACCAGCCATGCGGCGGCACCGGTGGGTTGAGCGTGTGAGCAACCTGATACAGCGCCGGTACGCCTGGCGCGGCGCTGGGCGGCGTCGACTGATAACGCCGCAGCAGCCGGCTAAGATCTTCGATACTGCTGCGATTGAGCCACTGCTGCCAGCGATCGGGCAGCTGGCTGCTCAGGCCGGAATCGATGATCGCCTGTGCGAAATCGGGGCACAGCAGCCGCAGCTCCTCGACACCCGCTGGCGCCGGCGATGCCACGGGCCCGAGCCTCGCGAGGCACTGGTCCAGGCTGCTGAGGGTCGATGCGGTGTCGGCCCACAGCGGACCACCCGACAGTGCGCACGCGGCCAATGCGATTGGCGGCAGCAGCGAGCGCATGGGTCAACCGGTCGGCAGCGACTTGGCCCGTGCCGCCAGATCGCCGCCTTCGCGACGCAGCTTGAAGTCGTAGTACATGGCAACCAGCAGCGCCGGGATCATCGAGGTCACGAACACCCGTTCCACGGCGCTGATCAGCGCATTGCCAATCAGCATCGACATCGGATCGAAGCGGGAAGCAACCAATATCAGCCCGCCGATGAAGCTGAAAACCGTCGAGATGACCAGCACGATGATGATCCCGACCGTCAGGATGATTGCGGCGCGCCACCAATGTCCCCGGATCAGACCCCAGCTTATTCCCATGGCCCGCAACGTACCCGCAGGCTCGGCAAACAGCGCCACGGTCCAGAGTTGCACCATTCCCCACAGGTAGATCGCGTAGATGATCCACGCCAGCACAGCGAGAATTTTCAGCGGTGCCGGCATCGGCGCGATGACAATGAGGGCGCACACGCCGAAGTAGAGCATCCACAACACGATTGCAAGCAGCTGCCAGTGCAGTCGCGCAAACGCCGCAGCCAGCGCCTGCCCGACAGTCAGTGGGCCGCTACCTGCTGCCAGCGTGTTCTGGCAGGCAATGATTCCGTTGAGCAACACCAGCGATGCGAGGCTCAGGACCAGGTACCAGCTCCAGACCGACGGCGATTGCAGCAGCCCCAATAACTGCGCCGGGTCGCGCACCGACGCTATCGCCGGAAAGCGGCTGAACAGGTAGACCACGGTCGCGCCACTGACCAGCGACCCGATCAGCGCCAGCAGCCAGCAGGTGCGGAACGACGCCCGGTACAGCTTGATGGCATCGTCGATGACGCCGCCGATATCGCGCGGTGCGCTAGGCTGAACGTACACGTCATTGTCTCCCCTGCAATGCCAGGCCCTTGCCCTGGTCAAAGTTAGCAGAAATCAGGCGGAAACTTCGAAGCCGATGGTGACTGGGTGCTGCCTCATATGAATTCAATGGAACCTCCATACGCCGCGAGCGCGCTCTGCCGTCACCAGGCGCAGAGGCTCCGTGAATGCCTGCGCCACAAGCAGGCGATCGAACGGGTCCGTATGAAGCGGGGGCAATTTTGCCACTGCCGCCGCGTGCGCGGCGCTCACCGGCAGTTCCTGAAAGCCACTTGGCTGGATCGCGGCGGCCAGATGCTCAGGATCGCCGTCGATCCTGCCGAGCTGCGATTTGATTAATATCTCCCAGATCGACGCCGCCGACACATACACCGCGCATCAGCGTCCCTCAAACTGATTGAGAACCTCATCCGCCAGCGGCATATCGAAGTCCTTGCCGATTTTTACCTTGCCCTTGAGCAGCCCGAACCGGATTTTCCGGGACGGCGCCTGCAATTGCGTCAGCCGCGCGACTGGCTTGCCGCCGCGGGCAATGATGACGTCCTGGCCGCCGGCAGCCTGGTCGACTAGCTTTGACAGCTGGATCTTTGCTTCACAGATCTTGACCGTAAGACAGCGGACGGGCGGCATGTCGCCTGCTTTCAATCGTGGTTGAATCGTGGTTTTTATTTGGTCCGAAAGTGGTTTCAGTACTGATCATGACTAACAACAGACGTCGGAACCAAGCGGAAACCCGTTACGACCTGAACAGCCGCGTGTACTGCGACTCATGCAGCGCGCTCGCCAGCGCCTGCGATACCGTTCCGACACCCATCGCGTCGTCTTCAAGCCTCTGCGCGCGCTCGACGATCGCCGGCATCGCCGCGGTCAGCCGATGCAGCAGCCGCTGGCCCGCCGACTGTCCCAGCGGCACCAGCTTGACCGCGGCCAGCACCTGGTTCTCGCTCCAGGCCCACAGGTATCCGCGCAGCGTGTCGCCGGCCTCGATGCGCCAGCGCACCGCCGCCAGGCTGAACAGCGTCGCAAACGCGGCCGCCCGCTGCTGCCACTCGCCGGCCTCACCGATCTCCAGTTCCACCAGCACGCGCGCCAGCGCCGTCCCCAGATGCAGTTCCTCCGCGCGCAGCTCCGCGCTCTCGCGCGCCGCGATCAGCTGCGCATTCCAGCGCCGCACCGCGGCCTGATCGTCCGAACTCCAGGCGGCATGCAGCCGCAGCAGTACCGGCAGGTCCAGCGTGCCGATGCCGGCGTGCGACAGCCCCTGGAGCCACTCGAGCGTGCTCGCCTCATCGTGCACCCAGCCGGCATGCACCGCGTACTCCAGCCCCTGCGAATACGCATAGGCGCCCACCGGCAGAGCAGGACTCACCAGGTGACACAGCCGCAGCAGCGCGTGCGGGTCGCGCTCAGTGCTCGTGGCCGTGCTCGTGGCCGTGCTCGTGGCCGCTACCGTGACCGCCTTCGCCGCCGGTGTGGTAGGCGCCGGCTTCCGGTTCAAACATCGACTGCTCGACGCTGACGGTAACGCCCAGGCCATGCATCATCTGGTCGAGCACATGGTCGTGAATGTATCTGAGCCATCCCTCACCGATCTGCAGCGCCACGTGCCGGTTGCCAAGGTGATAGGCGGCGCGCGCAAGCAGCCGCGCATCGGCGCTATGCGCCGTTGATACGGTTTCGGCAGCGGCGCCGATCTCGATCACACGTCCGTCGGACGCCAGCAGCAGATCCCCGCCGCGCAGGATCTGCCCGCGTGCGAGCACCACACCGACTTCCTCGCCATCGGCGAGCCGGGCGCGAAAGCGGCTGCGGCTGCGCATCTGGAACGGCAGTACCAGGCGGGCATCGGCTGCGCGCGGCTGCTGCAGGCGCTGCGAGATGATCAGCATCGCGCGTGTCAGAACAGGAAGTAGCGCTGCGCCAGCGGCAGCACGCTGGCCGGCTCGCAGGTCAGCAGCTGACCGTCGGCACGCACCTCGTAGGTCTGCGGGTCGACCTCGATGCGCGGCAGGTAATCGTTCAGGATCATGTCGCTTTTGCGCAGCGCGCGGGTGCGCATCACCGGCACCAGCCGCTTGCGCAGTCCCAGGCGCCGGCCCAGGTCGCTTTGCAGCCCGGCCTGCGACACGAAGCTCACCGCAGTGGCCGCACGCGCCCCGCCCAGCGCGCCGAACATGCGCCGGTAATGCACCGGCTGCGGGGTCGGAATCGAGGCGTTCGGATCGCCCATCGGGGCTGCGACGATCATGCCGCCCTTGATGATCAGGGCCGGCTTCACGCCAAAGAATGCCGGACGCCACAGCACCAGGTCCGCCAGCTTGCCGACCTCCACCGAGCCCACCTCGTGCGCGATACCGTGCGTGATCGCCGGATTGATCGTGTATTTGGCGACATAGCGTCGCGCGCGAAAGTTATCGTTCCGACCGCTATCCTGTAGCAACGCGCCGCGCTGCAGCTTCATCTTGTGGGCCGTCTGCCAGCTGCGCGTAATGACTTCGCCGACCCGGCCCATCGCCTGGGAGTCGGAAGAGATCATCGAGAACGCGCCCAGGTCGTGCAGGATGTCCTCGGCGGCGATGGTCTCGCGGCGGATGCGTGATTCAGCGAACGCCACGTCCTCCGGGATACCCGGATCCAGGTGGTGGCACACCATCAGCATGTCCAGGTGCTCATCGACGGTATTGACGGTGTAGGGTCGGGTCGGATTGGTCGATGACGGCAGCACGTGGGCCACGCCGCAGGCCTTGATGATGTCGGGCGCGTGCCCGCCGCCGGCGCCTTCGGTGTGATAGGTGTGGATCGTGCGGCCCTTGAAGGCCGCAATCGTGTCCTCGACAAAGCCGCTCTCATTGAGCGTGTCGGTATGAATCGCGACCTGGACGTCGAACCGATCGGCCACCGCCAGGCAGTTGTCGATCGCCGCCGGGGTCGTGCCCCAGTCCTCGTGCAGCTTCAGGCCGATGACGCCGGCCTGGATCTGCTCCTCCAGCGGCTCGGGCAGGCTGGCATTGCCCTTGCCGAGCAGCCCGAAATTCATCGGCAGTTCCTCCAGCGCCTGGTACATGCGCTCGATGTGCCAGGGTCCGGGCGTGCAGGTGGTCGCAGCGGTGCCGGTCGCAGGGCCGGTGCCGCCGCCGATCATCGTGGTGACGCCGCTCATCAGTGCGTGTTCGACCTGCTGCGGGCAGATCAGGTGGATATGCGCATCGATCGCCCCCGCGGTCAGGATCAGGCCCTCGCCGGCGATCACTTCGGTCCCGGCGCCGATCGCGATCGTAACGTTGGGCTGGATGTCGGGGTTACCGGCCTTGCCGATCGCGGCGATGCGCCCGTCTTTCAGTCCCAGGTCCGCCTTGACGATGCCCCAGTGGTCCAGGATCACCGCGTTGGTGATCACCGTGTCGGCCACCTGTGCGGCGTTGCGCTGTCCCTGTCCCATGCCGTCGCGGATCACCTTGCCGCCGCCGAACTTGACCTCCTCGCCGTAGACGGCGGCGTCGCGTTCGATTTCGATCCACAGCTCGGTGTCCCCGAGACGCACGCGGTCCCCGGTCGTGGGCCCGTACATTTCCGCGTAGGCGCGCCGCTCGATGTGTGTCATGACAGCGCGCCCATGATCTTGCCCTGGAAGCCGTACACCAGGCGCTCGCCGGCCAGTGCCACCAGTTCGACCTCGCGCTGCTGGCCGGGCTCGAAGCGGATGGCAGTGCCGGCCGCGATATTGAGCCGATAGCCGCGTGCCTGCTCGCGCTCGAACTGCAGCGCAGCGTTGGTTTCATAAAAGTGATAATGCGATCCGACTTGTATCGGCCTATCGCCGGTGTTGGCAACCGTGATGCGGCGCGTGTCGCGGCCGGCGTTGAGCGCCAGCTCGCCATCCATCGCGATGATTTCCCCTGGAATCACGGCGCGCCCTCTTCAGGTAATCGGTCAGGTAATCGGATGATGCACGGTCACGAGCTTGGTGCCGTCCGGAAAGGTGGCTTCGACCTGCACTTCGGCGATCATCTCCGCGACGCCTTCCATCACGTCACTGCGTCGCAGCAGTGTCGTGCCGTAGCTCATCAAATCGGCCACTGAACGGCCATCGCGGGCGCCTTCCAGGATCGCCGCGGACACATAGGCAATGGCCTCAGGGTAATTGAGCTGCAGTCCCCGGGCCTTGCGGCGTTCGGCCAGCAACGCGGCCATGAACAGCAGCAGCTTGTCCTTCTCGCGCGGTGATAGTTCCATCTGCCCGTCCCAGGTTGCCCAGCGGCGTCAGGTCGCCCAGATGCGCGGCGCGATCGCCGCTCGCCCCAGCAGCTCCGGCCGCAGTACGCGCCACAGATCAATGAACGCCTGCTTTAATCGATCGGCCCGGCAAGCCGTGCCACGACAGCTCAACACGCCGTCCACGAGCGTACAGGCAAGCCTTGTGTCGGCGCAATTGACGCCCGCCACCGCCGCGCGCGCCAGCGACAGCGCGCGTTCAGTGGCCGGAAACGCCAGCCAGGTAGCCAACGCCGCATGCCCGGCCAGGCCCCAGCGTACAGCGAGGCAGCTGCGATCGATGTTCAGGCGCTCCAGCAACAGTGGCGCATCGCGCTGCCACAGCTCGAACGCCTGGCGCACCGTGCCATCACCCAATGTGGCGCGGTTCGCCGGCAGCCCCAGGCAACCGATCTCCCAGCCGATGAAGCGCGCGCCGTCGTCCAATCGCACCCGGGTCGACAGCTGCACCGCGCTGTCTGGATAGAAAATATTCTCCTGCGGCAACCATTCGAGGAGGCCGCCGCTCACGCACAGGTTTTGCGTCACCCGCGCCACGCCGGCATCCAGCCCGGCGCGGCGATAGTACTTGCCCGCCGCCGGTGTCGTCAGCAGCGCATGCGCGCCGCGACACACCTCCACTTCGAGTTGCAATTGATCGCCGCTGACCACGCCTCCGGGCGGATGCAGCAGGTACGCATGCGCCGTCACCCCGGTCGGCTCCGGATAGAACACCCGCTGCACCAATAACGGCCCGTGATGTCGCCGGTGCGCCAGGCGCGTGCGACCGGCATCGACCTCGAAGCGCAATTGCAGCCGCGCCTGCCAGCCTTGTCTGTCGCGCTCGGCCGCCACGGCGCTCATACGGTGAGGTGCGTGCGCACCAGCTCATCGGTCAGTGCACCGATCTTGCCTGACACCACCAGCCGCCCCTTGTCCAGGATGCGCAGGTCGCTGGCCACGCGGCGCGCGAACGGCAGCTTCTGTTCCACCAGCAGCACGGTCAGGTTGATCTCGCGGTTCAGTCGCTGAATCACGTCGCCGATCTCATGCACGATATTAGGCTGAATGCCCTCGGTCGGCTCGTCCAGGATCAGCAGCCGCGGATCGATCACCAGCGCGCGCGCGATCGCCAGCTGCTGCTGCTGGCCACCCGACAGGTCGCCGCCGCGCCGGCGCAGCATCTGCTTGAGCACCGGGAACATCTGGTAGAGATGCTCGGGCACCTCGCGCGTCTTCGGCCGGCGCACCGCCAGGCCGATGCGCAGATTCTCCTCCACCGTGAGCTGCGAGAAAATCTCGCGGCCCTGCGGCACGTAGCCGATGCGCAGCGGCGCGCGCTCCTCGGCCGGCAGCCCGCGCAGGTCGCGGCCCTCGTACAGTATCTGTCCGGACGCCGCCGGAAGCAGTCCCATGATGCACTTGAGCAGCGTGGTCTTACCCATGCCGTTGCGGCCCATCAGGCAGGTGCAGGAGCCGGTCGGCACATCGAGGTTGATATCCCACAGGATGTGACTGCCGCCGTACAACTGATTGAGGCCTTTAATCTCCAGCATGCTATACGCCGAGGTAGACCTCTCTAACACGCGTGTTCGCCTGCACCTCGTCGATGCTGCCTTCCGCCAGCACGCCGCCCTCGTGCAGCACCGTCACCCGACGCGCGATCGAGCGCACGAATTCCATATCATGCTCGACCACGATCACCGAGTGCCGCCCGGCGAGCGACGTCAGCAGTTCGGCGGTGCGCTCGACCTCGTGCGGCGTCATGCCTGCGACCGGCTCGTCCACCAGCAGCAGCTGCGGCTCCTGGATCAGCAGCATGCCGATCTCGAGCCACTGCTTCTGCCCGTGCGACAGCGACCCGGCGCGCGCATCGCGCCGCTCGGTCAGCCGTACGGTTTCCAGCACCCGCTCGATGTGCTCGAGCTCCGCCGGGGTGGTGCGGGCAAACAGCCATTTCCACACCGTCTTGTCGCCCGCCATTGCGAGCTCCAGGTTCTCGAACACGGTGTGGTGTTCGAACACCGTGGGCTTCTGGAATTTGCGCCCGATGCCGGCCTGGGCGATTTCCGGTTCGTTGAGCGCCAGCAGGTCGATGGTCTGGCCGAACCACGCCGAGCCGGTATCGGGCCGCGTCTTGCCGGTGATCACATCCATCATCGTGGTCTTGCCGGCGCCGTTGGGCCCGATAATGCAGCGCAGCTCGCCGACCTCGATATACAGCGTCAGCGCATTCAACGCGCGAAAGCCGTCGAAGCTGACGGTGATGTCCTCCAGGTACAGGATGATCCCGCGCGAGGAGTCCGGTCCGGCCTCGATGCGGTCGGATTCCAGCAGTGCCCCCACGCGCGGCGGCTTGGCGCTGTGCGAGCGGCCGGAGAACCGGCCCATGACGGCGCGGATCACGGCGTCGCTGCTCGTGGCGTCGCGCCCGTGAGGCGCGAACGCAGCTGGCTGATCGCGCCGACCACGCCGCGCGGCAGGAACAGCGGCACCAGCACGAACAGCGCGCCGAGCGCGTACAGCCACATGCTGGGCAGCGCGGCGGTAAAATAGGTCTTGGCGTAATTCACCAGTACCGCGCCGACCACCGCGCCGTAGAGCGTGCCGCGGCCGCCGATCGCCACCCAGATCACGATCTCGATCGAGTTGGCCGGGGAGAATTCACCCGGGTTGATGATGCCGATCTGCGGCACGTAAAGCGCACCGGCGATGCCCGCCAGTATCGCGGAGAAAACGAACACCCACAGCTTGTACGACTCCACCCGATAACCGATGAAGCGTGCGCGGCTCTCGGCGTCGCGCACCGCGGCGATCACGCGCCCGGCGCGCGAAGCTACGATGTAGCGGCACAGCAGATAGCTGCCGCCCAGCGCCACGACGGTACACAGGAACAGCACCGTCCGGGTGCTCGGCGCCTGCAGCCTGAAGCCCAGGATATCCTTGAAATCGGTGAAGCCGTTGTTGCCGCCGAACCCCATGTCATTACGAAAAAACGCCAGCATCAGCGCATAGGTTAGCGCCTGGGTGATGATCGACAGATACACGCCGGAGACGCGCGAGCGAAACGCCAGGAAGCCGAACACCAGCGCCAGCAGGCCCGGCACCAGCACCACCATCAGCGCTGCAAAAGCAAAGTGATTGAACCCGTACCAGAACCACGGCAGCTCCTTCCAGTTCAGGAACACCATGAAATCCGGCAGCACCGGATCGCCGTAGACCCCGCGGGTGCCGATCTGGCGCATCAGGTACATGCCCATCGCATAGCCGCCGAGGGCGAAGAACGCGCCGTGGCCCAGGCTCAGGATGCCGCAGTAACCCCAGATCAGATCGACCGCGATCGCCAGCATCGCGTAGGTCATGTACTTGGCGAGCAGCGTGACGGTGTAGCCTGACAGGTGCAGCGCTGAAGCTTCCGGCACCAGCAGGTTGAATACCGGCGCCAGCACCGCGCTCGCCAGCAGCACCGCCAGGAATATCCGCCCGCCGCGATCGTCTCGCATGGCCGCGATCAGTCGATTGCGTGGACTTGCGCCGATGCCCGCCACGCTAGCTCTCCGCCGCCCGGCCTTTCTGCGGAAACAGTCCGCGCGGCCGCCGCTGGATGAACAGGATCAGCGCCACCAGCACGAAGATCTTGGCCAGTACCGCCCCGGAGTACGGCTCCAGCAGCTTGTTGACGATGCCGAGCGCGTTGCCGCCAAGCTCAGTACCCCACAGGTTGCCGACACCGCCGAACACCACCACCATGAACGAATCGACGATATAGCTCTGGCCCAGGTTCGGCCCGACGTTGGTCAGCTGGCTCAGCGCGACGCCGGCGACGCCGGCGATCCCTGAGCCCAGGCCGAAGGTCAGCGCATCGACCCATTCGGTGCGAATCCCCATCGCCTTGGCCATCGCACGATTCTGCGATACCGCACGCACCTCCAGCCCGAGCCGCGTGCGCTTGAGCACCAGCAGCAGCAGCAGGAACAGCACGAAGGTGAACACGATGATGTACAGGCGGTTGTAGGTGATCGACAGCGCCCCATTGATCTGCAGCTCGCCCGAGAGCCACTCCGGGGATTGCACCGGGCGGTTGTTGGCCGAGAAGATGTCGCGCACCGCCTGCTGCAGCACCAGCGACAGGCCGAAGGTCGCCAGCAGCGTCTCCAGCGGCCGCCCATACAGGTGGCGCACGATGCCGCGCTCGATCGCGATACCGGCGAGCCCGGAGACCAGGAACGCGGCCGGAATCGCGATCACGATCGAGGCGCCGATGTATTGCGGCATCAGCAGCTGCACTACATAGGTGGTATAGGCGCCCAGCATCATCATTTCGCCATGCGCCATGTTGATGACTCCCATGACGCCGAAGGTGATCGCCAGTCCGATCGCCGCCAGCACCAGCACCGAGCCCTGGCTCAGGCCGAACAGCAGCGTCTGTATGCCGCCGTAAAAGCTGCGCAGGTGATTAATCTCGCGGATCGAGGCCTGCGCCGCCGCGCGCACTCGCGCATCCGACTCGCCGTAGCTGCCAGGGCCGGTCTGTTCGACCATTGAGGTCAGGCGATTGTAGACATCAAGGTTCAGGCTGCCGGCGAGTGACTTGACCGCGGTCAGCCGGGTGTTGGCGTCATCGCTGTCCAGATCCGCCAGCGCCAGCCCATCACGAATCTCAGCCTTGACCCCGGCATCCTTTTCGACGCCCAGGCGCGCCCGCAGCGCGACCACGGTGTCCGCATCGACCGCGCGCAGCATCTCGCGCACCGCCTCCAGCCGCATCGCGCTGCTGGGGCTGGACAGGTCGAACTGCGCCAGCGCGACGTGCAGCGTCTTGCGCAGCTGATTGTTGACACCGATGCGCGTGAAGCCGTCCGCGCTGGCCGCGCCAGCGGCGGCGCCGGTCAGCGGATCGGTCAGTGCCAGATTGTCGCCGGCCGCGAGGCCAATGAGTACCTGGCTGTCGCTGCTGCGGGCGTACAGGTTGCCCTGCAGCAGCGCGTTCAGCAGCACCTTGACGCGTGGATCGTGCGTCTGGCTGAGCTGCCTGATCAGCGTTTGCTTGTCGGCGTAACTGGCTTGCGGCAGCTGCGCGACCAGTTGCGGCAACTGCTCGCCGCCGGCCGGCGGCGCGTCCGGGGTGGCGGCGTCCGGGGTGGCCGCCGCCATGACCAGCAGCAGCACCAGGAAAACGGGTCGCAGCCAACGCATCGTCATGGGATCACCGTAAGCAAAGCGCGGCTCCGATCGACGGCCAGTCGGTCGGAGCCGCGGTTATATCATGCGTTGACTATTTGTAGTTCTGTCCCGAACACACCTTCGTGACCGTGTTGTAGTTGCCGCACTTGACCTGCACCCAGTCGGCGATGATGTCCTTATCGGCCGGCAGGTAATGCGACCAGGCTTCGCCGGGCACCTCTTCCTTGGTCTTCCATACCACGTCGAACTGGCCGTCGGGCCGCACCTCGCCGAGGTACACCGGCTTGGTGATGTGGTGATTGGGCAGCAGCTTGGCGGTGCCGCCGGTCAGGTTCGGCACTTCAAGGCCCGGCAGCGCCGCGATCACTTTTTCCGGATCGGTACTCTTGGCCTTCTCCACCGCCTTGACCCACAGCTGGAAGCCGATCACATGCGCTTCCATCGGGTCATTGAACGTGCGCTTCGGGCTCTTGGTGAACGCGTGCCACTTCGCGATCCATTCCTCGTTCAACGGCGTATTGATACTCATGAAGTAATTCCAGGCCGCCAGGTGTCCGGCCAGCGGCTTCGCATCCAGGCCCGACAGTTCCTCCTCGCCGACCGAGAACGCCACCACCGGGATGTCTTCCGCCGAGATCTTCTGGTTGCCCAGTTCCTTGTAGAACGGCACGTTGGCATCGCCGTTGATGGTCGACACCACCGCGGTCTTCTTGCCAGCCGAGCCGAAGGCCTTGATCTTGGCCACTTCGCTGGTCCAGTCGGAGAAGCCGAATGGCGTGTAGTTCACCATGATGTCTTCCGACTTCACGCCCTTCTGCTCCAGGAACGCCTGCAGGATCTTGTTGGTGGTGCGCGGATAGACGTAGTCGGTGCCTTCCAGCACCCAGCGCTTCACTTTGACATCATTCATGAGATATTCCACCGCCGGGATCGCCTGCTGGTTGGGCGCCGCTCCGGTGTAGATCACGTTCTTGGAGGATTCCTCGCCCTCGTACTGCACCGGATAGAACAGCAGGCCGTTGTCCTTCTCGAACACCGGCAGCACCGACTTGCGCGACACCGAGGTCCAGCAGCCGAATACCACCGAGACCTTGTCCTTCTCCAGCAGTTCGGCCGCCTTCTCGGCAAACAGCGGCCAGTTGGACGCCGGGTCCACCACCACCGCCTCGAGCTTCTGGCCGAGCACGCCGCCCTTCTTGTTCTGCTCGTCGATCATCATCAGGATCGTGTCCTTGAGCGTGGTCTCGCTGATCGCCATCGTGCCCGATAGCGAGTGCATGACGCCGATCTTGATGGTATCGGCCGCCTGCGCAGCGGCACATGCCAGCGTGACAGCCAGCGATGCGAACATCACCGGCAGTCCGCGTTTCAGAGTCTTCCCCTTGGTCATAGCATTATCTCCAGTGGATGGTTACATCTGCAGTTGCAGTTTCAGGCCAATTTCTTTCTTCGAGGCGGCGGCCGGCAGGTCGTCGGCCTGGTTCAGGTAATACACACCGACGCGCGCACTGAATTCCTTGATGATGTAGTTGATGTTGCCTTCGTAGGTCTTCATCTGGTTGGAAGGCGTCAGCGCGGTGGCGTCGTTGGTCCGGTCGCTGTACCTGCCGAGCAGCTGGAACTTGC
>Ga0302324_100014200_pt1 | contig 16073 bp, 15 predicted proteins | sample Palsa_T0_1_FD_201949 | JGI IMG/M metagenome (GOLD analysis project Ga0302324, IMG submission 201949) | Peat permafrost microbial communities from Stordalen Mire near Abisko, Sweden - Palsa_T0_1 | ecosystem: Environmental > Terrestrial > Soil > Palsa > Peat permafrost | place: Sweden: Abisko...
GCAGTTAAGACTTGTGCGAAAATATGTCGGGCGTCCGTATCTTTTTGTCAACTGTTTGGTTTGGAGCCATCTACCTGACTCATTTAGACACTTCCGTTTCGTTAACAAGTATGGATCTCATTTGCATAGCTTGAGTCAACTAAGGGCGACAAAGGCGAGATACATTCACAATGTCTTTTTTAGAAACCGTCCAGAACTTGAGTTGCTGATTCGCTTGCTGGATCCAATTGGCACGAGCTCAACCATTGACATGGCACTTCTTGGCTGTAGCAAAGGGGCCGAGGTCTATTCTTTCTCGTACGCTGTCCGGACTCAACGACCGGACCTGAACCTCCACCTTTGCGCTTTGGATGTCTCTAAAGGTGTTCTGGAATTCGCGGAAGCCGGGATCTATGCCCTCAACAACGAGGAAGAACCGGCGCATGAAAGTCCCGTCTCTACCGGTCGAGGCGGGCATGTCGATGTGATGACGTCCAAGGATCAAGGTGTTCGGTCGATTTTCGAGCGTATGTCGCCGGAGGAGATGGAGGCATTGTTCGAGAGGGACGGCAAGCAGGCGCGGGTCAGGCCGCGCTTTCGGGACGGGATCATCTGGCAGGTGGGCGACGCCAATGATCCGGACTTGGTTGAAGCCCTGGGCATGCAGGACGTTGTCGTTGCGACCCGGTTCCTTTGCGACATGCGTCCGGACGCGGCGGAAGCTTGCTTGCGCAATCTGGCGCGGTTGGTGAAGGGCGGCGGGTTTCTGTTCGTCTCCGGCGTCGACCTTGACGTGCGATGCAAAGTCGCTCGCGACCTCGGCTGGAGACCGGTCACGGAGCTGATTGGCGAGATCCATGAGGGCGATGCATCGTTGCGGCGCGACTGGCCTTTGGAATTCTGGGGCTTGGAGCCATTCGACCTAGGCCGGAGCGATTGGAAACACCGGTATGCTTCAGTTTTCCAGCTGCCGGAGCGTCCCGCAACGGGCGCGCAGGGTGCGCCCCCATCGTCTCAATCTCCAGCGGCCGGACCGCGTGCCGGTGCTGCTTTTTACACCGAAAATAACGGCAAATGCCAAGACTTGAGCGCCGACGGATTCATCGGTGTTCCTCCCCCACCTCCACCTCACCCGCATTTCGTTTATCAAGGCATCGATGGCAACGGCGTGCAACTGTATGCTGTGATGTGGGACACACCGGGTTTGCAGCCATTCGCCGTTCGAGTGCTGGTGCCCGACCATCCATCGATCAATTACCCACATAACTTCCTCTTTGGTCTACCAGTCGAACCCGGGCTCGCTCAGTCAACGTATGGTAATGGCCTGAACGAACTCCAGCTACTAGGCGTACAAAATCAATATAACACGACGATCGTCGAGCCGATATTCCCTATCGACTCGTGGTACGCTGACAATCCTTCTAACACGACCATCAATTTCGAGGCATTTATGTCGAAGTATCTGCCCGCTTGGGTGGATCGTAATTTTGCTACCAGCGGCTCGGAGAAGAACTTGCTGGTTGGATTTTCAAAATCTGGCTATGGTGCTCTCGATTTACTGTTCAAACACCCTTCTTTGTTCGACGCCGCCGCTGCGTTTGATTTTCCCGCAGAAATGGCAGCCTATGACGATTTTGGGACGAGTTCGAGCCGGAATTACGGCACAGACACGAATTTCCAAAACAATTATCGGTTAACAAATAGTTTCATTGGCACTTGGAAAGCGCCATTCACTACCGCAGAGCGTATCTGGATCTCCGAGGGCCCTACGTTCCAGACCCATGTCGCGAACTTCAGCGCTCTACTCAGGTCGCAAGGCGTTTCGCACACTCATTCGTTTCAAGTAAACGATGCCCATACTTGGTCTGGGGGTTGGCTGTCCGATGCTGTATCGGGGCTCTTTGCGCTGCAGCATCGCTCAGTTGAGCATCAAGTCGCCTTGACAGGGCGTGGAGCGGGCGGGGAGGACTTTGTTCGCGGCGCGAAAATTCTTCGGGTGAAGTCACAAATCCCTCCAATCCCTCATGGCGTGATGGGCCAGCGGCTCGAGGGCAATCCCTATCCAGCGATCCTGGGCTTGAAAAGAAGTAGGGCAGTTTCGTCGTCCTGGGCGTGGGTTCGGCGAAGTGCGAAGATCAAAAGACTCGTTGAAAAAATTAAACCCCCTCTTGAAAAATTGTTTCCGACGCGAGTTCGCCATGAGTAAAAAGAGTCTCGGACCTGGCTGTTTAGTCCCGGGATTTTATTGAGCGGGCTGATTTTGAATCTATTGGCTCTGAAGTCCAGGCTTTGCAGATGAACTCGTAGGGGTGTGAGGCCTCGGAGGGTTCTAAGGCGTCGGGCGAAGTTATAGGCGTCGACGAAGTTCTGCAGGTGAATTACCGGCCCTGTGCGGGAGCTGTCGGAGCTTCCGAACGGAAGAGTTCGCCTCCCGTCATGATCGCTCAGGCGATGCACGCCAACTTATTGGCAAGCGCCACGGTAATGAGCCGCGCCGGCCGGCGCTGCAGGAGCCGCTTGGTCCAGGCAACCAATGGATCCGGCCCGTTGTGTAGCCACCGAGATGGAGCGCGTCAATGCAAACTCGAAATCGTGCAATCCTTACCGCCCCCGCGCTCTCCCCTTTGCCCAGGTGGGCCTCGACCACAATCGTCACCAACGTCTTTCGGGACGGTACCCCCAATATCCTTCGTCGCCCGCGCCCCATTGGGTCTGGGCAAACCTAACTCTACCGACTGTCCGCCCTTTTCGACAACGATAGAGCGCAAGCTGATCGCTTGCACCCGCCAGCCATCATTCTCTTGTCCAATGCGGAGTCGTGATATTGCTTCAGTGTTGACGACTTGGACCATCGCGACGCTCGCCTTCGGGCTGAGGATCGTCCCGATTAGGGTAAGCAACGGCCGGTCCGGGGGAGCAGGCGCAGGGGCCTCTTCCTTCGGCGGCGGAGCAGCGGCCGGGACGGCGACGATAGGAGGTCGGCGCGAGGCGGAAAACAGGGGCCGCTCTCGTGTCCCAGAGAGGGCGCGGAGCGGAACCGTCCACAACGGGTTGCCGGCTCGAGACTCGGCTCCTGAATCGGGTGCGCGCGGCGCTTCCGAGGGACCAGCTTTGTCGGCGGCGCGGATCCCTTCCGTCCTGGGAGTGGACGCTGCCTGTGCCACCGGCGCGAGACGGGTCGGCTCGTCAATTGGATCCGCGGCCGCCGCCTGGGCGCAGATGCTCGCCAAGAGGATCCCCGACAGCTGCATCACTCTGATGACCGCCATTGCCCAACCACCCCGACCGTCATTAGCATGCGCCCGCTTTCGGGCTCGCCAAAAACCTCCGGCGACTGGATCGACAGCTTGTCCACGAACAAATATGGCATTCCAGCCTCGATGTCGTAAAGGATCATCTGCACAGCGGGCTGGCTGACCTCCATGCTGGCGCTTATATTAACGAAACCATTCTTGGCGTCAGGCCCATCAAGATCCAGTTGTGAAGACGTTAGGAGGCCGTCGGCCTTCGCGACCGCCGCTTCGATGCGTTGCTGCAGTGCCGCGCCCGCAATCGTTATCGTTTGCCCGTCGAGAAACGGCGATCCGTTTATCCCCGGATTCGAGGCGTTCGACGCGAACAAGCTCGGCTGCGACCGCCCGGACAGTTGGTCGAGCCGGGTCTGAGCCGCCGCGATCTCCACCGCTTTGTCGCGGAGGCCAGCGACGAGGAACAGCGAGGCGGTCAAAAGGGCGATCACAACGCCAGCATAGGAAACAACTGCTAAAGCGTGGCGACGGTCGATGGCCAACGTAGGAGTGGAAATTCGCATCAGTTCGTCACAGTGAATGAGGGCTCGATATGCGCCTCGATGTGAAAACTCTCGCCCCCGCTTGGACCTCTTACCGTAGGCGCGAAGAACGTAGCCTGGGTGAAGTGCCGCGACTGCTCGATAAGCCGAATGAGCGCAGGCACGTCTGTGGCCGATCCAGCAATTTGCACCTTGCCGCCCTCGATGCGCAATTCGGTCAGGTGGGCATCGTCGGGAAGGGTCTTCGACAGCGCTTCGAGCGTGATGGCTGCGGACGGGCTCCCCCATTTCCGTGCTTGCAACGCTTTGATCGCCTCTTCCGCGGCCGGGCCGCGACGATTCATCAGTTCGGCACGGCGCTCGGCAATCCGGTTCTGAAGATCGGCGATCCGACCGTCATCGTCGCCGCCGACAATGAGCCAAGCGCCAAGGCTGACCGCGAAGGCAACTGCGGACAGAGCTAAGCCGGCGGCAAGGCCCCTCTGCAACCCCCGTCCTCCGTTTCCGCCGCCAATTTCCTGGGCGAAGACCGGAATCACGGAGGCCTGCCCTTCGCCGACTCGCGTCGACATTCGGACTTGGTGGGCCCGGGCGGTCATTGCCGTCCGCGCGATCGGAGCGACCAACGATCGTGCCGTAGCCGCGACTGTTATGGTGATTTGTCCGTTGCCCGCGTCGGTTGGCTCACTCCATCCGAAGGCGGCTTCGTTGGCGGACCACGGCGTCAGACGATCGATCTGAGAGCGGACGACGCCTTCAAGAAACTGACGCGCGCCCTGAGGCAATTCGAGCGACCGGAATATAAAGCGCGATGGCGCGAGCATAACGTCAATCGAGCTTCTCTCGAGTAGCGACCGTGTTCGGGGAGAAATCGAGTCGCCGATTCCGCTTTCATCGAGGCGCAACGGCGGCACGTCAGCGCGTTCCGCCGCTGGCTTGCTTGTGTCCATAACAAGAAACGAGCCGTCCGCCTGTTCGACGAGTTCGACTCTGCGGCTGCGTCGAAGCATCGTCGCGAGAAGCGTCAAGCCCGCCGCGACATCGTTTATCCATGCCGACAGGCGGGCGAGGAGGGAGGCCCACACAGTCACTGGCGCGCCTCAGGCGGATTGCAGCGGACCATCAAAATCATCCCGCCAATAGATCAGTTCATAGGGTTCGTCACCTTGGTCCTTGACGCCCTGATCCTTACCGCTTTGGGGCGTGGCGCCCTGGTCATTCGCCCCTTGATCTTTGGGGCTCTGATCCGTAGCGCCCTGGGCCTTGTCGCCTTGGTCCTTGAGGCGAAACACGACCTCCGCGTGAACATGCCTGCCGTTGTCGAAGTCTACCGCGATTGACGTCCGGAATGCTTTCGACGCCTCGGTTGTGGCGTGCGACTTCGCCGGGCCGAGAAGCTCCAACAGCGCGTGCCCGTCGCCAGGCTCGCTGACTCGCGCGTTCAGCACGGCGCCAAGGATTTGGGGCGTCATTTGTGGGAGAGCGGATAGGACCGTCGGGTCGGCGCTGGCCACGTCAACGTCTCCCCGACCGCTGAATACTGTTACGAACGGAAGAACGCGCTCGACCACCCCAAGCGAGATTCCCGGCAGAAGACTGAGCTCCAAGGCGTTGTCGAATGGGGCGTGTCGTGGGGGATAAGGCATGTGCTGTTCGCTATAAAGCTTGTCCTCCTTGGCGGCCTTGTCCTCCGCACCACCCGCGCCCGCGAAGCCCGCATCAGCGCGCGCGGAGTTGGCGTTGGCGCCCACAGCGTTTGTGCCCGCGCTTCCCGCGTTAGCGCCAGAGCCTGGCGCGTTTGCGCTTGTCGCGTTTGCGCCGCCCGCCGCGGCGTTGGCATCCGCGCCTGTCGCGGCCTTCGTGCGCCATCCGACGACGCGCTCCGCGAAAGTTTCCGCGCGCCCCGAATCGACGCCGACTGCGGTGAACAGCCCGGTGAGCAAGTCCGCGGGCGCGGCGTTCAGGTCGATCCTTGCCCCCTCGGACCGAAAGCGAACCGAGACGGCGGTGCGCCCCACGCGCATGTCGAAGCCACCCCGGACCAATCTGGCCTTCTCGGGGAGCGCCAATTGACGGTACACCGCCATTTCGACGCCCGCCCGAATTGAGGCCTCCGCCTGGACGCGGTCGTCGGCGACGCGCGATGAGGCGGCGGTATTGATAGTGTAGGAGGAGTAGATCAAGGCAAGGGTCGCAAGGGCAGCCAAGATCCAGAGCACTGCGACAAGGACGAAGCCAGACTCTGCGCGCCTAGCGGATTTGGCTGCCAACGTGACGCCGGCTCTCATTGCTGCTGCACCTGTCCGGCCGCCGGAGGATTCCCGCCCGCATTCGCCTGCGCCTGAAGCTTGGGCGCGCCAGGGGCCGTGACTCTAACGCGAGCAACAGTCGAAGCGGCCAGCACCCGATTGTCGACCGTGTCCCGGACCGATATCCGCACCGCCTCGGGCAACTCGTCCCGACCTTTCCAACTCGGAAGCCAAATACGGTCTGGTCCTGCATAAGCGAACGTGACATGGAAGGGCGCGCGAACCAGAGTGACAGGATCACCGAAGGCGATAGGCTGCGCCGGCGTCCCCTGTGGTTTCGGTGACGTCGGCGCGAAGCGCGCTCGCATGCGAACCATCGCCAGCCCGCGATCTTCCTTGATCTCCGCCACACGCACGATTTCCAGATGCGGATATGCGTTTGGACCGATAGCCGATCGAACGAAGATCACCGATGAAGCGTCGCCTTCGAACAATGGCGCCGGCGCGCGGGCCGAGCGCGTCACGTACTCGGCGGCAGAGAGGTCGTCGACGAGCTGCTCGAGGCCGGCGCCGAGCAGATCCGCGCGCTGCAGATCGACAAAGCCTCGCCGCCAGTTGGGTAGCCACTGCCCGGCGACCGATGACAGCGCCAAGATGATGGTCGCGGTCAACGCCAGTGTCGCCATCGCTTCGATCAGCGAGAAGCCGGCAACGAGCGAGTCTGAATCCGCCCGCTTCATCTTGTCGCTTGCCTCCGCAGACGGATGGTGTCGATTTCTACCATGGCGCCCAACGGGGACCGCACCAACACTTCAATGCGCTGCGGAGTCCAGAGTGAATCGCCAACTACGGCGGGAGAGCCGATTAGCGTTGAATTAATCCGCCAATCGTGCGCGTCGAGGACCCCGGTGAGATTCCCGACGGGAAGAGCCTCGCGAGACGGCATGCCCGCAATGATTTTGCGAGCAGTTTCGATCTCGGCCAGATGTCGTTCAGCATAAAGGCCGGCGCGCAGGCTGGAGCTTGTCAACGGTCCGATCGCCGCCAATCCAGCTCCCATTACCGCCAGCGCGGCCAACGCCTCGATCAGAGTAAAGCCGGCGTTTCCGCGCGTTTCAGGATTTGCGGGTCGGCACAACTTCGACGCCTCCCGTGAGCCAGTTGACGCGAATCTGATATCCAATGCCCAGTCGTGCAATAGCAATAACCCCTCCGCACGACTCGCCACTTGGAAAGAAATCGATCGTAGCGCCGACGACCCTATCGCCACACCGTTGCGCAAGCAGCGCCTCGAACGTTACGTCCGCAGGAATTTCGATCATGGACGCCGTGGCTCCCGAGATGACAATTCGCCGCTCGGCGTCGAGCGATGTCGCGACCTGCGCGTGACTGCGTATGGCGGCGTTGCGGTCGCCCTTTAGCAGAGCGGCGACCTCGACAGCATACCCGGCGAGACGCTCTTGCGATGTGCCGCGCGGAATCGCCGGCAGAATGAGCGCCGCGAGAAGTCCAATGATCGCCATCACGCAGACGACTTCGATCAGTGTAAATCCGGCCTCAGCGTCGGTCTGCGGCATTATCGCGACGCGCTTCTTATCAGGCTTTGCGAGTCGCCCACTCCGCCCGCCCCATAGGAGTCGATCTCATACGGCGCATGATCGCCAGGAACCTTGTAGAGATAGGGATGACCCCAAGGATCCATGGGCACCGAGCCGGTCTTGAGGTAGGGCCCGTTCCACGCAACCGCCGAAGGCGGACGCTCGACCAGCGCGGTCAGACCTTCATCGGCGTCTGGATAGCCGCCGATGTCGAGATAATAGAGGTCGAGCGCGGCGGAGAAGCTTTCAATCTGGATCTTCGCCGCCTTCACCTTCGACTCGCTGAGATAGTTCAGCACGCGGGGACCTACCAGCCCCACGACGAGGCCGATGATGGCGATAACAACCAGCATTTCGACGAGCGTGAAGCCGGCCTCCCGTTCATGAGTTCTCGCGCGGACCACCGAGCGCCGGAAGCGCTCCAGCCGGAGAGCACTCTTGACCATACGCCAATCTCCTAATCGACGACCTGATAGACAGAAAGCAGCGCTGTCATCACCGACACGATCAGCCCTCCGACGATCAGACTGATGACGATGATGGCGAGAGGGCCGACGACTCCAATGGCGCGATCCAGGCTTCGCTGGAGTTTCGCCTCGTAAAAATCGGCAAGGCGTCCGGCAAGCATCGCCAACTGACCAGAGTCTTCTCCCAGGCGAAGCGTTCTAATCGCCATCGGCGGGAGAGCGCGCGTTTCCAAAAGCGCGTCCGAGAGCTTTCCGCCGTGGCGCACTTTGTCGACGATATGCGACCACTGCGCGGCGGTCCCGGTCGACTCCATCGTGTCAACCAGGATGCGCAACGCCGAAGTTAACATGACGCCGCTCGACAACAGAAGACTTAGGTTCCGGCAGAAGAGGCCCGTGCGGTGGTAGTCCATAATGGGACGCACGATCGGAAGTCGTGAAAGCGCGCGAACAAGGGGTCGGCGCGTGGACCGCCGCCGCAGAATGAACCAGCCGGCCAACAGGCTGACAAGCAACACCGCCGCAATCGTCTGGCCGTTCGAGCGCATAAGACCCGATAATCGAAGAAATGCGGCTAGCATCGGATCGAGCTTGGCGTTGAAGTCCCGAAATATGTTCGCGAATTGGGGTAGGACGAAGTTGAGGAAGAACAACAGAACCGCGCCGGCGGCGAACAGAAGGAACGTCGGATAGCGCAACGCGTCGCTTATCCGCCGCGCGAGCGCTTCGGCGCGTTGACGCTCCGCCGCAAGCGCTTCGAGGACTGTCACCAGAGCGCCAGAGGTTTCCCCTATGCGAATCAGCGCTACGTAGATCGGCGGGAAAATCTTGGGATGTTTGGAGATCGCCTCGCCGAAGCTGTCTCCGGAAAGAATGGAGCTTTCGAGCGCCGCGGCAGTTGGCCGCATGCGGCCCATCTCGGCGTCGCTGGCAAGCAGCTCTAGGGCGTCATTTATACGAGCCCCGGTGTGCAACAGCAAAGACAGGTCGGCAGTGAAAATGGTGACGTCTTCCGCACGCGGCCCTCTCAGCCGGAGCGACGCCAAAGCACCGCCACCGAACTTGACCCCATTCCGCGCGGTCGTCGCCTCGATCGGAATGAGTCCCAAATATTCGACGCGGCGATTGACCTCCGCCATGCTGGTGGCGTCAAGCGAGCCAGTGACCACTTCGCCGACCTGCGTTAAGGCGCGATATTGAAAAGTCGGCATTGGCTCACCGCACCATCGTCACTCGAAGGGCCTCGGCGACCGTAGTGACACCTTCGCGGCACTTGGCGATCGCATCGTCCATCATCGTGGTCAGCCCTGCGCGCCGCGCGGCTTGATCGAGAGCGACGGCGTCGATCTGCTGCCCAACGCACCTGCGGACCTCGCCATCGACCTCCAGGGCTTCGAACACACCGACGCGGCCGCGATAGCCGGCGCCGGCGCACCGCTCACAACCTTTTGCCTCAAAGACCGTCTCTCCCATCGAAAGCCCACAAGCTTCGTAGCGCGGATCGGCCGCGAAATAGGCTGGGGAGATTTCTTTCCGCAACTTGCACCGATCGCACAGCACGCGGACCAGCCGCTGCCCAATGACGCCCCGGAGCGTCGATTTCAGCAAGAATCCTTCGACGCCGAGATCGAGAAGGCGCGGCGCCGCCGAGATCGCGGTTTCCGTATGCAACGTCGTCAAGACGAGATGCCCAGTCAAAGCCGCGTGGATGGCGATGTTTGCCGTCTCGGCGTCGCGGATCTCGCCGACCATGATCACGTCGGGGTCTTGCCGAACGAAGGCGCGCAAAGCCGAAGCGAAGGTGAGGCCGATCGCCGGTTTAACCTGAGACTGATTGATGCCGGCAATCTCGTATTCGACAGGGTCCTCGATGGTCAGTATCTTGCGCGAGGGGGTATTGAGCGCGGAAAGCATGGTCGCAAGCGTCGTCGTCTTGCCGCTTCCCGTCGGGCCAGTGATGACGATCATGCCGTACGGCAAGTCGAGTAGCCGCCGGAGCTTGCGCTCGTCGTGGGCGCGCAACCCAAGCTTAGCGATATCGAGAAGGCCTCGATCTCGCGGCAACAGACGAATGACGGCCGTTTCGCCATGCTGGGTCGGCATGATCGCGACGCGGACATCCAGATTGAGCCCGGCGGCCTCGAGCCGAGCTGCGCCGTCTTGGGGTAGCCGCCTCTCCGCAATGTTGAGACCCGCCAGGATCTTGATGCGGGAAATCAACGCCTGGGGCAGGGCGTGCGCAGGCGCGGGCACGGCCCTGAGCAGTCCGTCCACGCGCATGCGCACAGTCAGTCCATTGCGCATCGGTTCGATGTGTATGTCGCTTGCTCGAAGTTCGACTGCTTTTTCCACAAGATCGTTGACCGCGCGTACGACCGGCGCGCCGCTGGCAAGGTCGCGCAAGCTGTCGACGCTCTCCTCGACAGCCGCGGAAGCCAAAACGGGAGACGACGCCGAGGGTCGATCCTCGTCTGACCCCAGGCGCTCGAACAGCGCCGCGCCGATATCTTCAAAAGAGGCGATCGAGACTGCGACAGGACCGCCAAGCACGATTTCAGCGCCCCTTTGCGCAGCGACATCGGTTGGATCGGCGACCGCGAGGCCGAAGCGTCCGTCCCCCGCGTCGTAGGGAAAGATTATGGTTTCACGCAAGAATCGCCTTGTAAACCGCTCGACAAGCGAAGGGAAAGCCAAGAGTTGCGGCAATGTCACTCGCTGGCGTTGGTAATACGCAGCGACCTCGTCGGCCAATTCGCTCGGAGAAAGGTCGCAAGATTCCCAAATCGATCGAATTGAGGAAGGGCCAATATTCCAGTCTATCACGGAACTCTTGACGTCGGCACCCCCAAAGAAGTTGTCGTTCAAATGTTTTATGAAGCCAGCGATTGGCTCCATAGAAGAATCGACTTCGTTAGTGTTGTTTCTCACAATATTCATCGCGATTCCGCAACAATGTCAGGACACCGGGGTTGGCGGGAGAGAAACGCGCCGAACGTGCTTGGAGACGTTTTAGATGGTTGAGGTCCTTCTGAAACGCACAGGGGATCCGGAGAAACAGGCAAGCGGCGGGCCGCCCTCCAAGGCAGCCGAACACCGTTTTCCTTCCGAAGTCAAATTTTGGCGCAACAATAGCGGCTGCTTTGTGGCGCGACTGTGGCGTCTCGTGGAGTTCTTCATCACGTGGAGTTCTTCATCACTAAGTGAGGGTCTCATTTGGAACGATAAGCTACTGATCATTCATTGACAAATGTATTTCTGTTTCTCGATATTACTGATGGGTTGCGCGCCATTTTGTCCACATTGGTGATGGTGCTTGCCCTATTTCGTGACAATTCGCGTATTTACTTTCTTCGCAAATTAGGCTTTAGGAGCAATTCGCGTCAACGAATTTTTTCCGCGTCTCAAAGGGGCGCCGCTTGGAAGGGGGCGCTGTTTGGCTGGAGGCCCACGGACCCGGAAGATGGGCATTGTTCATCTCGTCTCCCTCGGCACTCTGACGACGATGGGCATGCTCCTCGTAGGGGCTTGCAATACGACCTATCTCGAGCAATCCAGAGACGAGCCACAGAACGCCGCCGACATCATGCGCGCCGCGGACCTGCGGCCGCGGTATCCGCAGCCCACGCCCACTGTTGACACCGGCGGCGCGAGTCCGCCCAAGGCCTTCTCATTTTTCGGGTTGCCAGCCCCTCCGCCTGCCACGCCGCAACCCTCGGGGTCGCAGAATGTCGAAGCTCTAGCGCCGGCGCTGGCCGACCCGCCACAACCTTCGGGGTCGAATGATCTCAAAGGTGGAGCGGAGGGCTACACGCTTAATTTTGAGAACGCACCCGTATCGCAAGTGGCGAAGTCGGTCCTCGGCGATGTCCTCGGCGTTGGCTATGTGATCGACCCCAGAGTCCAAGGTTCGATCAGTCTCTCCTCCGGTCGTCCGGTCGAGAAGAAGGATATGCTGTATGTGCTCGAGAACGCGTTGAGCGCCAACAATCTGGTCATGGTCCGCAGCGCGTCCGGTTACCGCATCGCGCCCGCCGAGGGCGGAGTTGGAACTATCGACGAGGGTAAGGGGTCGGACAGTGCGGAGCCCGGATTTGGCCTGTCCGTCATCCCGCTGCAATATGTCTCCGGAACGACCCTGACGAAACTACTCGAGGGCTTTGCTACCCGTCCCGGCGCCATTCGAACCGACCCAAGCGGCAGGCTCCTGATCGTGGTGGGAACTGGAAGCGAGCGCCAGTCGGCCCTGGACACGATTCGCAGCTTCGACGTCGATTGGCTCCGAGGGCAATCCGTCGGCATGTATCCAGTACAAAACAGCACGCCAGAGCCGATCGTCGGCGAACTCGAGAAGATCATGGACTCGGGCGATTCGGGATTCGGCCATGGGCTCGTCAAATTCCAGCCCGTCTCGCGACTGAACTCCATTCTGGTCGTTGCCTCGAAGCCCGAATTGCTCCGCGTCGCCGAGAGTTGGATCCATAGGCTCGACGAGCCTTCGTCATCCAGCGCGAGCGTCAAGGTCTACAAAGTGCGCTATGGCGACGCTAAGCAAATCGCCCAATTGTTGCAGCAGATGTTCGAGACGAACGGCGCGGTCTCTGCCGAATCGCCCACCAACGAAATCGCCCCCGGTTCTGGCATGAAAGCGATGACGGCCGCGCAGAGGCTGACGGGCGGCGTTTCGTCCAGTTCGAGCGGTCTCGCCAGTTCGAGTGGTCTCGCCAGTTCGGGCGGTCTCGCCAGCTCTAGTGGTCTCGGCAATTCAGGTGGTGTCGGCAATTCCAATAATCCGATTTCGTCGGGCGGGCCCGGAACTCTGCAAACCGCCGCCGCGCAATTCGGCGGAGTTCCTGTCGCGGCGCTCAACTCTGAACTCAACGCGCTGGGCCAGGGCGGACCTGGCGGCCCACAGTTGCCCAATGTCCGGATCACGGCCGATGTACCCAACAATTCGGTGCTCATCTATGCGAGGCCGGATGAATACAAGCTGATCGAACGAACCCTCGTTCAGCTCGACCGGCCGAAATTGCAAGTCGCCATCGATGTCACCATCGCAGAAGTGGACCTGAACGATCAGCTGAATTACGGGGTACAGTTTTTCCTCCACGGCGGCGCAATTTCCAATACGACGGGGGGACAGATTCCGAGCATCATCAGCAACATCGCTGCGGGCTCCGCCTCCACCTCCACCTCCACCTCAACCGTGGGGTCGGGCTTGTTGGGTGGACTCAACATCATCGCCGGCAACCCCGCGTCCCCGCGCGTGGTGATTAACGCGCTTTCGGCGATAACCGACGTCAAGATCCTTTCTAATCCTTCGCTTGTGGTCGTCGACAACGGCGATGCATCTTTCGAGGTGGGCGATCAGGTTCCAGTAACGACCGGCAGCGCGACAGTGCTCAGCTCGAACAACGCCGTCGTCAACACCGTTGACTACGTAAACACAGGGGTCATCCTGCATGTGCAACCACACGTGAACTACAATGGGTCGGTTCTGCTTGATATCGACCAGCTAGTCAGCACGGTGCCGGAGGGCAATACTAGTCTCACCCCCACGATTTCGCAGCGCGAAGTGAAAAGCTCGATTTCGGTTGTCTCCGGTCAAACGGTGCTGCTTGCAGGCATGATTCAAGACAACCAGACGAAATCGCGTGGGGGCGTGCCGATTCTCAGTCAGCTGCCATACGTCGGCGCTGCTTTCGGGACGACCGGCAAGACCGACGTCCGCACCGAACTCATCATGTTCATCCGACCGACCATAATCCGGGACGGCGCCGACGCCGCGATGGTCGCCGAGGAGCTTCGCTCAAAGATGCGCGGCGGAAAAACCCAAGCGCTTACATTGCCCTCTATGCTCAACGTCCTCTCCAGACCTGCGCAGTGACGGCGGAACCGCCATGGAGTCTCGGCCATCGTTTGGCGCGGTCGGGGGTGGTCGAGGCTTCCCTCATCGGCGCGGTCGGCGCTGGCGCGGTTTGGGCGAGCTTCGCCGCCGCTCCCGGGTGGAGCGGCGCTGCCGGCGCCGTGCTCGCCGGATTGATGCTCGCAATCGCGGTCGTCGATCACCGCCGGATGATTATCCCCGACGAATTGAATGCGATAGCCTTGATCGCTGGCCTGGTCGCGATGGGAGGAGCCGCGGAGGCCGCGGCAGCGAGCGCAATCTTCGAAGCTCTCGTTCGCGCGAGCCTAATGTTCGGCTTGTTTTTCGGCTTTCGCGCCAGCTTTCGGACGCTGCGCGGATTGGAGGGGATGGGCCTCGGTGACGTCAAGTTGGCAGCGGTCGCCGGCGTATGGCTCGACTGGGCCTTCTTGCCCGTCGTCGTCGAGATCGCGGCGCTGTCCGCGCTCGCAGCGGCGCTGTATGCCCGCTTTCGGGGCGATGGATTCGACCCGAAAGCAAGGCTGCCATTCGGCGCTTTTTTTGCGCCGGCGATCTGGATTTGTTGGTTGCTCATCGCATGGCGCGGCGATTGGGCTGCGCCATGAGAAGGCCGATAGGAAGGACTCAATACCTCCCCGAAAGCGGCCCCACGCTCCGGCTGGCGATCGGGGTCCAAGCCGACGCGCGCCGCTGCGTTTCGGCGAGCTGATCGAGCGTCAGCTTCTGAGCGACCGCGTCGCGAAGGCGCGCGAAATACTCCTGTCGCTTTCCGCCGGCCTGGGCCGCTGCAAGATTAAGCCAGACCTCGGCCTCGACCCAATCCTGCGGCACGCCATAGCCTTGGTCGAACAGAAGGCCGAGCAGGTATTGTCCCGTCGGCTCGCCCTGTTCGGCCGCCTGATGCAGCCAACTGGCGGCGAGGACGTAGTCTCGGGGAACGCCGAGACCGTATTGATACATATAGCCGAGATAGGTCTGGGCGACCGGCGATCCCCGCTCGGCTTCGCCCAAAAAAAGCGGCACCGCGCGAACATAGTCGTGGCGCGCAAAGGCACGCGTGCCGGCGCTGAGCGCGTCGGCTTTTGCGCCAGGGGCAAGGCACACACCTACCAGCGCCAGAGCGAGAGCCAGACGACGGTTGGCCGGAGCCCGCAAAGCGCCGTCGTGGGCATTTCGATTTGTCGCAATCATCCGTCGGCTCCCCGTCGCCGCAGCTTTGCTAAGCCCTAAACTAGGAGAGTCGGCGGGCAAAAGCAACAAGAACGGGCGCGTCGTCCGTCATTAAGCGGAATGCGGCCAATCACTGCGCGGTAGGCAGGCCGGAAACGGCCCAGGAGGTCGGGTTAGACAAGCAGGTCGGATGTCCGAGACCGCCCGCGCTGATTCCGGCACCGTCAACGCGCTAGCGCTCTTAAACCGTTGCGTTACTCACGGAAGATAAGCAGCCGCGTTCATGGAGATGACCGGCCAGGCCAATTGGAACGGCACCTCGTGCCGCCGCGCGCTCGCAATCACATCAATGAAATCAACTTCCAGCCACCCCACACTAAAAAGGAGATAATTAGAAGGACAAAGAGGCTCGCAGTGAACAGCTCGCGACCGGGATGCGCAGTCGGCGGAAAGTCAAAACCATCATCAGATTCGCGCGCCGCACCATCATCAGATTCGCGCGCCGCGTTGACGGAAGATTGCGATGCCCTTTCAGCGCGCAAAGCTGGAGTCTCTATGTGGGCCACGTTCGTCTCCCAAACTGGCGACGATGAACGATCAAGAAGCCAGAAAGTTCCCTGCGCTTGATCTATCTTCTGCCGAACGTCGTCACCGAATCCGATATTCACTAGCCTCTCTTAAGCCTCTCTTACTTATTTGTTATGCTAAACCGCCGAACGATCGCTGACAATTGACACATATGTGGGGGGAGGGCAAGGAGACAGAGTTCCTCGGTCAGGGCGAAATCCTAAATCGTTAAGCAGCGAAGAGCTTTGTCCGGAACGCGGGGTCGATGCAAGCTCTGAGGCGCTTTCGGCGGAGGGAGCCGCGCGTCTGATCAGCCCTGAGGATGTTGTAACTGCTGTGTCGGATGACGGCGAAGTTCAGCGGCGAGGC
>Ga0302324_100014203_pt1 | contig 16073 bp, 9 predicted proteins | sample Palsa_T0_1_FD_201949 | JGI IMG/M metagenome (GOLD analysis project Ga0302324, IMG submission 201949) | Peat permafrost microbial communities from Stordalen Mire near Abisko, Sweden - Palsa_T0_1 | ecosystem: Environmental > Terrestrial > Soil > Palsa > Peat permafrost | place: Sweden: Abisko...
GGTTCACGGTTGAGTTGAAACCACCTGCGGGCGAGATCGTCACCGTCGAAGTAGCAGAACCACCGGGCGTGATGGTTGTCGGCGCCAGCGCCGTAGCCGTGAGCGCGAATGATGGAGTCGCCATCACTGTAAGACTGGCAGTCGCGGTGTGGACCAGGGTTCCGGCGGTTCCAGTGATCGTGAAGCTGGAAATCCCAGCGGCGGTAGAGGTAGCGGTGGTTACGGTAAGCGGCGCACTCACCTGTCCGCCGCTGCCTGATGCCACCAAGACCGAGGCTGGCGAACAACTGGCTCCCGAAGGCAGTCCCGAGCAAGTCACAGTTACCGTTCCAGAGAATCCGTCCAGCGGGTTCACGTCGACAACATAGGAAGCTGCACTACCCGCCACCGCAGATTGACTCGGGGAAGTAGCTGTGATGGCGAAATCCGGCAGAGCGACGATACCATAAACTACCAACGCTCCAGAGAAGGTGGCGAGGTAGACTTTGCCATTGACGACGGTAGGGGGCACGAACTTTGCATAATTGCCTACGGCGTCGCGGGCGCTGTTTTGCTGGCTGTCCCAGAGCTCGGTCGTTAGATTGGTGGCGTCGAAACCGTAGAGTACGCCGGCAACCGGGCCAGGATTGGAAGCGGCAGAAATAGGCCGGGCGGCCCAAAGTATTCCGGTGCCGCTCGCGCTCGCATTCGCAGACAGGGATAGTGCCGCAGTGTCATAAGGAGCTCCTGAAATGGTGCTCTCCGATACCGGCGTGGTGTTGAATTGTGAGGTTTGGGAATTAAAGGCCCAAGCCTTGAGCCAGTCTGCCTCCCCCCAGAGATAAATCACCGGCCCGAGGTTAGGGCTGTTCCAGTAAACCGGAGAACCTAGCCCAGGGGGATTGGTAGCGCTGAAGTTTTGCACGTTGTCGTTCTGGTTGGGGTTGTACTCACCCATGTTGGCCGTGTCCACGACCCGCAGAACCGCATCTTTGCCCATTCCCACCAGCAACGTCGTGTTCGGTATCAGCAGCGGCCCCCCACTGCCTAAGTCCACGTTGTCCTCTTCCGGATTCAGAGATGCCTGGTTGTAGGGCACAAAGTAATCCAGTACCGTCAGAGTATTGCCATTCAACCTCAGATAGGCGCTTCCGTAGTCTTGCCCACCGGTGTCGACATCAAAATTCCCGTTGCTGGTGATCACATAGATGTCCCCATTGCTATCCGTGACGATTCCGTTTCCTGTCTGCCAGATCGCAGCGCCTCCTTCCAAGTTGTTTTGTGGAGTGGAGTTGTAGACTGCGACCTGTTGCAACGTGCTCGCACCATACGCCATCACCCATCCGTGCCAGGTCGGAAAGTCTCCCACCGAACCAAAGGCTATGTAAACCATCCCGTCCGTCAGCAACAAGCCCGGCCGGCAAAGGTGCGTAAAGGGGGTGAACCCGCTGGCGCTAATCTCCGTTGGCCCGGAGAACTTCTCCGCTCCTGTGGTCAGGTCGAGGGCGTGCAGATTAAAGTGATAGTTTCCGCTTGCGTCCTTGGTGTTTGCCACCACATAGATCGTCCCGCCCACGGGATCGATCACCGGCGTTGCTAAGATGCCGATCACCGGAGTCACGTCGGTATAAGGACATTCCACGGGATCGGTCGAGCAGATGTCCTGACTGGGCACCGGGGTGCCCAGATTCACCGTCCACAGCGGCGTCGTGTTGCCACTATCTCCATCGAAGGCATACACGTTGTTCTGGGACGTTGCCACGTAGACCACGTTGAGTGTCTCAGCGCCAATGGTGAGCCCAGGGACGTATAGTGGCTGGGCAAAAATGTTGCCGTTCACGGGAAGAGAAAATAGTCTTCCGAAGTTGGCGACATTGACGTTGGAAGTATTCAGCAGAGTTTCCTGCAGGTTTTGCCCGGTACGGCTGGTATCGTTATGCTGCGTCAGAACCGATACCTGACCAAAACCATTGGAAACCGGACCAACGCATGCCAGCAGAATTATAGATTTCAAAAGTCGGCCCCTAGCACAGCTCTGGAGGGATTGCCACAAGACTGCCGCGGTGTCAGCTGTCGATATCCGTCGAAAACTTCTACTACGGCGAGATGCGCACCGGTATCGCATGGGCTACTGTACTGTCACGGTAAGGGTTTGAGTCTGGGTCAGCGCTCCCGCCGTGCCAGTGACGGTGACGGTGTAGCTTCCCGCGGTCGTACCGCCTCCTCCGTTACCGCCAGATCCAGACGATGACGTCCCGCCACTGCAAGCAGCCAGCCATACCAACCCTGACAGCATGAGGCAGAGGAGCAGCCAGCTCAGTGGGTTCCTGCTCCGCGATTTGAGCTTTCCTCCCAGCAGCGTCAGCCCGCACAAGGGCAAGAGCATGGCATAGTACAGACTCCCCGCCCGGTTCGGCCGCACGGATGCCGTCGCTGCAACAGTGCTCACCGTCAACATTGGCGTCCCGCTTCCCCCACTCACGGTCGCGGAACTGAAGCTGCACTTCGGAGGCACGGGCGTGGCTGGGGTTACGGCGCAGGTGAGGGTCACGTTTGAGTTGAAACCACCCGAGGGTGTGACTGTGACCGTGGACGTGGCAGAACCTCCGGGCGAAATGGTCGCAGGCGACAAAATCGTAGCCGTTAGCGCGAAGGATGGACCCCCGCCTGTCACCGTCAGGCTGGCTGTCGTGGTTTGGACCAGGGCTCCGGAGGTTCCAGTGATTGTGAAACTAAAGCTCCCATTCGCGGTGGATGCCAGGGTGGCTACATTGAGGGGCGCACCCAGCGGTCCGCTGCTGCCTGATGGCACAGAGATTGAGGTTGGAGAGCAAGAAGCCCCGGAAGGCAGTCCAGAACAAGTCACAGCTACCGTTCCAGAGAATCCGGGCTGCGGATTCGCGTACACAATGTAAGAAGCAGAATTACCCACAGTTACAGATTGGCTCGACGGGGCAACTGAGATGGAAAAATCGGACGCAACGAGAAGACCGTAAACCAACAACTGGTTAGAGAACGTGGGGACGTAGACTTTGCCGTTGGCGATGGTCGGGGGATTGTATTTAGCGAAGGTGGCCACGCCGTCACGGCTGCTGTTTTGCTGGCTGTCCCAAAGTTCGTTGGTCAGATTGCCGGCGTCAAAGGCCCACAACTGGCCGGGTACGGTAGTCGAACCATTGGCATCTCCATTCAGAGATGCAGCCGCCCACACTATGCCGGTTCCTGTTGTGCTCCCATTGGATGAGATCGATAAGGGAGCCATGTTTGAATATCCAGGGGTATTTGCAATCGTGCCTTGGGAAATCGGAGACGTCTGAAACGTCTGCCCATTGAAACTCCATGCTTGCATAGGCTGTCCGGCGCCCCACAGGTAAACGACCGGACCCAAGGTCGGGCTGTTCCAGTACACTGGACCGCCCATGATTAATCCGCCCGCATTTATTCCGGAAAGGGCTTGCCACTCCTGGACGTCATTGTTGAAACCAGAATTAAACTTTCCCATATTGTTGCTGTCGACCAGGCGAAGGATTCCGTCCTTGCCGCCGCCTAACAGCAGTGAAGTACCGGGAATGAGCAGAGGGCCGCCCGCGCCCAAGTCGACATCGTAATCAAAATTACCCAAGTAGGACTGGTTGTAGGGTGTGAAGTAATCGAGCACCGTTAAGCTGGATCCGTTCAGTTTCAAAAAGCTTGTGCTGTAATCGCTGCCTCCAGTGTTCGCATTGAAATCACCGTTCGCCGTCATGACATAAACATTGCCTGCATTGTCTACTACCGGGCCCTGGCCTCCGCCCCAGATGCTTCCGCCGGTAATCAATGACGGGGAAGTGTTCAGAACCGCCACTTGCGCCAATGTGCTGGCGTTATAAGCCATGACAAAGCCGTACCATGTAGGAGTATCTCCCACAGAACCGAAGGCGACATAAACGTTTTCACCCGCCAGCAAAAGCCCCGGGCGATTCACTTGATAGAGCGGCACGAAGTTGGCGGCAGAGATTTCTTGCGGGCCCCCGAACATTTCCGCGCCGGAACTGACATTCAATGCATGCAGGCGGTAGTGGTAAGTCCCGTCCGAGTCTTTGTTCTTAATCGCCGCGTAGAGAACGCCGGCCTGCGGGTCAATCACCGGAGTGCCGGTGATGCCAATGCCGCCTATGATGTCTGTGTAGCAACCTGAAGTTTCCCCACAAATGTCGTCGCTGGGAACTGATGGGCCGAGGTTGACCTGCCACAGAGTAGTTCCGCTTGGGTCATCTGCGTCAAAGGCGAAGACGCTGTTGTTCTCGGTCGCCACGTAAACTACATTGTGCAAGCCGCCGTTAATCGTCATGTTCGGCAAGTACAAGGGCTGCGCGTATATGGAGCCGTCCACCGTGAGGGTAAACAATTTTCCGAAGTTGCTCACGTTAACGTTCGAAGTGGTGAGGATGGTTTCACTGGTGTTCTGGCCAGTGCGGTTGTTGTCATTGTGCTGCGTGAGAACCGAAACCTGGCCCATGGTGACGCAACACAGACTGACGGCGAGCAGACCAAGGGAGCAGCATCTACGGAGAAATGTCATGATTTGGGTCATTGGACAACGCCCCTTACTATCTCCCGTTGGCAAGCTGAATCTCCGCACCATGCATTGCAAATTCTCTCGCCGCGCCTCACGAATCAATAGTTCTCCCTGTCGTCGAAAACTACTGAAGCAATCTGGCCAGAGGCTAAACGCTCCCAAGAAGGCCAAGGGAAGGCAAATGGCGGCAACATCATTGTCGCATGATTCTTGATGATGTCAATGATGCAGAGGGTTGCATCTCGTGTGCAATAAGGTGCGGCCGAGGACGGGGATCGCTGTTTTATCGAAACGCGCTCTTTTTGCCTAAAGTTATACTTGCGCCCTTTCGAAGAGGACGAGGCTTCGTCGCGCACCGGCAGCATCGACATTCCATGGTGGAATTTTCAACGAGCGCCGCATACCCGCGCGGAATACTCCCGCTCCGAAATTCTCCCTGTTCCCAAATCCGCACTCTTCTCTCGATAATGTACTTCCGCGTTTGACGCGCGAAGCACGCGCCATGCAGTATGTGGTCACGCCACTCAGCAAACGCTTGATCGTTGTTGTCGTCGGTCGTTACCTGCTCGTACCGCTTCGTCTTGTGGTTCTGTAATCCGAATCTTCCAGTCCGAGGTGAATTTCGTCATGGCTCTTCGCAATTTGGCGGTAGCAGTGGCCTTTTTTTCGATCATTGTCACAACCGCAGCATCGGGCGGTACGGCATATTCCCAAAACGCTAACTCGGTGACGACTAAACCGCTCCCCGGCGATGTGCTATCCCATTGCTACGGCAATACTTCGAACTGTTCTGCCGGAGATGCGATCGCCAAGTGTGCGATGACGGATTGCGGCAGCCTCTCAGAGCTGAATAACCCAACCTATATGGGTCTGTTTTTTAAGGCTAGTCCGGGTCGTGACGATTTCGGCAACCCCGTCTATTACTCGGCTTCCACCGATCCGTGGTACTCGATTCTGGCAGCCGCTCCGACGGGTTCGAAGACAGTAACATTCCACGCGCCAAACGCCGCCACTTTCTCCGAAGGTGTCGAGCATGAACTCACAATTTGGGATCAAACCACAGGGTGGGTCGTGGAACTCTACAACAGCAGCACGTCCTTTGGCATAATAAGTTTACCGGCCGCGTCAGGTTGCGGCGGTACACAAGCTACCGCTTGTCGAATAACAAACACCTACCAATCGGCTGCATCGAACCTGTTCTCCGCGCAAGATTACGGGTATTTTTCACATGGGAGTGCCTCGAATGGTTTTGCGGCGGCGGCGGCTATGGTGTGGGAGACCGAACTGGAAAACGGCAGCATCGACCACGCGCTGATGTTTACCGTGGACTGTGTGAGCTCAGCCTTGCCCTATGTCTTTCCTGCCACGACCCATCCGGGATTGTGCGGCAGCGGCAGTTTTGGTCCGCAGGTGTCAACGCGTCCTTCGGCGGGAACTCTGTTGTTCCTTGATTACACTCCCGAGCAGATCGCCGGCTTCAATCTTCCTGCCTGGCAGGCCACTCTGCTGACGGCGTTCTCAAAGTACGGAGCCTACATTTCCGAGACCCAGGGGCAGAACACCGGGATCAACTTGGTTGGCGACGAAAACCTTGAGTCGAGCGAAGCGTGGAAATACCACAACACATTTAGTTCGAATCCATTTTGGCCGTGGATCACCGCGCAGAAGGGCCTAGATGGAACACTGAATCTTACCCACACAGGATGCGCGGGCGGGTCGGCGGGGTCAAACCGTAGCGAATACCGCTGCATCGGCGCTATCCTCGCCAACATTCCACGCGCTGTTGGGCCGGAGGGCAGCGATACCGAAGGCAATTCTTGTACGAGCAGCAACGGATGCTATCCTAGTGGTCACATTCATGTTGCCGATGTCTGCGTCGCCAACGGGTTTGCCAATCATTCTGGAGGCTGTTCTTAATCACGACCCCCAATTGAAAGCGGCTCGCATCGCCGGAAACCGTGCACCGGTCGCTAGGTATTTCAACCCGCATACCGGCTCTCAACATCGGCGGTCAGGTGCCCCTGGCTCAGCTTGAATCCGTCGTCTTTGTGAGGCGTCATCCGAAACCTGGCGCAGTTCAGCCGGGTGAGGGATCCCCCGTGGACAGACGCATGCGCGGTGCGGGAGATCCCTTCGGCTTCGCTCAGGGGAGGCTCTTCGCTCCGCCTGAAAAGCGGCTCCGCTCCGGACGACACCACATAAAGATTCAAACTGAGCCACTATCGAAGATTGTTCCACATTGTGGTGATCAGTGGAGCGAGCGTACAATCGCTTCCGCGGTTGGAACATAAAAGGAGATTCGGACGTGCGGAGGTCGTGGCGAAGTTGATCATCTTCCGAGCAACAACGGAATGGATCACGTAGGTTCTGCAGGCGAAAAATGAAGGCAAAGATCGCAGTCTTGATCCCCTGTTACAACGAGGAACTCACCGTCGGCCAGGTCGTACGAGATTTCCGCAAACAGCTGCCTGAGGCAGATATTTATGTTTTTGATAACAATTCCACTGATCGCACAGTGGAGGTTGCGAGGGAGGCTGGGGCACGAATCGCCTTCGAACGAAGACAGGGCAAAGGATACGTAGTCCAAACAATGTTCCGCGACGTGGACGCCGATATCTACATCATGGTGGACGGCGACGATACTTATCCTGCCGCCGAAGTTCACAAACTCATTGCACTCGTCGAGGCGGGAGAAGCCGATGTGTCAGTTGGTTCGCGCCTCACGAATGTGTCTCAAAGTGAGTTTAGAGCGCTTAATCGCCTGGGAAACCGCTTCTTCCTGAACATCATCAACCTCATTTTCAGAGTGAAGTTGTCAGACATCCTCTCGGGGTATCGGGTTTTGAATCGAAGATTTGTAAAGAGCATCCCGATATTTGGCGGCGGTTTTGAAACGGAAACTGAGCTAACGATCAAAGCATTGGCGCACGGATATCGCATCGTTGAGCTGCCAATCGACCTGAAAGCGAGGCCCGCAGGGAGCTTCTCGAAAATACGCATTATGCAAGATGGACTGCTGATCCTAAACTCGATTCTTACGTTGTTTCGGGACTACAAGCCGCTGACCTTTTTCGGTGCCATAGGTTTGTCTCTCATATTGATGGCCCTGGTTCCGGGGACAGTTGTCATTGTGGAGTTCATCAGAACGGGTTTGGTTCCCCGGCTGCCCTCAGCGGTCCTGGCGGTTGGGCTGATGCTATCGGGCATGCTGGCGATGGTGGTTGGCCTAATTCTTCATACGATTGCTCGGCGATTCCAGGAGTTAGAATATCAGCTCAGGATCTTGGCGTTCGACTTGGAAAGAAGGGAAGAAGGTTGACGGAGAATTGTGCGGAGTCGGCCGGTTTCGTTGGACTAAATTCTTAGGGAGCAAGTCAAGTTTGGGATATACTCTGGTGGGTTTTGCGAGGAGGAGGTCCTTCTTTCGGCTCGACACCGCGGGGGCGCGCCTTACTCGGTCTCGCTCCGGAGGACTTCTTGCTCGTTGACGCCGAGTCGAATTGCCGCGGCACAGATGACCTGCGTTGCTTTGAGGATGAAGCTTACAAAATCTACTGGTGCGGTCTTTTCTATACAGCGGGTTCCCCGGCGGGACTGGCTTCCATTACCAAGCTGGCTGCGGACCTGCGATCCAACCAACTGCAGCAACTCGCGGCGCACTTCAGGGGCGTATTCATGCTGCTTGTCGAGGACAAGAGCTCGGCAACCCGTTATGTGCTCGTGGACAATACCGGGATGTTCCATGTTTTCTGTTCCAGCAGCGGAATCTCAACATCTTTTCTCGATTTAGCGAAGGCGCAAGGATCGCGGGCAGCAGATCTGGACCCCGAAGCGGTGGTGGAGTTTCTTCAATTCGGATATACGGCTTTCGGGCGCACACTTCTGAAGAACATCGTCAAGTTGTCCGGCGAAGAAATCGCGTGCGTTTCAAGAGCTGGAATTTCCTTTATCCAAAAAACACTCCCTAGTTTTGAGTCGCAGCCGAAGCAATCCCTGGAGGACGTACTTCGCGATTTCGCATCCTCGGTTGCCGCGGAACGTGTCAGCATAGATCTCACCGGAGGGATGGACACCAGGGCGATTGTCTGCATCCTCCACTACGTAGGTTTGGATTTTGAAGTGGCCGTGCGGGGTGAGGATACTAACCCGGATGTGCAGATTGCTACAGCGGTCGCTGAGGCTATTGGAAAGCCCCTGCATGTTTGCCATACCAGCGTCGACGATCTTGAAAGCCAACTGCCAACGGTGCTGAACATTTGCGATGGGCTGCTGGATGTGACCAAAGCGTACAGTTCGCTGCAGGTGCAGCGCGAGCGAGTCCAGCGGGGCATCACCCTGATGCTTAGCGGTAACGGCGGCGAGCTTTATAGGGATGACTGGTGGCTGCAAGATTTTCCCTTCTATGCCCGCAAGAAAGCAAATGTAGAACGATTTTGTGCCTATCGCTTGTTACCCAAAGACCCTGATCACTCTTTTCTCGCCGGAAATTATCGCGAAATAAGCCAAGGGTATCGTCAACGGCTCTTGCGAGACTTGTCGCGATACGTTGTCACGGGGAACACACAGACCTACGATCGGCTCGTTGTTCATTTTCGTATAAGAGATCTGTTTGGTCGTTTCGTATCTAACCATTCACATCTCCTGCAATGCTACGTTCCCTTTGTGGAGCGCGACGCCCTTATGTTCGCGTACAATCTACCTCGCACCCAGCGCTTTTTTGATTATTATTTTCGTAAAACGGCCACGAAATGCTCGCCGCGGGCTGCTCGCGTACCGACGACACGGGGCCACGTTTCGATGTCATCGGAATGGCCGATCATGGCCAAAGATCTTTATAAATATTGTGACGATAAACTTACTCGCGTCAAAAGGTCGCTTGAGCAGAAATACCTCAAACGCTATTACCGGTCCCGCGGAAAACTGGACGTTGCGCTTGAGCCCCCGCAAATGTTCCCAATGATGAGACGTTCTGAACCCGTCAAGAGAGCCGTCGCACGGCTTAGGGATGTGGGGATCCTGAACCCTGATGTAGACACGGATGGATTGAAAAACGAATACCTCGGAACCGTTCTCACCCTGGGCCTGGTGATGGACCGATTGGACGCTTGAAAAAACAATTCTCGCTATCCGGGTTTCGACGCCTCTTGTTCCCTGGAGCGACCGATGGCGATGGGCTGCGAAGGCTCTTTCGGGGCTTGCCGCCGTTATGGCCGGTTGGGTTTTTCGAAGGCAACTCGAGCTACAATACCCCAGCGGCGTCTCGAGACATGAATCTTTGGTGAGGTTGAATCCATCGGACAAACAACTCGCATGAGTCGGTCGATCAGTATCTTTGGTCTGGGCTACGTAGGCACGGTTACCGCAGCCTGCCTGGCACATAAAGCGTGCAATGTTATCGGGGTTGACTCGAGCCCGGGCAAAGTGGAGGCGATGGGTTCGGGCCGCAGTCCCATTGTAGAACCGCGCGTGACGGAACTGATCTCCGAACAGCACGCGGCAGGTCGCTTACACGCCACCTCGGACCCTGAATATGCGGTCCTGAACAGCGAAATTTCGTTCTTGTGTGTCGGCACACCGAGTCTCCGCAACGGCAAACTCGATCTGGGCCACATCGAACCAGTGTGCCAGGAGATCGGTGCAATTCTGAAGAGAAAGAACGAGTTCCACCTGGTCGTGCTGCGCAGCACGGTGCTGCCGGGAACCGCAGAAACCATCGTCGTACCAACCTTGGAGAGAACCAGCGGAAAGCGGCTGGGGAAAGGGTTCGGCGTCTGCGTGAACCCGGAGTTCATGCGGGAAGGAACGGCGGTCTCTGATTTCCTCGAGCCGTCGATCACCATTATCGGATCGTCAGACACCGCGCACAGCCGCTGTTTGCGTGAAGTCTATGCCTGGGTTCCGGGCAAAGTCTTTGAGACCTCCTTCCGTTCGGCGGAAATGGTCAAGTACGTTTGTAATACCTGGCACGCAGTCAAGGTTGCCTTCGCGAATGAAATCGGAACCTTGGCCAAGCAGCTGAGTGTAGACGCCGAATCCGTGGTTGAGATTTTCACCGCAGACACCAAGTTGAATATCTCCCCTTCTTACCTGAAGCCGGGGTTCGCGTTTGGCGGTTCGTGCCTGCCCAAGGATGTGCGGGCGCTGAATTATCGAGCCAAAGAACTCGATTTGAACTTGCCGCTGCTCGAGTCATTGATGCCGAGCAACCAGCAGCATCTGGAACGAGCCGTCGAAATGGTCCTCGCGACAGGCAAGAAAAAAATGGGGGTGTTGGGGCTGAGCTTCAAGGCGGCCACCGACGATCTGCGCGAAAGTCCTCAGGTGCAGTTGGTGAAACGCTTGCTCGGCGAAGGCCGCCAGATCCAGATCTGGGACGACAACGTCTCTCTGGGTCATCTCATCGGCTCCAACCGGCAGTACATCGAGGAAGTCATTCCTCACATTGGCTCGCTTCTCTGCTCCAGCCTCGAGCAAGTGATTCAAAACGCCGAGGTGGTGATCGTCGGAACTCGTGGCGTGGAGAATCAAATCCTGGCGAAGTATCTGCGTCCGGGTCAGGTTGTCATAGATCTCGTTAATCTCGAGAAGTCCCGCCGCCTCAATGGACAAAGCCTCTATGACGGGATTTGCTGGTGAAGGCCTGGCCACCCTTCTAGCGGAAAGCCTGATATTGAAATGTGGAAAGGCCGCCATTTTTGCGCAACGTTTTTCACATCGCCGGAACCGAGATGATTACGAATCCCCCGGAAAACACTGCTGCATTTGGGTGGTATAGTGGGTAAAGCTCACAGGTGGAAAGGCACGGTAATTGCAGTCACCTCCGCATGAGTATTTATGAACGAGCAGCGATCGGTTGGCTGAGTGTTGATCGCGCCTCTCGGAGCATACTCACCCTGAATCGGAAGCAGGAGTTCAAAGTTCTGTCGCGAATGTTGGGCTTCAAACCATCAGACAACGTATTGGACGTGGGTACCGGCGACGGTTTCTGGACTGCGCGCATGGCTAAGCATTGTGCCAGTATTGTGGGAGTGGAACCTGACCGGAACTTGCTTGGCTACGCTCGCACGATCCATGCCCGCCCCAACCTAAGATATGTGCGCGCGACGGCTGAGAATCTCCCCTTTGAAGATAGCAGTTTTGACAAGGTAGTCAGCGTGAGCTGTCTCGAGCACTTCCAGGACCCCGAGCAGGGTCTGCGGCAAATGGCGCGGGTCCTGAAGCCGGGAGGCCGGCTGGCGATATCTGTTGACAGCCTTCTGCCGGAGAACTCCGATAGTGGGTTTCGAGAGTGGCACAAGCAGCGGCATTTCGTCACGCGCTACTTCCGTCAGGATGAACTTTTTGGAATGATTGAGAGCGCCGGTTTACGTTGCGAACCGAAACGCACGGTGCATATCTTTCGATCTCGCGTGGCCGCGTGGGTGCGCCAGGTAGTTACGCGGCGGCCAAAAGTTTGGCTGCCGTTTTTTCCGTTGTCTTATTTGGCTGTCCGGGGCGCCGATTGGAAGTTTAATGATATGCCGGGGCAAATCATTATTGTGGCTGCAACCCGGTGAGTGCTTTCGTGTCAGTCCAGTGGTTTCTCTGTCCGATATCAGTCAAGGCGCCGCAGATTTCGTACGGTCCTTTCGATCGTGAGTGGTACTTCACCCTTTCCTCACTATGACGCCGTTGGACCGTAATTCCGCCTCGAACCGGTGGCTTATTCTGACCCAATATTATCCTCCGGAGATCGGGGCTCCTCAAATTCGCCTCCGCTCTCTGACTCGGGTTTTGCGCAGCGTTGGTCTCAAGGTCAACGTTCTGACGGCGTTACCGAACTATCCCGCCGGCAAAATCTTCCCAAAATATGTGGGGCGATGGCGAGTTCGTGAAGAAATCGACGGCGTTCCTGTGCAGCGCACATGGGTTTACGCCGGCACCGGCAGATCAGCAATCGTGAGGCTCGCGAACTACTTCAGCTTCACCACCACTTCCCTTCTGGCAGCGCTCACCGGACCTCGGCCGGATATTTTATTCGTGGAATCGCAACCTCTATCGCTAGGCATAGTTGGCATCCTGATGAAATCGCTCCGGGGAGTGCCGTATGTGTATAACGTGCCCGACCTTCAGGTCTCAGTGGCCGAGCAGATGGGGTTTCTCCGCAATCGAACGCTGTTACGAATCGCCAAAGCTTTGGAGGATTTTTTTCTCCGTGAGTCATGGACTGTATCAACCGTGACGCACGGTTTCATCGACCACTTTGAACAACGCGGCCTGCCCCGCGCCCAGTTGAGCTTCCTTCCGAATGGTGCGGACACCGAATTTTTGCGTCCACAACGGCCCAGTCAACGCTTATTGGACCGCTGGAATCTCCACGGAAAGAAGGTTTTTCTCTACGTTGGAACCCATGCTTACTATCACGGTCTCGAGACTTTGATTGAGGCTGCCGGCTTGTTGAATGATCCCGGAATCTCTGTCCTTATGGTGGGTGACGGTCCTGAGAGAGCGAGGCTGCGGCAACTCAGTGCAGAGAAGGGGCTCAACAATGTCGTCTTCGGCGAGTCCCCGTATGAAGAGATGGACGAACTGTACTCCATCGCCTACGCCTCGGTCGCTACTTTGCGCAAGATCGGCGTGGCCAAAGATATGCGCCTGTCGAAGATCTTTCCCTCGCTTAGCTGTGGCAAGCCCGTCATCTATTCAGGGGAGGGCGAAGCGGCAGAGCTCCTTCAACACAACGAGTGCGGCCTCGTAGTAGAGCCCGAGAATCCACAGCGATTGGCGGATGCCATATCGCGGTTGGCGGCTGAACCATCGCTTCAGACCAGGATGGGCCTTGCGGGTCGAGCCTTCGTAGAGAAGGAGTACAGCTGGTCAGTAATCGTAACCCGCTGGTTGAGTGAAATCGGAGTACCGGTAAAAGGACGGCAAGAGTCGCAGGGCGCCCCAGATTAGTCGGTCTGTTCCGGAAGGTTCGGCATTGCAGAATCTCCAAGTGGATGGGTCTTCAGGTTCGCGGCCGCAGCCTATCACCTTCGATCCTTCGCACGGAGAAACTTCTCGGCCATAACCTGGAAATGCGCCTGCAACCATCCACAACCTGGACGCCGTTGTCTTGCGATATGGTGTGGGTTGCGAGGTTGCCCCGCAACCAATCGGGATCGATCTCACCAGCTGGGGACTCTCGGTAATCAGTCTCGGTCAAGACGTCGACACGGTTGAAGTTGATTTTATAACCGTACCGCCGGGAACAGTCCTGGGAAGGCCTGATCAATTGCCCATCCTGCTCGATGAGGCGGCCTGCGGGTCGCGCACGGCAAACATCCGAAACGATCGGATTTTCCGGATGAGGTTGCCAGGGTCCGAAGGGAGACTGGGAATGAAAGAGGAATAGCTCATCGGTCGTGGGGCGCCTCTCGCTGCCAATGTTCGCGAATAACCAAAACTTATCCCGGTAGTGCAGCAAGGTGGCATCGACAGCCTTAACGTTCGAGAATAGCGTAGTGTGCAGCTCCCATTTATCCGGGAACTTTATGGCACGATAGACTTCGATCGTGCGGTTCGCCGACGTCTCCGGCATCATGTAGATTTCGGACTGCCATTCAAAGATGAACGGGTATGAGAGATGATAGTCTCGCTTTAGAACCTGTATGGGCTGCGAATAGTTTCCGTTTGAATCGATCTCCATACAGGAAATGACGCCCCTCTTCTCGCGGTATGGGTAATCTTCGAAGAAGATGAATGGACGGCCGTCGTGCGAGTACACGCAGGGGTCAGCGTAGAAACGCCCGCTGGGAGGGTAGATGACATCGACAATAGTTGTCTTTGCATTCCCGGTTGAAGCGGTCCGCTGGACCCGGAGAAACCACTGGTCTTTCGATAGCGACTGTATCTTTCTACGCAAGAACAGAAGCGCCTGACCGCGAAGAAAACCCAGCATTTGACGGTTCGTGGGTGAACGATAGATGGGTTTGTCGTAGGCAATCACTTCGTTGTACGTATCGAGCTTGGTTATCGAGTCCCAACTTGACGCATACAGCTTTCGCAGCCTTCTGATCACAAACTCCGCGGTCTTCCAATAAGTATTGTTCTGATTGCGGTGCAGCCAGCTGAAGCTGGTTGCGGACGCGGATCGGTAGAGAACCCGTCCTGCGTCCAGGTTCTCATTCAACCTCTGCAGGATCGTGCCGGAAACCGGGTTACCCTCGTAGATTTCCCAGAATAGCGGAGGACTGCCACGGTAATACCTGTTGTCATCGTGATGGAATGACCAGACCCCGTAGCGGGCGCAATTAAGGATCTCACCTTTGATCACGCGGAACCCGAACCGCAGAATGACGTCAAGCTGAGCCCCCTTGATCTGAGCGATATCAGAATCCTCGAATCGATCTACGAATTTCTTCTGAATCGGCGCGACCCCGATGATGTCTGTGCCCTTCAAGAGTGGACCAACATCTTCGATCGCAAAAGCATTGTGAGGGTGGGCCTGGAGCAGCTTTCTGTCGAGCCTGTAATAGAGCTTATACAAGAACACTGGCCAGTTTGCCCGACGCAACGGGTGCGGTGGTGCCCCGCTCGATGCTTTGTTAAGAATGATCAATGCGACTTCGAGGTACGGCGCCTCTAGTAGGTCCCGGATGATTTTTGCCATCCATGCCGGTAGGTTAAACGAGTCCAGCATCACTCCGATGCGGAGCTTAGGTTTCGTTAATGGCGGCTCCAAATAGAGAGGGGGAAGGTTTTGCGCAACAGGGTGCTTGTCTTCGACTGGGATCGTCGCCGTTCTCATTTGCACGTGACACACCGTCGAAGGAATTGGTAGGCTCCGATGTCAATCGTAGAACCCTGACGTGCGACGCCGTCGAAGTCGAGAGCCGGAATGCAGGTTGAAATACCGGGCGAGACCGCGCAGTTTCCGGCCGTGCCCGCGCTAATCAGTGGACTTCCGGGCACTGGATGATAGTCGCCCAGAGTCACCTCATCATTGTAGTTCTTGACCAGAACGGAAGTGTCGCCACCGTTTTGCGCGATATTGCCGCTAAGAGAAGGATCGAGCCCCCCACAGCCTCTCGGATCGCAGCGCAGCAAGATGCGGTTGTTGTTCTGATCGCTGCAGCCAGAGCTGAAATTTCCTGCCAGGTAGTTGTTGGAGACTTTAGTGTGAGGAATAGAACCGGTGTTATAGAGCACGATTCCACTCGGAATTCCGCCTTGTCCAGGCGGAGCTTTTACCCCACAACCGAAGCCATTACGAATCACCAAATTATTGTTCACAGTGCTGTAGTCGGAATTGCCATCACAACTTTCGCCCGATTCCGGACCGGCACTTAACAGGATGCCGCCCACATAGTTGTGCACAACCGTATTATTGGAGATGTTCTGCTGGCAGGAGTTATGGTAAGCGTGAATGCCGTAAGCCGCCACGCCTGATATCAAATTGTTGGTGACCGTCGCTCGCCAGCCCGAAATATAAACCCCATGAGCACCGGCGTTGATACTGCCGGTGCATCCTCCAGCCCAGTGCCCCACGTTGTTGACGATATTGGAATCAAAC
>Ga0302324_100014204_pt1 | contig 16072 bp, 11 predicted proteins | sample Palsa_T0_1_FD_201949 | JGI IMG/M metagenome (GOLD analysis project Ga0302324, IMG submission 201949) | Peat permafrost microbial communities from Stordalen Mire near Abisko, Sweden - Palsa_T0_1 | ecosystem: Environmental > Terrestrial > Soil > Palsa > Peat permafrost | place: Sweden: Abisko...
GCCACCATGCCAGCCGACCCCACAGCCGACCTCGACACCGTCCGCTCGTCGCGCGTGGACAATTCCGCTCAGGCCCAGGAGGTCTTCGAACAAGTTCGGTGGGCGGCGGTCGAGGATGACGGCGTCCGGCCCGAGATAGGCGCGCACGGCTTCATCCTCACCCGCGAAACTTTCGGTGTCCGGTTCGGTAGGCGCCGGTGCCACGCCGGTGTCGTCGTCGGGCGGCAATTCGGTGAGACGACCATCCCGTGATACCCGAAACCGACGCACGAGCCTTGCCGCGCCAGTGAACTCGATGCGAGCGACGTTGCCGAAGTAAGGGCCATCAACGCCGCCGCGCCGCCGCTCCAGCACGCCCTCTCGGATCAGCCCGGCCTCGTCGAGTTGCTCGCGGATGACCAGGACGGACACGGACAGTCGCTCGGGGCCGGCGAGGTTGCGTTCGAGCAACCATCGCTCAAACGCTGCCTCGTCGCGCCGGTCCGGCTCCCCCGGCAGTTCATAGCCTCTTGCCTCTGGCGTGCCGGGCCGGGTCGTCGCACGCCAGACAATGTAACAAGTGGGTGGAGGCGCGGACCCGTTTTGGGCCGCGAGCCGAGCCCTCAGCCTGGGCGGAGTCCAAATGTCGTTTTCGCCAGAGGGGTTCATGGCGCGTGATTCTTACGGCTCCTGCCCACGTCGCGCGGGTCCGTCATAAATTCTATTATTTCTTTCATAGTGACAAGTCCAAATAAAGATACGTATTTGTGTTACAATGAGTGATTTTTAGCACGGGCGGTGAGGGGATGCACGGGGGGTCGGCAATAAATATGAAAGCTGAGTCTCATTTAAATGGAGGCGCCATATCGCAGTGAAACAACCGCACGACCGGTCGGAATGGAATGGTCAACCGGCCGGTAGCCGCTATCGAGGAAACGCATGTCACGGACTTTGAACCGGCATGGCCGGGAGTGACGGAAGGAGTTTGGGCCGGGGCCCGGTGGGTCGATGCACTTGCGCAAGGGTGCCCGGGTCAGGCCCGGGCATGACGGTTCGTCAGAGGAACTCGCCGGCGAGGGCTGCCCACTCTTCGGCCAGCGGACTGGTCGCCGGGGGGCGGCCGGCCCGACTGTACCAGTGACCGGCATTGGTCAGGTCGCCTTCGACCCGATGCAAGTATGCATGGACGATCGCCCCGCTCGGCGTCCGGTCTTCCTGAGCGCGGGCATGGGCTTGTTTCCAGTCGCCTTTCGCTTCCCACCACAATGTCTGGAGCGGCAGGCTCAGTCCCTCGGGCGGTTGATCCGCGGCGGTCGAGGCTTTGAATTCGGTCAGGTTCATCTCAGGCGGCCTCCTTCCTAAGGGCAACGCGCATCGGATCGTCCTCGCGGTCGACGCCGATGCTGCCTCGGCATGTAGCCCAGAGCAATAGCGTGTGGCGAATCAGGTCGGCTTCAAGGACAATGACCCGGCCGCGCATGGCCGTCGAACCAGTTCGCGCGGCGATATCAAAGGGTTCGTGAGAATCCCCGTTGGGAACTGTAACAACGCGGCCAAGGAGGAATGAGCGCCATGATTCGTTTGACCATTCTTTTAGCACTGGGTTTGGTGTCGGGCCTCCTGCCGCCGGCGAACAGCGCCATGGCGGCGGGACCGTTCGATGGTAGTTATGTTGGCCCGCGACGCGAGACGCAGAACAATAATAGCGGCTATTGCCACGACACCAACGGACCAACCCGGATCGTGGTTTCGAACAACGTTATCAAATTCCAATGGGGTGTGCCGCTCGAAACAACGATCGGTGCCGACGGGTCGTTTTCAGTCGACCACCAGGGCATGGCGATGCGTGGCGCTCAGGCCATGATTTCCATGAAGGGCCGGATCAGCGGGGGAAATCTCGAGGCTGACGTTGGCAACAATGCTTGCGCGGCACACATGTCGTTGAAGAAGATGTGATGCGATGGCGGTCGCGCGGGAGTTACCGTCATGGCCGGGCCTGACCCAGTTATCTGGCGAGGCACGTGCGGCGATTGATGGCCGGGTCAGGCCCGGCCATCACGTGGAGAGGGCAGGGATAACCGGTCGGAATTTAATTCCGTTGGTGTTACTTCATCAACCAAACAATTAACCGCTTGTTAAATTGATTGTGGCACTCTCCGGCCCGATGTAATTTCGGCCGGGACTTAGCCATGAAAATCGGCGATGCGGTTGCGCCCGCCATTATCAACCGCCCATGATCGATGGCATCACCATCATTGGCGATGTGTTGCGGCCCAATGGACGCGGCCAGCCTGGAGGGGTCGATCGCGCGACAGTCTGGTTGTTCGATGCCATCAAGCGGCAACTGCACCTCGCCTGCGGTCTGCCGATCGAGGTCATGACCGCCGGTGGCGATCCGGCGTTGTGCCGATGGCTCGGTACGGTGCGCTCGCCATCTTCCGCGCATCGCCATTGGGCTGCCTGCTACCGGGACCTGCCCCGTTGCGCTGAACTCGACGCGATCCTGGTTCATGGCCTGCGACACCGGTTCTGTATCGGTTATGAATTACCGCCCTGCCTGATGACGCTGCTGAATTCCATCGATGTTCCATATATCGACCTGCGGCTGCATCCGGTCCGTTTTCTCGACGATCTTTTATTCGCGGCGCATGCGTCGGAGCCCTCGACGCGGGCCGCGCTGTTGACCATGGCGGTGCCGGAGGCCGAAGTCGTTATCACCGCCGGCCTGCGAGAGGCCATGTGTCACATGATTTCCGAGGCCAAAGTTCCCGCAAACACCTTGATCGTGGTTGGCCAGCGTCCGCTGGATTGCAGCCAGATCGTGGATGGTGCATTCTTCGACGCACTGCCGCGAGCCGCGGAAATTCATGCGATCTGTGAACGCCATGCCGCCGTGCTGTTGAAGCCGCACCCGTTGGAGCCGACGCATAGTCTGCTGGAGATCGCCGCCAGTGCGCCCAACGCCGTGGGCGTGGTGGGCGACAATCTTTATCGGCTGATGTCGCTGCCTGAGGTCGCGACGGTGCTGACCGTCAATTCGAGTGTCGCCTATGAAGCCCCATATTTCGGCAAGTGCGTGATTGCGCTGGCGCCGTTGCCACTTCGCCTCGGTTGGCTAGGAGCCGCGGATGAGCCGGATCTCTATGCGTCGGTAAATGATCAGGTGCTGTCGGTCGATTTCTGGCGTCTCGTGCTCTCACCGTATACGCCGGTCAGCCAAATGGACGGAGTGAGGCTGCGGCCGAAGTCGAACCGGATTCGGATCGCGTTCGACAGTTTTTGGAATTTTCAAGAAATCGACGCTGACCGGATTCCGACTTCCACGCGGGCATAATTTCCGGAAACGGTGGAGTGTGGCACGGCTGGTCGCTCTGGCCGATCCTGTATGCCGGCTTCACATGTATCGATCAAGAACATACTCAGGGCCAGATATTCGCACAAATTGTGATCTGGTTCACAGCGCGTGGTTGTGGCTTCGTCGATAATCAGGCCCGTAGTGCACCAGGCATAAGACATCCGCGGGGGTACCATGGTTCGCGCTGGAATGAAGCTCAGTCGGCTGCTGTTCTTCGCTGCCACGATTATATGCTGTGGCCAATATCAGGCTCAGGCCACGGATTTGGATATTGATCCGATCGCCCAGCAGGCGCCGGAGTGGTGTTGGGCCGCCGCGGCGCAAATGGTGTTGACCCATTACCGTTTTCCCAATCTCAATCAGGTCGGCAACTACCAGTGTGGAGTTGTTGGCGCGCAGGGCGGTATGTGCGCGGCCAATTGCGCGCTTTGTCTCGGCGCGGGGGGAACGACACAGCGCATCGCCGCGGTTCTGGTCAATTATGCGCAGGTCGCGACGGCCATGACCGGGTTCCAAGGTGAGGGGTTCCATCCGAGAACGGGGGGCATCATGTCGCCGGGGCAGATTATCGCCGACATCGACAATGGCGCACCCATTCTCGCGGGTATCACGCCTACCGGCATACCGTATCCACCCGGTCTCGGGTTCAGCCAGCATGCCGTCGTGATAGTCGGATACGAGGGCGATGAAGAAAACCTGGCGGTTATCATAAATGACCCATATCCGTATTCTCCGCCGTTGATCCCTTATCTTCTGGCTGGCGGTCAGATGTTACAGCCTGGCCAGTACCAGCTTTCATATCGGACGTTCGTCCAGGTGTTTCACTACGGCAACTCGATCAGGTTCGACTGAGTATCAAACGGGAGCCCGATATGCCGGACACGGTGTCACCTCAGGAAAACTCAGGCGGTATTCTTGAGATGCTGCACAGCCAGGAAGCCCGACTTGTCAAACTGGAAGACGAGAGCCAAAAAACCTTCTGGAAACGAATGACAACGAGCGCGAGTACGAGTGCGTTGTTTCTGGGTTTGGTCCTGACCTTCGCCTCCCTGTATGACACTTTTGTCAGTAAGCCTGAAGCGGACAGGATATCCCGGATTAGTCAGTTCAATCAGGCTGTCAACGCGGCGGCGAAGACAAGGCAGGAAATTCTACAGTCGCCCGGGGACCCCAAGGTACAAATGGCGATCCAGAGTGAAGCTCTCCCGCAAATCCTGAATGATATATCGACGGCTCGGGCGATGCTGCGTGACCTCGCCAGCGATGATGTTGGCGTTCCACAACTAACCATTTTGATTTATGAGGCATTCACGGCGGGTGACATTGTTGCCGCGAAGGAATTCGTCGCCCGGGCCGTGGCAAAGACCGATGTCACGCCGTATCTTCATTCTGAAGCGAAGCGCTATGAAGGGCGGATGTATTTTCTGACCGGCGACCCGGTACACGGGCGGCAATCCTATCAGGAAGCATTGAGTGCGCTTGGGGACTCCCAGTTCGTGGCGGCGCAGCGAGCGTACGATCTGGGTGATCTTGTCCTGATTGAATATCAAACTGGCACCTGCGAACATGCTGAGACCGACCTCAAAAGCTTCGTCGAGACAGTCCGCGGGCCCGATGTCCCGCAGCAGTCGAGGCTACAGTTGTTAGCCGTCGTGAGGAGCCAATTGGGGCAAACGCAAGGTCTGCGGTGTCCATTCCCGGAAAACCTCCCAACACTCCTGGCGGACTAGGCGGCGGTCTCCCGGGATGTTCCACTTCGCGGCACGTCATAGTCAGCGCGCCAGGTTGGAGGTAACTTCCACCAGTGCGGCCGTGGCCTGTCGCAGCACAGGTCCCCACTCGCCGATGCGGGTCTGGCGGAAGATACGCAAGCCCGGATACCACGGGCTGTCCCCATCTGATCCTCCTGGGCGTCCGCTGAGCCAGCGCCAGCAATGGTCGTATCGATCCAGCAAGAAGACCGGCTTGCCCAGTGCACCGGCGAGATGCACGACTGAGGTATCGACGCTGATCACCAGATCGAGATTGGCGATGATCGCTGCTGTATCGGCGAAATCGCTCACTTCCGGCATCGCATCGAACAGCATCATTCCGGGCGGCGGCGTGCGGGCCTGTGCCGCCTCCGGACCGTGTTGCAAGCTAACGAACACCACGCCGGGCACGGCCGCCAGTGGAGCCAGTGTCGCCAGTGCCATGCTGCGGCGCCCGTCGAGGGTGACGAACCCCGGCAACATCGGCCTCGCCTGACCAGCCCAGACCAGCCCGACGCGCGGTGCGCCGGCCGGCAGACGCGATCGCCAGACATCGACCAGGGCGGGATCGGCATGCAGGTACGGGATCCGGGCTGGCATGGTATCCGGCGTGGTCTCAAAGGCGCGCGGCAAGCTGAAGAACGGGCAGTAAAAGTCGTAGCGCGGCGGCGTGTCCTCCGGGCCGTACACTTCCGAGACCCCGGGCACCGTGCGCATGATCCGAATGAGCGGTGCTGGGACGCACGCCATGACATGAGCGCCGCGCTCGGCCAGGAGAGGCAAATATCTTGCGAAGTGCAATGTGTCGCCGAAGCCGTCCTCGTGCATCGCGAGGATTCTCCGGCCAGACAGATCGGGCAGACTGGAGACGGCCGGGAGCAAACGCGGCCGCCGCACGGCGTGACCGGCCAATGTCAGGCGCCACTCGAAGTCTGGCCAGGCCTCGGCCCATCGTCCCGCGCGCAACAACGCGACAACGCGGTTGACTCTGATCTGAGCGTCGTCCGGAGCCAGTGAAAGCGCGGTGTCGTAAGCGGCGAGAGCTTCCTCGAACTGGCCGTCGTCCTTGAGCAAAAGGCCCAGATTGGCCCATGCGCCCGCCCGCGTTGGGTCGCGTTGGATCGCATCCCGGTATTGGGCGATCGCGGCGCTGGTGTGGCCCATGGAGGCGAGCGCCATTGCCAGAAGGTTCAGCGTTGGCAGGCTGTCCGGCCGCAGGCGTTGCGCTTCAATCAGTATTGGCACGGCTTCTTCGCATCGGCCGCTGTCGTAAAGAAACTCGCCGAACGCGTGACAGAGCGAGGCATCGTCAGGCGCGAGGCGGCGTAAGGCGTGAAACTGCGGCTCTATCTGGGTCGACCGGCCGGTACGCTGAAGGATGATCGCGAGATCGTGGAACGGATGTGCCGCGTTGCCACGGCCTCGCGCGGCGCGGTGCAACAAGCGAGCAGCGCGCTGCATGTGACCGCTGGCGCCGGCGGCAAGACCGCTGAGCAATGACGCTTCAGGATCGTCGGCATCGCGTGCCAGCAGAGCACCGCAATGTATTGTGACGATACCGAATCAACTGGCTGCCAGATCATCAATCGCTTTGGCCAGGACGGCGATCCGGTTCGCTGCGGCGGCCTTCTTCGTCATCGCCGGGTCTGGTCCAACGGGCGATAAATCAAGCCGGTTTTGGGCGGACACCCGTACAACATTCCGTCATCCCCCTCCCTCGACTTGATCGGGGGATCGTCCGGGGGACCTTTCGCGGCACTGTGTTTGTACAGGTGGCCCTGAGATCCCCCGATCAAGTCGGGGGAGGGCCATGACTTTAAAGGACAGTGCCATGCCGCAACTCCAGGCCTTTGAAGGGGTGGCCGAGCCTCCATCAAAGGTATGAAGCCATCGTTAAGAAATTCACGACAAATGGTAGTAGCTCGAAAATTCCATCACGCGGCGCGGTATCGCTCAACGCTTTTCCAGTCGATTTCCAGCCCGAAGCCTGGCGCCTCGGACAATTGAACCATGCCGTCCCTGAACGCGGCACCGCCCTGGAAAATGGCATGCTGCAGGGGGTGACGTGAAGGATTACCGTGCGATTCAGCACCGAACGCGGCGTCACCGAACGCCGACACCAGATGGCTGTGAAGATGCACCGCGGAATGCGGTGCGATGGAGACGCCTTTTTGCTCAGCGTAGTGGGCGATCCGCAATGACTCGGTAAATCCGGCATGCCGGGTCGAGTCGAACTGGACAAAACCTAGCGCTCCGGAATCGATGAAGTCGCGGACGGTAAAGCGGTGCCACTCCCGTTCTCCATGCGCCAGGGGTATGGGTGACGCGGCGGCCAGGCGCGCGAAATCAGCCGGCTGCAGATACCAGTGCAGCGGTTCCTCGAGCCAGAAAATGTTGTATGGCTCGACTGCCTTCGCGAACGTGATGCACCCTGCGACGTCGTAAGGTGCGTTCATGTCGAGCATGAACAATACGTCGGCACCGATCGCTTCACGGACCGCGCGGATACGCGTCACTTCATCGCGCAGCGCCAGGGCGCCGGTTTTGAGCTTCACTGCTCGGTAGCCTTTGGCGACAAATCCGCCGAGTTCTTCGGCGGCCGCGCCGAGCGGCTCACCTTCGACGTAGTATCCGCCGGTGGCGTAAGTGAACACCTCGGTCCTCGTGCCGCCCAGAAGCTGAAAGACCGGCAATCCCGCTGATTTTCCCTTGATATCCCATAGGGCGATGTCGATGCCGCCGATCGCGGCCATGATCTGCGGGCGTTGATTGCGCGGCAGCGGCGCCGGCAGTCCATCCCAACCGCCGAGACCACCCGGACGAGGCGATGTCAGCGAAAACAATTTTTGCCATATTTCGGTGTGGCCCCGGGGGTCCATTCCCCGAACCACGTCCGAGAATGTCCTGATCAGATCGCATATGACTGTCTGCGGGCCGGTCGCGATCTCGCCGAAGCCGGTCACGCCCTGATCCGTGCGCACTTCGACCAGAACCAGTTGCGCTCGGTCCATATATTCGTGCGCCGTCCAGCTTCCCTGTTCAAACCTGACCGACAGGGGATGGGCGAGGACTTCGGTTATTTTCATGGCGGTTTCCGTGAAAGTCAGTGGTACCGATCGGGTCGGGACTTTATGCCCCGTCAAGGATCGAACGCCAAACGCAGCGGGTCTGGACTGAGATAGCTTCGGCGTTCGAATATACGAAGGACGCCGATCCGCGTGTCGAACCGAATGCCGGGGTGCCGCCGTTGCCGGATGAGAACGTCCTGTCCGCGCTGACCGCGAAAGCGCGCGATGATCTCGCGAGGATCGCCCATCCTCGGATGCCTTGGCTGAAGCCGCGGATCGGACCCGATGGAAAGCCCGCGCTGGATGTATTGATCGTTGGCGGCGGCCAGTCGGGTGTGGCGATCGCGTCCGGCCTCAAGCGGGCGATGGCCGATAATATCCTGGTGGTGGATCGGGCACCACGCGGCCAGGCGGGGCCGTGGCTGACCTACGCGCGTATGCACACATTACGTTCGCCGAAGGACTACACCGGCCCCGATCTTGATCTGCCCAGTTTGGGGTATCAGGCGTGGCATGAGGCGCGGTACGGAGCGGCGTCATGGCAGGCCCTCGACCTCATCACCCGCCAGGACTGGGCTGCTTATCTCGACTGGGTGCGTGAGACGGTCGGTGTCCCGGTGCGGAATGAGGCGGAGGTCGTGGATATCGCACCGGCTGCTGAGGGACTGCTTGGAGCGACGCTTCGGGATGGAAGTGTGCTGTTCGCTCGTAAAATTGTCCTGGCGACCGGGCAAGACGGCGCCGGTGTGTGGTGGATGCCCGATTTCGTGGCGGCTTTGCCGGAGAGGTTTCGCGCTCACGCCGCCGATCCGATCGATTTTAGTTCGTTGCGAGATCGTCGCGTGGCGGTGCTGGGGGCAGGGGCGTCCGCGTTCGACAACGCGGCCATGGCGCTGGAGGCGGGTGCGTCCGAGGCGGTGCTGTTCTGCCGGCGTCCTGAACCACAGGTCGTGCAGCCCTATCGGTGGCTAACATTCGCGGGCTTTTTGCGGCACATGTCGGAACTCGACGACCCCTGGCGCTGGCGGTTCATGAGCCGCATTCTGGGACTGCGCGAGGGGTTTCCGCAGGAGACGCATGATCGATGCGCGATCCATGCAGCGTTCCGGCTTCGGTCGGCCTCGCCTTGGACGGCGGCGCGGGTGGTGGGAGACGCGGTGGTCGTGGAGACACCGCTGGGACCACATACCGCGGATTTTCTGATTTGCGGCACCGGCGTCGAGATGGATTTTTCCCGCCGTCCGGAACTGTCTCGGCTGGCCGGCAACATCGCAGTCTGGGCCGATCGCTACGATCCACCGCCTGAGGAACGTGATGACAGGCTGGCGCGGTTTCCGTATCTCGCGGCGGATTTTTCTCTGATGCCGCGCGAGGCCGGGGTGACTGACTGGATGAGCGACATCCACATGTTCAACATCGCCTCGACCATGAGTTTCGGCCCGTCCGGGTCGTCCATCAATGCGATGACGACCGCGGTGCCGAAGCTGGTTGCCGGCCTGACGCGTGGATTGTTCAAGGGAGATTTAGAGCGGCACTGGCGATCGTTACAGGACTACGACGTGCCGCAAGCGGTGCTTTAACGGCAGGGTGGCGACAGGGTCGCGATAAGCACCAGTCTGACCGAACATAGGATGACTTGCGTTAGCCGGCAGCGGCCGGACTCGAGCCAAAGTTCTCCGGCCGCAGCTCGCTCACCGGAATGATCACATCGGCTGGGATATCCAGGCGACCCGCCGCCGCGCGGATTGCCTCCGCGTTCGGCGCCTCATACAGGCAGAACGTCTTACGTTTGTCAGCGCTCAAAAACGAATACAGCCATTGAATTCCGATCTCGTCGTTGATTCGCCGGATTTGCGCCGCGCTCGCATCGTCGAGCATCACATCTTCGGCGAAACTCCGCTCGATCAGGAATAGCGGCATGGCAGCCTCCTTCGCGTTCCGCGGCGCCATATCCGGGAGTGGCCCAATACTGGAGTGGTCCAGTACCGGACCGACGGCTTCGCCGCGTTCCTGGTAAAGACGCCCGCGCTGTTGCGACGGTACGCCAAATATCGTACCGTTACAATACGAGACGAAGGAGACGCTCCATGGCTGCGGTCCCCGAGGTCTTCGTGGGGCGACGCCACGAAATTGGAGCGTTATGCACCGCGCTCGACGCGGCTGGCGCCGGAGGCGGTCGCCTGGTGCTGCTCGCGGGGGAACCAGGTATCGGCAAGACCCGCACCGCATTGGAGCTGATGGCCCATGCCACGAGCAGCGATGCGCGGATCGTGTGGGGCCGCTGCCATGAGGAAGCCGGGGCGCCGCCGTACTGGCCCTGGGCACAGATCCTCCGCGCCGTGGCCGCCGCGCGCGACCCGGAGGAACTGCGCGCCGACCTGGGCGACGGGGCGAGCGACATCGCGAACATTATGCCGGATATCCGCGCGCGCCTGCCGGATCTCGATCAGTCAGCCACACTGAGCGACCCCTCCGAGACGCGGTTCCGTCTGTTCGGCTCAATCGCCCGGTTCCTGATCAACACCTCCCGCCGCCAGATCCTGGTTCTTGTTCTGGACGATTTGCACTGGGCAGACGTGCCCTCACTGCGTCTGCTGGAATTTCTCGCCCAGGAAATGGCGGACAGCCGGTTACTGGTCGTTGGCACCTATCGTCAGACGGAGTTGTCGCGCCGGCATCGGTTGTCCGACAGCCTTGGCGCTTTGGCTCGGGTACCGCACGCTGTTCGGCTGCACCTGTCGGGTCTGAGCGCGGAGGACGTGCGCCGGTTCGTCGCCACCGCTGCCGGAATGGTCCCGCCCGTTTGGCTTACCAATGCGATTCATAACCAAACCGAGGGCAACCCGCTCTTCGTACGGGAAGTGGTAAGGTTCCTCGCTCAGGAAGGCCTCTTTAGCGGCGCCGCGCTTTCGGCCGCGGCTTCCGCCGCCCCGGCGATCAGGCTTCCCGAGGGCGTGCGCGAAGTGATTGGCCGACGCCTTAATTTGCTGCCGCCAACCTGTAATGAAATCCTGACCACCGCGGCGGTGATCGGCCGGGAATTCACGCTCGATGTCCTGAAGCGCGCGAGCCTGCCGCGGACCGTGGATGCCGTTTTGGAAGCGCTGGACGAAGCAATCGCGGCGCATATCGTCGAAGAAACCGATCCGGGACAGTATCAATTTACTCACGCTCTGGTGCGGATCACATTGTATGACGAGTTGCGGACCGGGCAGCGCCGACGTCTGCACCATGCGGTCGGCGAAGCCATGGAGGCGGTGCATTGGCGCGATCCAAAACCTGTCCTCGCCGATCTTGGGCACCATTTCCGCGCCGGTCTGGACGGCGATGTGAAACGCGCCATCGACTACTCGACCCGCGCCGGCCAAAGCGCGGATGGGGCGCTCGCGTTCGAGGACGCGATCAATCTGTTCCAGAACGCCCTCGATATGCTCGACACCATGAGCGATGACGATCCGGAACGGCGGTGCGCCCTTTTGCTGCTTTTGGGCGATGCACAGCGCAAGGCGAACGATTTCCCGCATGCGCTGGAAACCTTGCGTGCCGTCGCGGACGTTGCGAGGTCGCAACGGATGTGCGTCACGTTGGCCGAGGCGGCGTATGTCTACGCGGATACGGTCTGGCGCAACGATGCGCAAATCGACGCTCGATCGGGTCCGTTGCTGGAGGAAGCCCTCGATGGTTTGCCTCAATCCGAAGCCAGGCTTCGGATCAAGATCATGGGATCATTGGCCCGGGATCGGCTCCATACCGGCAGAGTTGACGAGTCGATGGCGCTTTCGTCCCGTGCGATCGCCATGGCGCGCGATCTTGGTGATCCGCTGTCATTGGCGACAAGCCTGGCTGGACTGGCCGACCGTCCATGGTACCCGCATGAGACGGAACGAATGCTTGCCGAGGCCAGTGAAATGGCGGAGATGGGAGAACGCGCGAACGATCTGGAGATCGCGTTACGGGGCCATTTCCGCCGTGTCTCTTTGTTGCTGGAATTGGGTGATATTCGGGCGGTCATCGAGACATCCGAGATGATAGACCGCCTCAACGCGCGTCTCCGGCAACCGTTTTACAGGGTGTGGGCACTCGTCCTGAAAGCGACAATGGCGCTGATGCGTGGGGAACTCGACGACACGGAGCGGTTGATTCTGGAAAGCATGAGAACCCAACTCCGGCTAAAAGCACAAATCAACGACCCGGTTTCGTTGGTGATATTTACCCTCCGCCGTGAGCAAGGTCGCCTTCGGGAACTTGGCCCGATGGTGGCGGCGTTCGTGCGCCAGAATGCCGAAGCCACGACGTGGCGGCCCGGGCTGGCACTGCTTTACGTCGAACTTGGCGATTTGGATGCGGCGCGCGCCGTGTTCGCCGATCTCGCGGCCGACGATTTCGATTCGCTGCCTCGAGATGGCCGGTGGGCGACGTGCATCATGTATCTCGCGGAGGTTTGCACCGCGCTTGGAGACGCGGTTCGGGCCTCGGTGCTTTACCGGCTCTTCCTGCCATGGATGGGGCGCAACATCGTCATCGGCGGCGGGACGGGATGCTGGGGGTCGAGCGACCGGTTCCTCGGTTTGCTGGCGACCGTCGAGGGGCGTTGGACGGATGCGGAGCGGCATTTCACGGAAGCGCTCGCAATGAACGAACGGATTGGCGCACTGGCCTCGTTGGCACACGTGCATCGCGATCTCGCCAATCTGTTAATCGCGCGAGGCTATCCCGGCGACCAGGCCAGGGCGTCCACGCATCTGAATGAGGCGGCGGAGCGCGCGGCTGCGCTTGGCCTGACCGCTCTCAACTCTCGGGTCGCCGCGACCCGGGCATGCCTCCTGGATCCAATGCCCAGGCATGCCTCGCCCGACAATTTGACAGCGCGAGAATTGGAGGTGCTGCGGTTGCTCGCCATTGGCCGAGGCAACGCTGATATCGGGATCGTGTTGGAGATTGGTCAGAGCACCGTCGCAACGCACGTCCACAATATCCTCGTGAAGACGGGCTGCGCGAATCGCACGGAAGCGGCGGCTTACGCGGTACGGCATGGCCTCCAGGCGAGCTGAGTGCGAGATGGCTCGGTCAGGCCCCCATGGCGTGGGCATGTGCGGTCGGTAGGTCACCCCTTGCAGAATCGGCATGAAATCCCGGGTCAACAAATCTGTTGAGCAATCTGGCCGGGCGTCGTGGGACGCGCCTCAACCGTTCTGTCGATTTGTGCCGCGCGCCGAATAACGCAGGCTTATGGTCAGGCCGGGTAGGATGGTCCCGGGCAAAATCAGGGAGACACCAATGCAAACCCATGAACCAGTCTTGTCCAACGACCTGCTCCACCGCTGTGCCGAACGCTGTGCCGGCTATGATCGCGATAATCGTTTCTTCCAGGAGGATTTCGCCGAACTGAAGCAAGCCGGCTATTTGACGATGGCCGTGCCGCGAGAACTCGGCGGCCGCGGTTTGACGCTTGCCCAGGTATGCCGGGAGCAAAGGCGATTGGCGTACCATGCGCCGGCGACGGCACTCGGCATCAACATGCACGTGTATTGGACCGGCCTCGTCGCCGACCTCTGGCGCCAGGGCGACAAGTCTATGGAGTGGTTGCTGAAGGAAGCCATGGCAGGCGAAGTTTTCAACGCCGGCCACTCCGAGCGCGGTAACGATCTTCCCGTGCTGCTCTCAACCAGCAAGGCGGAAAAGGTCGAGGGCGGGTTCCGCTTCACCGGGCATAAGATGTTCGGCACTCTGGCGCCGGTTTTCACCCGTTACGGCTTGCACGCGATGTGGGCGGATGCCGAGGGCGGACCGAAAATCGTCCACGCCTTCATGCCGCGCGATACGGCGAGTTCCAGGATCGTGAAGACCTGGGATACCATGGGCATGCGCGCAACCAGCAGTGATGACGTGGTGTTGGAAGGCGCTTTCGTGCCGGACCGCTATATCGCACGTATCGTTCCGGCCGGCGGCGCGGACGCCTTCGTGCTCGGTATTTTCGCCTGGGCGTTGCTGGGATTCGCCAATGTGTATTGTGGCGTGGCGAAGCGGGCGATTGATCTGATCCTGCCGGCAATCAAGCAAAAGTCATCGCTGGGGCTTGGCCGTTCGATGGCCTATCACCCGGAAATCCAGCATTCCGTGGCCGCCATGACGATGGCATTCGATCCAATCGCGCCGCATATCGAACAGGTGGCCGAGGACTGGTCCAATGGCGTCGATCACGGCGCCACCTGGCCCGCGAAAATCGTGTCGGCCAAGCATCATGCTGTCGAGGCGTGTTGGAAGATCGTCGATCTCGCGATGGAATTATCGGGTGGCGCGGGCATGTTCCGGTCTAACGAACTGGAGCGCCTGTTCCGCGACGCGGCCGATTCCATCCGGCGAACACGTTCCTGACCCACGAGATCGTCGCCAAGACGGCGTTGGGGATCGACCTGGGCGAGCAGCCCCGCTGGGGCTAGGGACTATGCGTCATTCCGGCCCGCTGATGACGCGGGCCGGAACGTTCGCCGGTATTACGTTCCGATCCCGCCAAGTGCCAGGTATTTCACTTCGAGATAATCTTCGATGCCATATTTCGATCCCTCGCGCCCCAGGCCGGAATGCTTCATCCCTCCGAACGGAGCTTCGGCGGTCGAGATAATGCCTTCGTTGATTCCGATGATGCCGTACTCCAGAGCCTCGGCCACGCGGAAGATGCGGCCCACGTCGCGGGCGTAGAAATACGATGCCAGCCCGAAATCAGTATCGTTGGCCATGCGGATCGCGTCTTCCTCGGTCCGGAAGCGGAACAATGGCGCAACCGGTCCAAACGTTTCCTCGCGGAAAATCAGCGCATCGGAGGGGACGTTCGCCAATATCGTTGGTTCAAAGAAATTACCTCCCAACGGATGACGTTTCCCACCGGTGACGATCAAGGCGCCGCGTTTGACGGCGTCGCCGATGTGCTCTTCGACCTTGGCGACGGCGTCGGCGTTGATCAACGGGCCCTGGCTGACGCCGTCTTCCATGCCGTTGCCGACCTTCATCGCCTCAACCGCGGCTTTCAGCTTTTTGGCGAAGGCGTCGTAGACTCCGTCCTGCACCAGCAGCCGGTTGGCGCAGACGCAGGTCTGTCCGGTGTTGCGGTATTTGCTGGCCATCGCTCCCTGCACCGCGGCGTCGAGATCGGCGTCGTCGAACACGATGAACGGAGCGTTGCCGCCCAGTTCCATGGAGGTTTTCTTGATGGTGGGGGCACATTGGGCGAGGAGTTTGGCGCCCACTTCGGTGGAGCCGGTGAACGACAGCTTTCGCACCATTTTGTTGCTTGTGAGTTCTTCGCCCATTGGACCTGATGGACCGGTCAGCACGTTGCACACGCCCGGCGGCATGCCAGCACGCTCGGCCAGCACCGCCAAAGCGAGGGCGGAGAAGGGCGTCTGGCTCGCCGGCCGGATCACCCCCGTGCAGCCGGCCGCCCAACCTGGGCCGGCTTTGCGGGTGATCATGGCGGAGGGGAAATTCCACGGCGTGATGGCGGCGAATACTCCGATTGGTTCCTTCAGCACCAGGATGCGGCGGCCTTTGGCGTTCTGCGGAATGGTGTCGCCGTAGAGCCGCAACGCCTCGTCGGCGAACCACTCGATGAAGCTGGCGGCATAGGCGATCTCGCCTTTGGATTCAGTCAGCGGCTTGCCTTGCTCGGCGGTCATGATGACGCCGAGGTCGTCGGTATTGGCGAGCATCAGGTCGGACAGTTTGCGCAGGATGGCGCGGCGTTCCTTCGCCAGCATGGCGCGCCAGGCGGGGAAGGCTCGGTTGGCGGCCTCGATCGCGCGGCGGGTTTCCGCCGTCCCCATGGCGGGGACTTCGCCGATCGGCTCGAACGTCGCGGGGTTCTTCACGACGATGGTTTTGCCGTTGTCCGCTTCGACCCATTTGCCGTCCAGGTAGTTGGC
>Ga0302324_100014207_pt1 | contig 16069 bp, 14 predicted proteins | sample Palsa_T0_1_FD_201949 | JGI IMG/M metagenome (GOLD analysis project Ga0302324, IMG submission 201949) | Peat permafrost microbial communities from Stordalen Mire near Abisko, Sweden - Palsa_T0_1 | ecosystem: Environmental > Terrestrial > Soil > Palsa > Peat permafrost | place: Sweden: Abisko...
AGCGCGAGATCGCGATGCGTGCGCGGAACGACGCGCGATCGCGCCGCGTTGTACCACTCGAGGATCGGCATCGCGTCTACGGAGACCTAGCACCGCGGGCTCAAGTCCGGGGCGATGAACACGGCAGGCGTCCGGAGATACGGGGCATGCGTCTCGAAGGGGGCACGATGACCGCTGCGAACTCTCATCAGCAGGTGCGGAGTCGAGTAGGCATTGGGCCCCGTCTTTTGCGGCTTTTCCGAGCCGGACCGCATGGCACCAATGCTGCTCTCTGTAGGGCGATGAGGAGGTCATCATGAATTCAAAAACCATACTGGGTTTGACGCTTGCAGCCCTTGTTGGATGTAGCGCGGCCGATCCGACAGGGGAGGATTCGACGTCGAAGGAATCCACTGGAGAAGCGACGACCGGCGATGGGGGCCAGGCGATCGAGTCAAGTGAAACTCCCACGCCCGAAGCCAAGTGGGAATGCCGGTCGTGCTTTGGTGGCTGCATCACTTGCACGAATGGGTGGACCACCTGCACCCCCGTCGACTTGATATTCTGCCCATGAAACGATCGACGCGCTGCCGCGACTACTCTCCCTTGGCAGATCGAAGGCTGCTATCTTGCTCACGGTGCGGACGTGGGCTCTCGCTCTGGTGATGGTCGGGTGTCAGGCCGACACGTTCACGACCTCCGACGCGGCGACGGGCGACGCCAGCGACGCCGGTGACGCGAATGTGGGCGACGCCGCAACCGACGTTCAAGGCGAGGCGGGTTGCAGCGGCCCCTTCTTTTGCTCGACGGTCAGTGGCGCGGACTTCTGCGACGACTTCGACGGTGTTTCCGTGATCTCGACCAACTGGAACGCGCCACCTGTCCTCACTGGCGGCTTCTCTCTCGGCTTCGGCTACGATCAGTTCACCTCGTGCCCGCACAGCGTGGAGATTACCGTTCCGGGGTCGTCGAGTGCGGGCAGTGCGTGGCTGCTCAAGGATATCGCGCTGCTCACGAACGGCGAGGTCATCGTAGACATCGACATTCGGTTGCCGAGCAATCCGACTGGCCACGACTTTTCCCTCGTCGAGGTGCGAAGCGGACAGAGTGGCACGCCCCCATCGTCGGGCCTGATCTACACGACGACGAGCGGCTGGCAGGCGAGCGCCGGCAGTTTCTCGGCTTCACTCACGATGCCGAACACCCCGTGGGTGCATTGCACGCTGGACGTCACCTTCTCGAGCACGAGTGGGATCAAGACGACGATGACGATCCAGGGCGAGAGCTCGGTGGCAGTCGCTGACGCCACGCCCTTGTCGTTGGGCGCGTTCGCCACCGTTGCCGTCGGCATCGAAACGACGACGATCGCGCCCACCGGCTCCATGTACTACGACAACGTCGTCGTCCGGGTGAAGTGACACTACCGGCGTCAAAGCGTACGCCGGGCTACCCCCAAAGTGCCAAGGGGAAGCACCGCCCTCACTCGGGCGCGCACGTCGACACGCCCGCGCCGACGATCGAGCCCGGGAACGTCGTCGCCGTCGTCTCGCTTTGCGTCGCCGGATCGTAGCGGGTCACGGTCGACGTGCCGCCAGGGGTGGTGAAGATCCAGAAGACGCCGCCCCAGAACGCGAACGCGAACCCGTCGTTGGGGCTGCCCACCACGAGCGGGTTCGACGCGATGACGTTCGCGTTGGTCTCGTCGATCTGCACGATCTCCGAGCCGGTCGTCTGGTTCACGCAGTACGCGAAGAGCCGCCCGTCACCCGTGCCCGTGAGCTCGCAGCTCGGGAGCGTGGGGTTGAAGCTGCCGATGAACGTGAGGACGAAGCTCGTCGTGTCGATGGAGCCGAGTCCGAGCGAATCGACCGTGGGCCCCGACGAGCAGTCGGCCACGTAGAGCGTATCGCCGCCGTCGGACGCGCTCGCGTAGCCCATGCAGAACGTCTTGAAGCCCGCCTGATCGGGCGCGTACGTCGTCGCCTGGCACCCGGCGTCGGCGGTGTTGATCCGGAAGAGGCCGCCGTTCGTGAAGCTCGAGTACGCCGTGCCGAGCCGATCGACGCCCATCGAGAACGGCGTCGCGTTGGTCGGGCATGAGATGTTGCCGATCTTCGTGAACGCGAGCGTGGGCGGGTAAAAGCTGAGGAGCTCGTTCTCCTCCGTGATGAGGTAGATGAGCGTCGAGCCCGCGTCGGGGCAGTCGGTCAGGATGGGGACGTCGGGAAGGAAGGCGTCGATTGTGGGGAGTGCGTCTTCCTCGGCTGCGTCGTGGACGCTGGCGTCGTGATGGACGACGACGGCATCGGGCTCTGCGTCGGTTTCCTCGGGAGAGTCCAAGCCCGTTCGGGCCCCGCATGCGAGGGCGAGTGACGTCCCGACTGCGGCGAGCACACACGCGACTACAGGGGTCAGGCGGCGCATCGCTTCGATTTATCATGCCCTGGAAGAAAAGAAGAAGGCCGCCAAGCCGCCAGAAGAACGAGAGGGTTCAGGCCTTGATTCGCGCGCCGGCATCACTTGGGCGTCAACTCGGGCGGAGCTGCTGGCTCCGACTCCGCTCCGCCTCCGACTCGGTGATCACGGCACGTAACCGCCGCAGAAGACGTTCATGAGGCCTCATCTCCCTTTATGCGTTTGTTCGCGTCTACTTCTCGTTTCAGGTCGTCGTCTTGGTCGAGGGTTGACGACGTCCGATGTGTCTGATGCGACTCCAAACCCCGCTGCGCCTCGCGCACGATGCTAGCAACGCTACGAACGTCAGCGACATTGTCGAACGTTGCGACTGGTGTAATCGGCAGCCACCCAATATCTGGTTGGATAGTAGCCGTTCCAAAACTGATTGAGCCGTGACCCGCGGGCGTTTCGACTATGTTGCTTGTCGTGTTAGCCGCCAGCTCGATGGACTCCGTACGCCTTTCAGCACGCGTCGTCGTGATTATTAATGCACGTTCACTGGTTATTGCATACCAAGTATGTGCACGCTTGGCTGACTCCTTGACGTACCAACCGACCGTTGTATAGATGCCGAACAATACCAGCGCGAGGCCGCCAACAAGGGTTAAGGGCGAAGCGTGTGTTGAGACGGCGACCGTCACCCAGAAGCACGAGAATACAATCCAGGTCAGGGCACGCGGAATCAAGTACCAGTCCCTCTTCATGGTCAACCGCGGGCTACGCTTTGGCTGCGCCCACCATAAGACAAGCTCCTTATCTCTGAGCACGTCACCTATGACCGACGGAGTGTCTGATGACGCCGCAATTCGGTATGGCATGCTGGCCTAGCTAACGTTAACATAGCAGCGCCCAAACGCCTACGGTTTAGCTACTTTCATCACACCGTTCGTGTCCGTCCAGTAGACACACGAAGAATCGACTGCAATGCCGTTCGGGATGGCACCGGTATCCGTGGCGAGGGTCGTCGGCACACCGCACCCTGCCTTCGCACACGCGAGCACGTTGCCGCCGTAGGAACTGTCGGTCCAATAGACGTTGAGCGCATCAATGGCTATGCCGGTCGGATTATTTTGGCCCGAAGCCAACTGCGCGAGCGTCGTTCCGCAGTAGGTCCCCGCCGAGCACTTCATGACGGTGCCGTCGGAGCTGGTCCAAAAAAGGTTGCTCGTAGCATCGACGACCAGGGCGAGGGCCTGGGGCAAGTTGGTAGCGAGAACGCTAGGCGAACAGTTGCTCGAGCTCTTTGTGCAGGCCTCGATGGAGTGAACGTTGAACCAATACGCATTCAACGCGTCTACAGCGATGGCGTTCGAGTACTGTCCCGACGCAAGCGTCGTTGGCGCTCCACTACAGCCGCCAACGGCACATACGCCCACCATCCCGTTGTCGGCATCCATCCAGTAGGCGTTCTTGGCGTCGACGACGATACCGGTTGGACCCTCCTGAGATGAGGCGAGCACCGTCGGCGAGCCGCCACAGCCGCCGATGGCGCATTCCACCACTGTGCCGCTATCCGAGTTCGTCCAGTAGACGTTCGTCGCGTCTACCGCGATGCCAATGGCTTCGCTTTGGGCGGACGCTAGAACCGTCGGCGAAGTACAACTGCTCGTCGCGCACTCGTTTATCGTGTCTCTATTGGCGATCCAATAGATGCTAGTCGCGTCAGCGACGATGTTACCGGGCGTGCTCACGTTTGATACCAGCGCGACCGGTTGACAGACGCCGCTCGAGCATGTCCCACCGCAGCAACCGTGCGTGCAGCGGTTGCAGTTGTTGGTGTCGTTCTGCAGGTCGACTTCGCAGCCGTCGCTCGGATCGCCGTTACAGTCAGCGAACCCAGGCGAGCAGACGACGATCTGGCACGCGCCTTCGGTGCAGGTGGATACCGCGTTGTTCGCGTTGCATGCTTTGCCGCACGCGCCGCAGTTGGCCGCGTCGTTGGTCGTGTTCGAACAGATCGTCGGGCCCGCGTCGCCTCCACACAGCGTCTGGCCGGGTGGACACGTGTAGCTGCACGTTCCAGCCACGCACACCTGCCCGGCATTGCACGCGCTTCCACACGTGCCGCAGTTCCTCGGATCTACTGACGTCTCAACGCATTGCTGGGCGCAGAGCGCAAGCCCCGCGGGGCATGCGCCGGAACAGCTTCCACCGACACACGCAAGTGTCGCCGGGCACATGACGCCGCACGTGCCGCAGTTAGCAGGATCTACGCTCGTGAGTGTGCAGCTGCCGCCACAAACCGTCAGCCCTGGCGAGCATGTTGATGCGTCGCTTGTGCCCGTTTGGGTACCATTGCAGCTACAGTACCCGGCGATGAGCGCGAGCAAGAATGGTACAGCAACGGGCGTCTGCGTCATGGCGTCGGTCACGACCTCGCGCGTTTGACGGAGCGACGGTCACCTGCTCCTTCAACGAGCTCAGACCGGACACTGCGCGCCATCGTCGCAAGGCTCTGGGCCGCGCGCTCGATACCGTCGACGCTCTTCCTAGCAACGAGAGACCGCTTATTATCGCTCAGCATCTGATATCCGCTTCGACGCGCATGCACGTCCAGCGTTTGACGTTGGTTACTCGATAGCGGCGCGACGTTGATGCACGCGTCCACATATTGTCTACGACCCCGACGCGCCACAACAAGGGACCGCAGCACACTAACAGTTTTGCCATTCGCGCGCACTGCCTCGTTGCTGCGCATGACTAGCCCGCACTGTGTCCACGGAATGGCCACGGTCGCAGCAATTAACGCATGCTCCCAGGCGACGCGAGAATGCCTTTGTGGGCTGGACAAGGGTCGAGTGCTTGGCCTTGGTGGGGCAATCAGATCAGCAATGCCAGCGCCGGCGGTAACTCCACAAGCCCATCGTAGCCAGGCGCCAAGCTGTTTACGCCCACGCATCCTGACACGTAACGCGATCTCGTCGTCGAAGCTTTTCCAGCGCCGAAAGCCAAGCCCCACGAGCCGAGCAACGCTGTTCGCGCTCCATTGACCGCTTGGCTTGCCGTGAACCTGGACCATGAGAGTGGCGCCCGCCGCTTCGTAGCGAAAGGTCATATCGAGTCGCTGCCTCGCGCGTCCACTTGTAAACAAACTAAACGAGCCCGGTCCATACCCGCGGTTACGAATATCGTAATATGATCTTCTAAGCCATTTTGCGGTGGGCGTCACGGTACTGCCTCAGTTGCTTTTATCACATGTGTGCCTAAGGCCGCCGCAATACTCAGTGCACTTGGCCTCGTGGATGTGACGGTTCGTCGCCGCGAGGATGCGCACGTCGACCACGCGCCTGTCGTTGTCGCCCATCGGCACGACCTCACGGAACTGCACGAGGCGCAGCAGGCTCGCCTGCATCCTCTGCGAGAGCTCGCCGAGCTCGTCGATGAAGAACGTGCCGCCCGCAGCGGATTCGATGCGGCCAATGCGCGCCTAGACCCTGATTCGCAGCTTCGCGCGCCCGATGTTCTTCACGTGAACGCGACCCCTGTCGTCGGGCGTGAAGTCGAGTGCTTGTGCCCGCGCTTCGACCCACTCGTCAGGCCGCTGCAAGCCGAACTTCAGCTCTCCCTCACGCCCGAGGCTGCATGGCGCCTTGATGAAGGCGACCTCGCAACGCGATCGGCAGGTCTGGCGCGGAGCCTGCGACCGGACATCGCGGTGGCATGGTTTTGTGAATCATGTGTGATTCACGGGTGACGACCGCAACGGTACGGGATCTCAGGACGCGCGCTTTCCACGAGTGCGCCGAATGCTCGAGCACGACCAAGAGGTCATCATTACCGATCACGGGCGTCCAGTCGCCGTGCTGAAACCAGTGGAGCAGGTCAAGACGCTCGCCGTGCCTGTCGACTATTACGCGCGGTTGAAGCGCCGCATGCCAAAATCGCTCGGCAAAGCGAAAAGCCGAGCCCTGCACGAGGCCGATCGTGACGAGCGCTGAGCTCACGTACGTCGACCCGCGCGCGCTGCGTAGCACCTATGTTCACGACGATCGCTCGGCGAAGTTTTGCGCGTGGCGCCGGCGTACGGGTGGCTCACTTCCCCTGACACGGTTCGCCCGGGCCGAGGTCGTCAATGCGATCGAGCTCGCCGTTCATCGCCGCTTCATCGATCGCCACGTTGCACGTGCGGCGGTAGGTGACCTCGATTCGGACATACGTGAGGGTCGTCTGGCGCTCGTCGACGCACTCTGGCGTCGCACACTCGACCTCGCAGCTGACCTGAGCACTCGCTTCACCGCACGCTTGGGAACTCGCACGCTCGACGTGCTTCACGTCGCGACCGCAGTCACGCTCGAGATGCGCCTGTTCGTCACGTACGACGTCCGACAGTCGGATCTTGCGAAGGCAGCGGGGCTTCGCGTCGTCGCTCCCTGACGGCCTGTTCGGTGGTGTCCTCTTTGCACACAACCCCGCGGAAACATTGCAGACCGAGTCTGCGAACCGTCGGACCTAGACTGCGAACTGACAGACCTAGACTGCGAGCGTGCAGGGATGGTTTTTCCGTTGGCAGCCGAGGCGGGGGGACTGCCCGGCGCGCCCGTCGACTTGCACGGCTGGTCTGCGAGGAAGACGGCGTTCCCTACGAGCTCACCGGCTATCTCTGCGCGTTCGCGGGCTAGGTGGGGAAGTTGACCGACGCGTCGTGGAAGAAGACCGAGACGGTCGGGGAAATGAACGGCCAGGGCGGTCAGTCGAACGGCTAGGTCTGTGAGCTGACAGGGATGCTCTGCGAGATGGACGATTTACCGCGGGAACATGACGGGCACGGCGGTCATCTCGATGGCTTGGTCTGTTGGATGAACGGCGTGGCGTGCAAGCTGACGAGCGATCCCGTTTTGCTGACGGGCGAGGCGCGGAAGATCCCCAGCTTGATTTGGTCGCTGAAAGACCACCACTGCAAGCTCAACGGCTAGGTCTGCTCGATTAACGGCTAGGTCTGCTCGATAGCAGTCTCGGTGAGCGCTTTTGAGCGCGAGCGGGGCCTGACCGACGAGTCGGCGCCACTGGAACCACTCGATGTGGGCGAGTCCACGCGGTCATGCCGCGCGAACGCGCAATCGACGCCGATGCTGCTCGTACAACGGTCACGCGCGGTCAGCCGCTGCGATACCCTCGCCGATGAGCGCCCCGAGCTCGACGATCGACAGCTTCCCGCTCGCCCCTGCACCCTCGAGGATCGCCTCGGCAAGCTCACGCTTGTCCGCGTGCAGCGCGAGCACGGCTTCTTCAATCGTTCCCTGCGCGATCAGCCGCACGACCGTTACCGGACGCGCCTGCCCGATACGGTGCGCGCGGTCGGTCGCCTGCTCCTCGACGGCGGGGTTCCACCAGGGGTCGAGGTGGATGACCGTGTCTGCGCCGGTGAGGTTCAAGCCGGTGCCGCCCGCCTTGAGCGAGATCAAGAACACGTCACCAACACCGGCTTGAAACGCATCGACACGCTTCGTGCGTTCGGCGAGCGGAGTCTTTCCGTCGAGGTAAAGATACGCAATGTCACGCGCGCGGAGCGCCTCTTCCACGAGTGCGAGGTGCCCCGTAAACTGACTGAAGACGAGCGCACGATGCCCACCCTCGCGCAGCTCGCTCACGAGCTCGAGGAACGCTTCGAGCTTCGATGACGGCACGATCGAGCCTTCATCGTAGAGCTTCGGATGGCACGCGAGCCGTCGCAGACGCATGATCTCCGCGAGCACTTGAAAGCGCGCTCGCTCGTCCCCGCTTGCAAGTGCTTCGAGCGCCGTGCGTCGTGCAGCCTCATAGAGGCGGCGCTCAGCCGGGCTTCGCTCGACCGTGCGCGCGATCTCGGTCCGCGGCGGAAGCTCGGTGAGCACGTCAGCCTTCTTGCGCCGCAAGAGAAACGGGCGCACCAAGCGTGCAAGCGTTTCGCTCTGAACACGGTCCTTGTCGCGCTCGATCGGAACGATGTAGCGCGCGCGGAACGACTCCTCCGTCCCAAAGAAGCCCGGGTTGAGGAACTCCATCAAGCTATAGAGCTCGCCGAGACGATTCTCGATTGGCGTCCCCGTCAGCGCAATGCGCAGCTCGGCCTCGAGAGAGCGCAGGGCCTGCGCTCGCGCCGTTGCACCGTTCTTGATCGCCTGCGCCTCGTCGGCAACCAGCGTTCCGAAGGTGAGCTTCGAAAGCGCGGCTCGATCGCGCACGACGATGTCGTAGCTCGTCACGAGCAGATCGCCGGGACGAAGCTCGCCGAGCGCCGCTGCGCGATCCGCTCCCCGATGCAGGATGGCTCTGAGCGATGGCGCGAAGCGCTCGGCCTCGCGGATCCAATTCGGGCCGACCGACGTGGGCGCGACGACGAGCGCAGGACCTCGATCGCGGCGCGAGACAAGGAGCGCGAGAGTCTGCACGGTCTTGCCGAGCCCCATCTCGTCCGCGAGGCACGCTCCAGCGCCCCACGCGCCGAGCCGACTCATCCAGCGAAAGCCGTCGACTTGATAGGGTCGAAGAACCTTGCCGAAGCCCCGCGGCATCCTGGGCTCGCTCGCGCGCGCCTCGTCGATCCGCGTGAGTAGCGACCAGAACGCGGGAGCGGCGTCGATTTGGTCTCGCGAGTCGAGCAGCTCCACGAACGCCGGCACCGCGACGCGAGCGAGCTCGAGCGCGCCGGCTGTCCTCGACGGGAGCGCAATCGCTTCGAGTGCGTCGAGACGCGCACGCAGATCGTCGCCGATGGCGACGAGCTTGTCGGGCCCGATGGCGACGAAGCGCTCCCTCGCGCGCCGCGCAGCGAGCAGATCGGCGAGCGTGATCTCCGCTCCATCCACGGATGCGGCCCCACCTACCCCGAACCAATCGCGCTCCGCTGACACTTCGAGACGAAGCTTCGAAAAGCTCGCCGTACCCACGACGCGCGGAAGAGACTTCGGCCACTCGACGACGGCATCTCCCGACGCGACGGCTTCGCGCAAGATCTCGATGACCGCGAGCATGATCTCGACTCCCTCGCATCGCGCCAGCTCGAGAGGACCGGTGGCGATGGCGGGCGGCATCCGTGTGCGGAGGCCGTCGAGGCGCTGCCGCTCCATGTCGCGTGAGCGCGTAGCGAAGACCGCTTTTCCGTCGACGTGAAAGAGCACTTGCTCCGGTCCCTCGCCAGGCGGGAACGTCGGGCCGGACGCGATGGGTCGAACGAGCCACGAGAGCGCAAGTGACGCAGCTCCGCTGCGCACGAGACGAACGTAGGGTCGCGCGTCGGCCTGCACCTCCTCGCCCGCGAGCTCCGTCGGCAGGCGCAGCGGCAGGATGTTGCGCATGGCCATCAGCTGAGCGACCAGCGCCGGACGCGCCTTGTCGGGGAATACCGCATCCTCGGCAGCCAGCGCCGCGAAGACCGCGGCGCGCTTCGTTCCGACGTGAGCCAGGAGGACGTGGCCCTTCGCCGAGTCGATGTGAATGGCATAGCCTTGGGCGTCGAGCGCCGCGCGCAGCGCGCGTGCTCCGAGACGGTCGCCCGCGATGTCGAAGACAAATCGGAACCCGCCGATCTCTCGCTCGAGCCCCACGCCGAGCGCTCCCTCCCGCACTTGGAGCATCACGCCGTTGCGATCGCGTACGCCGTCGTGGCCCACGAGAAGCCCGAGCGCGCGAAAGGTCCGCTCGCGCGACTCGTCGAGCGGGCGCGAATAGTAGTGCGTGGCGGAGGGGCACAGCGTCCGTGCGATCGCCTCGTCGCGCGGCGAGAGCATCTGCGCATACGTCCGAACGAGCGTCTCTACGGCGACAGCGCCGGTCCTCTGCCCTTCGCGTAGGAACGGCGCCAGCCGAATGCCGCGGTCGTGTGTTGCGTGCCACTCGATGCGTGCGTCGAGGCCTGGGTGAAGGAGCTTGCGGTCGTCGAGCGCCTCCATCTGCGACAGCACACGCTCCCACGGCGACTCGTCCAGGTACGCGACGAGCCGCGCGTGAATAGGGTGGCGAGGATCGGTGAGGACACGGCGTGCCGCCCCCAGCGTGACATGGGCGAGCTTCTTCTCACCGCTCACTTTCGTCAGGAGCGGCGCCGAACGCCAGTCGTCGAGCACGAGCGCGGCTGTCCCCGCGCGCTTCCGCCAAGCGGCGCCAGCGACGGCCACATCGGCCGCGACCACGATGCGCGTCGGCTGCGACTCGAGCGCGACACGTGTCACGTGCGCCTCCGAGAGATTCTTGGTCTTCCCGAGCGCCGTATCGAGCGCCACGAGAAACGCGCGAGCCCCTTCGCCATCCGGCGTGTAGGCAAGCGCGGCGATCCTTGCGTCCTCGCGCCGCGCAGCGATGGCCCGCTCCCCGGCGTCGCGGACGTATTGCTCCGCAAGCGCCACGACGTCCTTGCGAAGGCTTGGCGTCAAGGAACGTAGGTTCTCGAGCCTTCCTTCGATGACATCCTCCACGGTCTCGCGCGAGTGACGAAGCACGTACGCCGCGTTCCCGTTCGTAGTGAGGGATGAGAGCGCTACAGCGGGATCCTCGAGGCGCTGGGCAACGCCCGCTTGCTCCGCCCAGTCTCGGAGTCTCTCGATGGGCTGTGGCTCCTCGTCATCGTCGAGGATGTACTCCTCCTCGACGATGTCGTGGACGAAAGAGAGCTCCTCCTCGAGCTGCGCGTGGAGCGGTGACCGCTTGGATACCTCGACCCAGCGGCGGAACCGCTCGTCCTCCAGAACGGCGCGGAGCGTGGGCTTCCGATGCTGGCGCGCATACGCCCCGAGCAAGTCCACCACCGACGAGGAACCGAGATCCGCGGCGTATTCGTGGAACGGGATGTCGAGAATGCCTCCGTTGCGAACGGGTGCTCTCGCAAGTCGGCCGAGGAGCTGCAGCACGGTCGTGTCGTTTGCCATAGGTCCGCCCGCGATGGAAGCGCCTCGCACGAGCGGTACTCCAATGGCACAAGCCGATTCAGCCCGCCCGGATCTCGCTCTTCACAAACCGAACTTAGTTTGGAAATAGGCGACGAGATTTGCGACATCGGAGTCGGAGCCGGAGTCGGAGTCGGAGCTCGTCAATTCACCGGCGGCGGCGGCGGCACCGCTACAATGTGGAGGTCCAGCCCCCCCGGATACATGTAGCTCGTCCGCGACCCGTACCCGTACACCAGCAACCCAAACGGGAAGATCCCGTGAATCTCATGCCCCTGGCTCCCCCCATTGGGCAGCTGCACGTGGGCCGTGTAGAACGGCTGGCTGCCCACCTGGGAGTACGCGCTCATCGGAATGTCAGTCCCGTCGAGCGTCACCGTGTTGCCTTGCGGCGAGATGACGTCGATCCAGTTCTCCGCATACGTGCCCGGCGCAAGGAACGTGTACGTCGAGCGATATTGCTGCAGCGGCACCGCGGGGCATTCGCTCGGGTCGCCGAGGTCCGGGTTGGGATCGCCCGCATCGGCAGGCCAGTTCGCGTACTCGCCCTGGAGGTACTCGACGACGTTGATGCGCCCGTTGGCGACGATGGCGAAGCTCGCGTCGGCCTCTTGGATGTCCATCACGTCGCCCGTGTTGAGGAGCGCGCCTTGGTAACCCATCATCGGCGGGTCGAAGCCGACGAGCGTCGAATCGTAGAGGCCCATGATGCGCACCCACACGTTCTCACCGTGGGGGGTGTGCGGGAGCGACGCGATGAACTGCGTGCCGAGCGTCTCCACGGGGAACATCGACGACTCGAGGTGATCGCACGCGCGCTTGTCGGCCGGGATGAACGTGCACCCGTGGCCCGCGTACGTGATGACGGGCTTGTCGGCCTGGATGATCGAGCCCGAGATGTCGAACGCATACGTGGGGCTATTGACGTCGCCGATGGCCGAGAACATCTCGAGCACGTCACCCGTGTTGAGGGCGTACGTGTAGCTGTCACCGCGCACCATCACGGGAGGTCCGGCGTCGGGCACGCCCTGCATTTGGTCGGACGGGTAGACCGTCACGTTCGTGCCGTCCTGTGTCGCGGTGACCGCGAGAAACCCGGGCGTCCCGCCGAACGACGGCCACCCGACGATGCCGTAATCCCCCGTCACCACGTTGGTCGGGAGGAGGAGCGACGCGTCGTTCGAGTACGAGTAGCAGTGCGGCCCCGCGCCCGCCTCTCCGTAACCGGGGCACGGCGGGCCCGCGTCGATCTCGTATTCGAGCGCGGAGAACTGGTAGACGCTCACGGGATAGTCGGTCGTCAGGTGATACGCGCCGCCCGTGACGATGCGGCTCGGCCCCGGGTCTCCGACGGCCGTGTTCACGTCGAACTGCGGGCCTTTGAGGGCCGGCACCCACGGCAGGTTGATGGCCTGCACCGATTGCGGCTGCACCGTGACGACGATGTTGCTCGTCAGCGCGCCGCCCGTGACGGTGACCGTGACGACCTGGCTCGCCTGCGGATTCGACACGGCGACCGCGAAGTCGAACGCGGTGTAGACGGGATTGAGCGTGACCGTCGGCCAGTAGTCGCAGCCGATGTAGCTCCCCTGCTGCTGCGACTCGGCGCACGTCGTCGGAATGGGCGACGTCGTCCCCGTGTCGGTCGAGAGCATGACGTCGCCGAAGCCGATGCCTTGGTCGTTGCTCACATCGGCGACCGTTGCGTCGGCGCCAGCATCGACGCTCGCATCGGGCGTGCCGCTGCCGCCGCTGCCGCACGCCGCCATCGTCCCGAACGCCACGATCGAGACGACGCCGGCCATCAAGACCGCGATGCGCTTGCTCTTCATCGCGCCGTCACGGGGTTCGACACGGTCGACGAGTTCCAGCGGAAGTTGTCGAGGTTGATCGCCGAGTCCATCAGCCCGTCACCCTCGTCGAAGATGATGAGGCTCAGCGTGAACGTCTCGCCGGGCGTGATGGGCGCGGTCGTCTTCAGCCAGTCGGTCGCGCCGCTGCCGAGGTTGTCGTTGCCGAGCGTGTACGCATCCTGCCCGTACTTGATGTCATAGCCCGTCTTCGCGATGAGGCTGAGGGCGCCCGTGCACGTGTGCGTGTAGCCGAGGTTGTCGGCCACGGTGACGCTGTTGCAGTCCTGGAAGTAGCTGTTGTTGACGTTGATGCGGTGGCCGCCGCCGTCGTAGGCGATCTGGAACGTCGACGGGTAGAGCTTCGACGTGAGCTCCGCGAGGAACGTGTCGTTGAAGCCGTGGCACGCGTACTCGGGGTACTCCTCGCTGAAGAAGTTGAACGAGAACGTGAACGAGCCCGCGTTGATCGGCGCGGTGAGCGTCATCCGAAGCTCGGTGTAGTCGTTCACGGTCGTGGGCTCGTCCTGCCCCGTCCCGCACGGGTTGATGTTTTGGAGCTTCTTCAGCGGGTCGGGGTTCGTGAAGGTGTTCATCAAGTCCGTCCCGTCACCGGGCGTGTACGACGGAGTGTCGACGTCGTCGTCCGCGGTGCCCGACGAGAGGAACGTCATGAAGCTCCCCTTCTGCGGCGAGAACCCCGACCCCATGTGGGCCGTGATGCGGTGGGCGTACGAATCGTTCGGCCCGTAAAACGCGGCGCTGTTGACGATCGTGCACTGCTTGTTGTTGCAGATGTCCATCGCCGACGCGTAGTCCGCGGCGCTCGTGTCGTGACCGGCCGTCAGCGTGGAGTCGCAGAGCCGCAGGTTGTCGATCTGGCCGTCGCAATCGTTGTCGATGCCGTCGGAGCCCACGGGATCGCCCGAGGCCGCGTTGGTGTCGAACGCGCACGGGTTGATGAGCGAGTTGTGGTCGTTGCAATCGCCGTCGCAGGTCGTCCAGCCGTCCCCGTCGTCGTCGAAGCAGAGGTTGCCGTCCCCTTGGCCGAAGCCATCGAAGTCGAACGAGGCCTCTACCGGGCCATCACCGCCGCTCGTCGAATCGCTCACCCCCGTGTCGAAGGGATTGCCGGCGTCGTTGCCCTGCTGCCCCGAATCGCCGCCTCCGGAGTCACCCGATAGACCGCCATCGGGATTGCCGCCATTGCCCGAAGAGCACGCCCACGCACAGGCTACCAGCGTGCTGAGGGCAAGGTTTCGTAGCTGCATGCAAGGCTCCTCGATGTACCAACATAGCAGTGGTCCGCCGAAAGGTGGTAGACGATCCGCCTCGTGAGTCTCCTTGTGGTCGCCAAAGACGTTCGCAAGTCGTTCGTCCACATGGGGCGGACCCTCGAGGTCCTCAAGGGCATCAACCTCGACATCGAAGAGGGGGAAGTCGCGTCGATCGTTGGGCAATCGGGGGCTGGAAAGTCCACGCTTCTTCATTGTATGGGGACCCTCGATGCCCCGACGAGCGGGTCCATCCGTGTGGGTGGGGAGGAGATTACGGAGCTCAACGGGGCCCGCCTCGCGTCGCTTCGCAACCGCACGATTGGGTTCGTGTTTCAGTTTCACCACTTATTGCCCGAGTTCAACGCCCTCGAAAACGTGATGATGCCGGGGCTGATTCAGAACCGGTCTCGCGGGCCGCTCGAAGCGCGTGCGCTCGCGCTCCTCGAAGAGGTGGGCCTTCGCGAGCGCGCCCTCCACCGCCCCGGGGAGCTATCGGGCGGCGAGCAGCAACGCGTCGCCCTCGCTCGCGCCCTCGTCCTCGAGCCGAAGCTGATTCTGGCCGACGAGCCCACGGGCAACCTCGACTCCGCGAGCAGCAAACAGATTCACGAGCTCTTCTTCGACGTGAACAAGCAGCGGGGCACGACGATCGTCATCGTCACGCACAACATGGCGCTCGCAGACTCGATGCCCCGCAAGATCACGATGAAGGACGGCCGCATCGAAAAGGACGAGAAGCGCTAGAGCCCTTGGCACCCCGGGCTGAAGCCCACTTTAGTCCGGGGTGCCATGAATGATGTCGGTCGTTCCTTCGCCTCACCACCGGACGACCACCACTTCGGGGGTGACGTGCACCTCGCACTTGTCGATGGTCACGACGACGGGGCGTGACTCGCTGCCGCTCGCGGCTGTCGATGTCTCTTCCACCCGCGGGAGGATCTGCTCGGGCCTGAGCGCGTGCACGATGTCGGGTGGGCACGAGATGCGCACGTCCACATCCGTCGGGATGGTCTTGCCCTTCGCCTGACCGACGACGACGACGGGGATCTTCGTGAACGCCTTCTCCGCGAGCTCGCGCGTGATCTGCGTCGTCACCGACACCGAGCGGATGTCGAACGTGAGGTGGCCGGTGGGTCGGTCGATCGCGAGCATGCGCGTGTACGAGCTCTCGGTGAGGCCGGCGACATCGAAGGCATCGGCACGGGCGTGCTGCAGAACCGCGACTTCGCTCTTCGGGCCCCGCACGCGCACGTTGGCGGGGTCGGACACCGGCACGCCCTTCACGATGAAGCCCGGCGCCGTCCCGCGTCACGAGATCGTCCCATTGAAGGTCGATGCCGGGGGGATCGATCTGCTCGACGATGACGCCCGCGGGCACGTGAACCCCCGCCTTGTCGAAGAGCACGTGGCGATCCTGAGCTGCGCGCACGTCGACCTGGAGGTTGCCGATGTCGTCGACGTGGAGCTCGTCGAGGGTGGACCGCGAGCCTCGAATCGACACACGAACCTGCGGCGGAATCGAGCTCACGAGGACGCGGTTGGCCTCGCCTTCCGGCATGAGGAGCACGAGATCGACAGGGACCGTCCGTTGCGCGTCCTGCGCGCCGTGCACGAGCGAGTAGAGAACGAGCGTGAAGCCGATGCTGAG
>Ga0302324_100014208_pt1 | contig 16069 bp, 9 predicted proteins | sample Palsa_T0_1_FD_201949 | JGI IMG/M metagenome (GOLD analysis project Ga0302324, IMG submission 201949) | Peat permafrost microbial communities from Stordalen Mire near Abisko, Sweden - Palsa_T0_1 | ecosystem: Environmental > Terrestrial > Soil > Palsa > Peat permafrost | place: Sweden: Abisko...
TTGACCCTTTATTATTTGGAGATTTCATGCTTTCAAACATTTTGGATTGAAGTGTTTCGTTAGCCACGCACCTACATGCGCAAACCAGTCGCAAAAAGTATGGAAGAAAAAAATACATACTTTTTTTCCGCGCTTTGCGCATGTAGAATCAAGCGAACAACGCCCAACAACTCATGAGCCCATCCTACGAACGCGAACAGGCCCTGTTCATTCTGGCGGCGGCCAAGCCGGTCGCCGAACGCGCTGCCTTCCTTGACCGCGAATGCGGCGGGGACAAGGCCTTGCGCGCCCGTCTTGAAGCCCTGCTCGTGGCGCACGACCAACCCGAGCCGATCATGGATGCCCCCGTCGCGCGGGCGACCATGAAGATCGAGTTGGCCGAAGTGCCCGACGAAGCCATCGGCCATAAGATCGGCCGCTATAAAATTCTGGAGCGCGTGGGGGAAGGTGGATGCGGCGTGGTCTATGTGGCCGAGCAAACCGAACCGGTGCGCAGGCGTGTGGCGCTCAAGGTCATCAAGCTCGGCATGGACACGAAGCAAGTCGTGGCGCGCTTCGAGGCCGAGCGTCAGGCGTTGGCAATGATGGACCATCCCAACATTGCCAAAGTGCTCGATGCCGGTTCCACCGAAACCGGCCGTCCTTATTTCGTCATGGAACTGGTGCGCGGCATCAAGATCACCGATTACTGCGACCAAGCCAGCCTTCCGACCAATGACCGGCTCGGTCTATTTATCCAGGTTTGTCACGCTATCCAACACGCGCATCAAAAGGGCATCATTCACCGCGACATTAAGCCCTCAAACATTCTCGTGACACTGAATGACGGGGTACCAGTACCGAAAGTCATTGATTTCGGCATCGCCAAGGCGACCGAAGGCCGTCTGACCGACGCGACGGTGTACACGCAGTTGCACCAGTTCATCGGCACACCGGCCTATATGAGTCCGGAGCAGGCGGAGATGAGCAGCCTGGACATTGACACACGCAGCGACATCTACAGCCTGGGCGTGTTGCTCTATGAACTGCTCGCGGGCGCCACGCCTTTCGACGCGCAGGAACTAATGTCGTTGGGCATCGAAGCTATGCGTAAAACCATCCGTGAGCAGGAGCCGCTTCGCCCCAGCACGCGCCTGGCGACGTTGCGCGGAAATGACCTCACGACTGCGGCCAAACGGCGTGCCATCGAAGCTCCTAAGTTGATTCATTTGCTCAAGGGCGACCTGGACTGGATTGTGATGAAGTGTCTGGAGAAAGAGCGCGCCCGCCGTTACGAAACGGCCAACGGGCTCGCCGCCGATCTCAAACGTCATTTGGGCAATGAGCCAGTGCTCGCCCGTCCTCCGTCCGCAGCCTATCGATTTCAAAAAGCTGTTCGCCGCAACAAACTCGCCTTCGCCGCGGGTGCGACCATAGTCGCTGTGCTTGTCCTCGGCATCGTGGCCAGTCTATCGCAGGCGGCGCGGGCGCAATGGGAAGCCCGCCGAGCATTGCGAGCGGAGGCGGAGGCCAAGGAGCGCCTGGCTGAGTCGCAAGCGGTCTCGAGATTCATGACCAACGTGTTCGAAAGCCCCGATCCTACGCGCAACGGTCGCACGATTACGGTGGCCGAAACGCTGGATCGTGCGGCCACGAACCTGGAGCATGATCTCGCCACCCAACCTGCCGTGCGGGCGCTGCTCCAGGAAACTCTGGCTGAGACCTATGGCGCTCTCGGACTTCCCCGTGAAGCCATCCCGCTGCAGGAACAGGGGCGTGATTACTATCTAAAGATTTACGGGCCGGAACATTTTGCCACCATGGCCGCGATGAACGACCTCGGCAACTTCTACTTCAACGCCGGCCGCCTGGACGACGCCCTCAAGATGCGCGAACAAGTGTTGGGGCTTGCCCGCAAAATGCTCGGCGCGGAGAACACTTATACTCTCAAGTCGATTGCCAACCTGTCGTGTTCTTACCGAGTCGCAGGCCGCACGAATGACGCGCTTAAGCTGGCTGAGGAGGAGCTCCAGCTCAGCCGCAAGTTGAGCGGCCCGGAAAGCCTTGACACGCTTACGGCGATGTCTGTGCTGGCGCTTGCTTATGGCGATATCGCTCGCCCGCAGGACGCGCTCAAAATGCGCGAGGACGTCCTCGCGCTCAGCCGCAAAATGAATGGTCCCGAGCACCCCTATACGTTAGCCGCCATGCTGAACCTGGCCTCGTCTTACGACGATGTCGGGCGCGAAGACGAGGCGCTCAAGCTCGATGAGCAATTGCTGCCCCTTGACCGCAAGGTGCTCGGCCCCGAGAACCCGGACACGCTTTCAGCCATGCACAACCTGGCGCTGTTGTATTACGGGGCGGGTCGCCGGGACGAGGCGATCAAGATGCAAGAGGAAGTGCTGGCTCTCCGTCGCAGAACGAACGGCCCGGACCACCCCGACTCCATCAGGGCCATGAGCAGCCTGGCTTCTTCCTACGCGGACACCGGTCGCGGAGACGAAGCGCTTAAACTCCAGGAGGAGGTTTTCCGTCGCAGCTCCAAGGTGAACGGTCCGGAGAATCCCTACACGTTAAGCGCTATGCACAGCCTGGCGGTTTCCTATGACGCGGTCGGGCGGAGGGATGAGGCGCTCAAGCTGCGCGAGGGTCTGCTGCCACTGATTCGCAAGGTGTTCGGCCCTGAACATCAAGACACGCTCGTGACGATGAATGAGCTGGCCTGGACATTGGCCACCAGCGATGCGGCCACGATGCGAAATGGAAGAGAAGCGGTGAAATTAGCGGAAGAGGCCGTGGCGTTGAACGCCCGCAAGGACCCGGGGCTGCTTGACACGTTGGCGGCCGCTTATGCCGAGACGCAACAATTTGAAAAAGCCTGCGCCGTCGAACGCGAGGCCATTGCCCTGTATCCGACCGAGGCGCTAAAGAAAGAAGGCGAGTCGCACTTGAGCCTGTTTCAGGCTAACAAGCCTTACCGCGAACCAAGCAAGCCTGAGGACTTGTGGAATTGGTCCTTAAGGAGTTAGCGTCGCTGAAAGTGGCATGCGAAGCGCGGGACAAAAGGCCGGGAATGGACTTCGGGAGCGCCTGCGTTTATACTCACAAGCCATTTTCATATAGAAAAATGTCAATGACATCAAAATAGAAAACTCAAATGCCTTTTTCAGCGGTATAGTAAATATGCAAACGAATAAATCTTTTCAGTACGTCAACAATCTCTGGATCGACGCTGAGGCGGCGAAGTTTGCGGGCGTGGACCGGCTCGTGTATCGCTCGAACAAACTTGGAGCGGACCAGCGCATCACCAACACCGGGGGCGGCAACACGTCGTCGAAAATTGCCGAAACCGATCCACTCACGGGCGAAAAAGTTGAAGTGCTTTGGGTCAAAGGCTCCGGCGGTGATCTGCGAACGAGCTTGCGCGAGAATTTTTCCTCGCTTTACCAGGACAAATTGATAGGAATGCAAAAAAGTTACGCCACGCGCAGCGACAAGGGTTTGAAATCAAAGGCCGAGGACGACATGGTCGCGGCTTACAACCACACGACGTTTAATTTGAACCCACGCCCGTCCTCCATTGACACGCCGCTGCACAGTTTTATTCCCGCGAAGTTCGTGGATCACATGCACCCGAACGCCGTCATCGCGATCGCGGCCTCAGCAAATTGCGAAAAGCTGACCGAGGAAGTTTTCGGCGGCGAAATGGCTTATGTGAAATGGATGCGCCCCGGCTTCGAACTCGGCCTGGCGATGCAGGAAATCGTGAAAAAGAGTCCGCATGCGACCGCGATCATGATGGGCCAGCATGGTTTTATTTCCTGGGCGAATGACGACAGGGAATGTTATCTGCGCACGCTGGATTTCATCGAACGCGCGTCGCAATTCATCGAGGCGGAATATCAAGCCAAAGGCGGCGATACGAAGGCGTTCGGCGGCGCAAAATATCAGACCTTGCCACAAGAAAAACGTCATGAAGTTTTCGCCGCGATTCTGCCGTGGCTGCGCGGACAGGTTTCACAGCAGAAGCGTTTCATCGCCACGATTCAGGACGACGAACAGATTTTACGTTTCGTAAATTCTGCTGATGCGCCTCGTCTCGCGGAACTCGGCACGAGTTGTCCCGACCATTTCCTGCGCACGAAAATCAAGCCGCTTTATGTCGCGTGGGATCCGCAGAAGGAGGACGCATCGGCGTTGAAGAAAAAGCTCGGCGCCGGCCTCGTTCAATACCGTAAGGATTACGCGGCTTATTACGACAAGTGCAAACATGCGAATTCGCCTGCGATGCGCGACGCGAATCCAACCGTCGTTTTGATTCCCGGCCTCGGCCTGATTGCCTGGGGGAAGGACAAATCTGAATCACGCGTCACCGCGGAATTTTACAATTGCGCCATCGAAGTGATGCGCGGCGCGGAGGCGATTGACAAATACATCGCGCTGCCGCAGCAGGAGGCGTTCGACATCGAATACTGGCTGCTCGAAGAAGCGAAATTGAAGCGGATGCCGGCCGAAAAGGAACTGGCGCGTCAAATCGTCGTCGTGATTGGCGCAGGTTCAGGCATCGGTAAAGAAACCGCGCATCGGCTCGCCAAAGATGGCGCTCACATTGTCTGCGTGGATTTGAACGAAGCCGCGGCGCAAGCGACCGCGAAAGAAATCACGGACAAATACGGTTTGGGCATCGGCGTGGCGGGCACGGGCATCTCCATGTGCGGCCCGGCCATTGGCCTCGCTGCGGACATCACCAACCGCGCGAGCATTCGCAAAATGCTGGATCAAGTCGCGCTCGCTTACGGCGGTTTCGATTCAATCTGTGTGACCGCCGGCATTTTTGTGGCGAGTGACACGACCGGCCACATTCCCGATGACAAATGGGCGCTGACATTCAGCATCAACGTCACCGGCAGTTATCTCGTCGGCGACGAAGCGTTCAAAACATGGAAGGAACAAGGATTGAAAGGCCAGTTGGTTTTGACGACCTCGGCCAATGCCGCGGTCGCAAAAAAAGGTTCTCTCGCCTACGACGTCTCCAAAGCGGCAGGCAATCATCTCGTGCGCGAACTGGCCATCGAACTTGCGCCGTTGGTACGCGTGAACGGCGTCGCACCGGCGACCGTCGTGCAGGGCTCGGCGATGTTCCCGCGCGACCGCGTCATCGGCTCGCTCGCGAAATACAACATTCCTTACCAGGACGATGAGGCGACCGAATCCCTCGTCTCAAAACTCGCGCAATTTTACGCCGAGCGCACGCTGACAAAAGCGCCGATCACGCCGGCGGATCAGGCCGAAGCGTATTTCCTCCTCGTCTCGCAACGTTTGTCGAAAACGACCGGACAGATCCTCACGGTGGATGGCGGGTTGCACGAGGCTTTTTTGCGCTAGGGTTTAGTTGAATGCTTATGAAATGAGAAAGTCTTCAGCCAAAATTGATTTCACCCAATGTGAGTTGACTTTGGTCGCAATCACGCTTAAGCTCAGCCCTGTCACAAATCGCTTTCTCTGTGCGCAGACGTCGGGTTCAGTAATTTAATCACCAAACTGCATAGTGAATTAGCTTTCATCCCATAGATATTGTCATTCGCTTGTATAAACATGGAGGTTTGGAATGCCAAAAGCAGATCGCCAATTTAGAACTCTATGAAAAGAAGCAAAAGCAGTGTCCGAACCTTGAAACAACTTTTTCTCGCGGTGCCCGCATCGGCCTTGATGCTCGGCGCCAGCCAAGCCCAGACCACAGTCGGACTTAACTTCCAGGCTTGGTATTATAGTTCGGGCACCACACCGCAGATGGTGGGGTATGGCGCAGGATACCAGACCACCGGTTTTCCGGTCACAGCCACGGCCTTTGGCGTTGCGCCTGAGAACTGGTTTAATCCAGACCCGTTGGATGCCAATTTCGTTTCCATTTCCACCAATATCCAGTTCGACGTGACACTAATCGCGGATGTGGAGGCTCCGGCCGCCTGGCAATCCGGCATCGGAGAATTGGTGCAGGGCTTTAGCCACACTGATCCGGAGAGGGTCGCGCCGGGTAACAATGAGGTCACATGGGGTTATCTTAGCGACGGCAGCACGGTTGGCGGAGTGCTGGGCGAATCTCCATCTGTTACCGTCTCGGGCTTGTCCACAAAATTTCCGCACGGATATGTCGTGCAAACGATAGCGGCCGTAAACGGCGTGACCACCTTCGATGGCGTGGATATCACCGATGGAACCAATGACAGCTCGGTGGCCTATTCAAGCTATTATGTAGTCAATCCTGCAAGTGACGGTTTCGATGTTGGCGGGACAGTTGGCATAAGCGCGCCCAGCGGCGTCTTTACCAGCGACACGATCTCCATTAATTGCCAGCCGCAAATCACTACCTCCGATCGTTCCACGCTGGCAGGTTTCATCATCACCGATCAACCCGTGGTGAGCCAGGACCCGGCCTCGAGTTCCGTCGCCCTCGGATCTTCCTTTACCCTAAACGCAATCGTGGCCGGTGTTACGCCCCTGAGCTATCAATGGCGATCCAACGGCGTGGCCATTCCCGGCGCCACCTCGCCCGGCTATACCAACGACAGCGCGGCACTTTCCGACAGCGGGAATTACGACCTGGTTGTGACTAATCTCTATGGCAGCGCCACCAGCGCTGAGGCCGCCGTGGCGGTTCTCTTCCCCTACCCTGCTCAGTCGGTAACATGGGACGCCGATCCGACAAGCGCCGGCGCACAGGACGGCGACGGCACTTGGAACTTTAGTCCGGCCCAATGGTTGGCGGGCTCGACCGACGAGACTTGGTGGACGAACGATGCGGCCGAATTCGGCGTAGGCGGGGTGGGGCCTTACACCGTAACTCTTGCTGCCGATATGATCGCGACCTCCGTCACGTTCAACAGCGGCAATTACACCATCACGAATACAGGAACCCTGAGCCTCACGTTGCAAGGAAGTAACACGATTACGGCCAATGCAGCCGGCACGATTAGCGCTCCGCTCTCGACTGGAACGAACACATTTACCAAAGCGGGCGCCGGAATGCTTACCATCGCGGCGGGAGGGCTGGCCTGCGGTCAAACTTTCGTCAGTGCTGGCGCGCTCGAAGTGCTGGCCAAGAGCGGCGATTCACCTTACGTGATCACAAATGGCGCCACCCTTATGATCGGTTACACGACGGGCGGCGGCTATGCGAATACTGGCATGTCGATCTATGGTGACGGCACCTCCGCGATTACCGGCCTTTACCTTGCAGGCGGAACAACCTATAACGTCGCTGGCTCGCCAACCCTCCTAGGCGCACCCACAACCATCCGTCAATATGGTTCCGGCCCGGCTGCCATAGGCAATTTCGACATCAATGGCACGGGCCTATTATGCACTTCAGCCGCATCAGGATCCATCATTGATTCAAATATCCAGATCGTCAGCTATGGCTACGGCATGTCCGCTGAAGTCGATGCCGGCGCTAATAAGGCCACCGGTGACCTCATCGTTAACGGCCCATTAAATATTAAGACGAGCGTAAATGGTCCCTATGGATTCGTTAAGCGTGGCACCGGATCGTTGCTTTTGAACGGTGTTGCCATGCCCACCAATTGCGGCTTGGAAATCATGGGTGGCTCCGTTATCTGCGGCACCGATCAATGCATCGGCACGAATGCCAGCTTGGAAGTCGATGCGGGTACTTCGCTGTATTTCAACGGCACCAGTCAGGCGGTACTCAATGTTTTGACTCACACGGGCAACCCTGGGATGAACGGCACTGTAATCATGTCCATTAACAAAGGGGGTACACCCAGCAGCACCGTATTGACCGAAATCGACGGCAACACCCTAACCGTCGGCGGCACCTTAATTGTGACTAATATCGGCGGCCCCTTGGTGCTGGGCGACACCTTCACCCTGTTTAGCTCCAGCGGCGGTTACGGCGGCGGATTTGCCAACTTGTCGTTGCCCACCTTGAGTGATGGATTAGGCTGGCAGGACAATACGGCCGTAGATGGCACCATCCAGGTGATCAAAGGTTCGATTCCGCCCAGCCTCGTTGATGATCTGCCAGGAATTACCAATTATGCTTTTGTCGGCGGCGCCGACTCTTATGCAATTACTGCGGCCGGCGATCCTACGCTTCATTACCAGTGGTTGCTGAACGGAACAACTCCTGTTGGTTCGAACAGCCCGACTTTGACGCTGACCTCTCTCACAGTAGCCGATACTGGCTACTACTCGGTCATCGTAACGAATGACTACGGTTCAGTTGTGAGCCAGAGCAATTATCTCTCGGTTGTGCCCGCCTCGGGTTACGATGCTCTGGTGGTGGCCAGCGGACCTGTGGCTTACTGGCCGTTAAATGAGACTTCAGGCACGACGGCATTCGATTATTGGGGCGGCTACGACGCCACCTACACGAACGGCTACGTTCTCGATCAAGCCACCAATTCGGTGACCGGAGCGGCGGCGGTCCAATTCGATGGCGCGTCGGGCTATGCGCTCACGCCTTACTTTGCAGCCTTGAATCCCACTGTCTTCAGCGCTGAGGCGTGGGTCAATCCTGACAATGTTCCTGCTAGTGAGTTTTGTGTGATGAGCTGCGGTGAGTTTGCCAGTCCGCGCTCGGGATGGCTTATTTACCAGTTTCCGACCAATTGGAACTTTCGCACCTACTATGGCGTCAGCACCACCACAGCCGTCGATCTTGTTGGTGTCACGACGCCAGCTATTGGTTCGTGGACGCATTTGGCGGTTACTTGGGACGGCAGCACCGCCAGCCTCTATGTGAATGGCGTGCTGGAAGGGACACAAGTTTCAACCACCACTCCGAAATATCTGCCTGGAGCCAGCGGTGGGTTCTCGGTTGGCGCGCGGGCTGATGGCAGCTTCTTTTATGGCGGCAATGTTTCGGACGCGGCGCTCTACAACCATGTCTTGACAGCCCAGGAGATTAGCGCGCACGCCCATAACCAGGGATCGTTGAGCATCGCGCCTACCGGAACAAACGTGGTTCTAACGTGGCCGGGGACTGGCGTTGTGCAAGCTTCTTCCAGCTTGACTGGCACCTTCACCAATATTCCTGGAGCAAACACATCGCCTTGGACTAATAGTGCCTCCGGCGAGACCATGTTCTTCCGCTTAAAGTTCTAAGGAAGGCGCAAGATAAGATCGGCGGCTAGGTCGTTATGGCTTGCGCGTCCGTTGCTAGTATTGCAACAATTTAATTACATTACATAATGCCGCACTAGTTTTCGGTCGGCGATGGATTTTGCGCGCTTGGGCATAGACCTCCAGTGCCAGAAATTGCACGAAGGCGACAAAATCCGATTTGGTCCGTCGGCATGTCACTTCCACCTCGCGGTGGCTGGCTTTGGGTTCCACGGCGACGAATAAATTTCGTGTTCCAGCCCGCTTGTATTCGTAGTCCTCCTTGGCCACTTGGCCCGCCACCGCCGCGATGAAGCTGCGGGTTTGTTTGAGCAGTTGCTTGCTCTTTTCGTCCAGGCAAATGACCGGTTCGGCCGAATCGTAAAGTTCGGCGTAAAGTCCCAACAGGTCGTACATCCGCTCCGGGTATTCGGCGGTGATCCGCCCGATGCACCACATCACCTTGCGCCAAGGTTTACAGACCAGTTCCAGTTGGTTGAATCTGGTGGAGCGGTGGTTTGGAGAACTCACCGCCAAGCGCGTCCGGCGTGGTTCCTTCAGCAGTGTGGAGGACCTGCCATGCGCGATCGTGGAGTTTTTAGCCGCCTGGAATGAAGACCCAAAACCGTTTGTCTGGACCGCCACGGTTGAATCGAGTCAACAAAAACTCTCCCGTTGCCGGCAAACTCTCGAGCAGATCCAGCCGGGCTGCACTCAGCTGCGCATAAGAAAAACCAAAAAAACTGCCCAGTTAATTCTTGGACACTACACTAGGGTAATCTCACTTCTGCAAATCTGCCCAGGCCCATCATCAGGGAAAGCAGCATGTTTTTCGGCGATCAAATCCTACCCGGTTGGGCTACGTCCCCCCTACCCACTCAGGCGGTAGACAGCGGGAATAAGCACGCTAGCTTTTGGGTATGAATATGAAAATATCATTATTCGGTGCGGCATTAGCAGCCGCCTTCACAGTGGGTCAGTCTGCACAGGGTTCTGATCCTAAAGCCGTCGGCCAAGGAACGGATTGCGTCCCTTCGTCCATAAGAAACAATCAGGCCGTAATCAATAGTCCTAGAACGCGAGAGGCATATCCGGGCCTGCGCTTCGCCAGCAGCACTTGCTCTGCGCCCGCAACGTCAGAGGCTGCAACGGCTGAGACCATTACTATAGCGTCGGGTCCTCGGACACTGGAGAAATATCCACAGTTGGAGCGAACCGGAGATTCGTCCGACGCCGAAACGGTGACATCGAAAGAGAGGGAGGAGTATCTCGAGGTGACAAAGAATCGGGCCTTTGCCAATTCTCCAAGAGCACGCGAGGAATATCCGTGGCTGGCCCGCTTAAGTAACGTTGCCGTGGCAGTTCAGCCAATTACAGAAGCTCGTCCCATCGTCCAAGCAAACAATCAAACCGCTACAACTGCGGCGCAATGAACGAATCGTGCAAAATGTGGGAAGCGGAGCAGCCCTTCCCGCATACGTCAGGAAAAGCAAATGTGACTTGTTGATTCCGACAGGTCAGGTTTTGCGGAACGAAAAAGGTTTATTGCCATTCTGACTGGGTTAGAATACGCGGGTGGACGAGCAAAGCGGAACGAAACCGATCTCAGAAACCAGGAGAGTGCAGCGGTTGCTGGTCGCTGTGGGTGCGAGCCCTGCTGCTGAGCAGTTGGTGCGGTGGACGCATCGGCTGGCGGTAGCCTTGGATTGTTGGTGGGGCGCCGTTTATGTGGAAAGCACGGCCATCTTGTCTGAGGCGGAGCAGCAGCAATTGTCTCGTGTTCTCTCCCTGGCGCGTTCGCTGGGGGCTGAGGTCATAACGATGACCGACCCGGACCTGGTGGAAGCGTTGTTGCAGATGGCCTTGCAGAGGAATGTGACGCAGATTGTCATTGGGAAATCCACCAGGCGCTTTCATCGCCGGCTTTTCCGAAGCGACAAATGGATGGAGCGGTTGTTGCAGCAAAGCGGAGAGCTTGACATCCATGTCGTCCGCTTTAAGGAAGGATTGTCGGGAACTCCTTCACCGCGCCGCTCGATCGCGACTGGATCGACTTTGCAGGAATATCTCCTGGCGGTAGGGATCGTTTTCGCAGTGGCGCTGATTGGGGAATACGTCGAATTTCTGGTGGGATTTCGCGCCATCGCCTGGATTTTTCTGGCCGCCGTAGTGGTGATGGCTTCTTTCGTCGGTCGTGGGGCAACTCTGCTGGCGGCGGGCTTGAGTGCCCTGGCATGGGACTACCTGTTCGAGAAACCGCTTTACAGCTTTAGCATTTCCAATCCGGAAGACCGGATACTTTTCGTGATCTATTTCGTGGTGGCGGTGACGCTGGGTCAGCTCACGGCCAAAATTCGCGCCCAGGAAAAAGCGGAGCGGGAACGCGAGGAACGCGCCAGCGCGCTGCAATGGTTGATTGAAGAATTAGCCGCCGCCACGAGCATGGGCGAAATGTTAAAAAAAGCTGCCCAGCAAACCGGCGATGTCTTTAAGGGCGAAGTGGCCATTCTATTACCTTCTTCCCCTGGCAGGTTAACCGTCGATCCGTCGGGCGTTTTCGAAATCCCGGAGCATGAACATCCCGTGACCGCGTGGGTTTTTGAACACGGTCAAGCGGCGGGCAAGTTTACTTCCATTTTTTCCGCGACCCCTACCCTTTATGTGCCGCTGGCCTCTTCCGGCGCGACCTTGGGGGTCATTGGGCTGCGTCTGCGCCAGAACCTCCCACTGACCGTTCATCAAAGAAATCTACTGGACGCTTTCTCGCAGCAGATCGCCTCGGTCATGCAGCGTCGCCAAATGCAGGAAATCGCCGAAAAGTCCAATATCCTCGCCGAGTCCGAACGCTTGAGCAAAACCCTGCTCAATTCCATCTCCCACGAAATTCGCACCCCATTGGCGGCGATCCAAATCGCCACCACCAACATGCACGAAATCGGCGGTCCGGATTTAACACCGAACCAAAAGACGATGGTCTCGGAAATCCACGAAGCCAGTGAACGTTTGAGCCGCCTGGTCGGCAAGGTGCTTGACATGACTCGATTGGAAGCGGGCCACCTCAAGCCCAATTTCGACCTTTGCGAAGTGCGCGATTTGGCTTTGCTAGCCGAGAGCGAGACTCGCAACGAATTCAGAAAACATCACCTAACCTTGGATGTCGCGAGTGATCTGCCACTGGTGCGGATGGACTTCGAACTGATGCTCCGAGCCTTGACGAATCTCCTGTCGAACGCGGCCTTTCATACTCCCGCCGGCACCGAAGTCCAATTGAGCGCAAAAGTTGAAAACGGCGCCATGCAGCTCGTCGTAGCGGATCATGGGCATGGAATTCCTGAAGCATCGCTGCCTCACCTTTTCGAGAAGTTCTATCGAGCGCCGGACGCCCCGACTGGCGGCACGGGTTTGGGCCTCTCTTTGGTGAAAGGCTTTGTGGAAGCTCATGGAGGCCAGGTCAAAGCCGAGAACCAAGCGAGCGGAGGGGCTGCTTTTACGATCCGTTTGCCCGTTTGAACGCTTCGTGTCTGGCAACTTGCTCAGTGCTTCGCTATCAGGTAGTCTGTCGTTGAAATCAATGCCGCACGAATCGAGCAACGAACGCCAGAAAATGCCCCGGATTCTCATAGTCGAGGACGAAGCGCAGATGCGTCGGCTGCTGCGCCACACATTGGAAGTAAGCGGTTACGAAGTCTTCGAAGCCGCCACAGGCGAAGAAGCTGTTTTGCAAGCGGTGCAGTGCCAGCCGGAAATGGTGGTGTTGGATTTGGGGCTTCCTGACATCGACGGCGCGGTAGTCTTGTCGCGCTTGCGCGAATGGAGCGAAGCGCCGGTCATAGTCGTTTCGGCGCGTCACGGCGAAAACGATAAGATTGCCGCGTTGGATGCCGGCGCCAACGATTACATTACCAAGCCGTTTGGCACGGGCGAATTACTGGCACGCTTGCGGGCGATGCAAAGATATATGCGCCCGGAGGCCAAACCGAAAGTTTGTCAGTTTGGAGATCTCACGGTCGATGTGTCGGCGCGGATGGTCAAACTCCGGGGTCAGCCGGTCAAGTTAAGCGCAACCGAGTATTCCCTGCTGCTGCTTTTTGTTCAGAATGCCGGGAGAGTCTTGACTCAAACGCACATTCTTCGGGAGATTTGGGGGCCTGATAGCAAGGAGAAGACCGGAGTGCTGCGGGTTTATGTCAGGTATCTTCGCAACAAGATTGAGGCCAACCCAGACCAGCCATCCTTGCTGCTGACTGAACCGGGCGTCGGCTACCGGCTCAATGGTTGACGAGGAGGAATTTTGTTTTTTGGTCAGATTTATTCATCTTTTGTCTTCTGATTTTTTATTATCCATTATGGCCCGCTCTGGGCAAAAGGGAACACCCTGTTTAAATCAGCGCATCTTTTTAATAGTAAATTAAGATAATTACCTTGGGTAGATTTAGAAAAGTCCGCAGTGACATTAAAAATTTATAAGAAAGACTGCCTCTGATGGCACCGCATCTGCTGCCTTTTGGGACGACTACTAGTCGAAACCAATAGAGCAAGAGAAACAAGGACAGGCGCAATGAAAAAAATCGAGGCCATCATAAAGCCTTTTAAATTGGAGGAGGTCAAGGATGCACTCGATGCGGTCGGAATCAAGGCCATGACCGTCACAGAAGTTAGAGGCTACGGCCACCAGAAAGGCCACACTGAAAACTTTCGCGGCAGCGAATACGCTGTGGATTTTGTGCCCAAAATCAAATTGGATTTAATCGTGGAAGACGATCAAGTGGAGAGCGCCGTGGATGCGATTATTGCGACGGCAAAAACCGGTCATGTTGGCGATGGCAAGGTGTTCGTCACGAAACTGGAACAGTTCATTCACATTCGCAAGGACCGCGATCACGAACACGCAGCCGACGATAAGTGTTTAGCTCATTAAACCTGGTCAGCAAGAAATCCTGTTGGCCGCCGGCGACTTTCTCCGAAGTGAAATTTGGTTCCTTCAGATGTTGGACTGCAACGACTTCACCGCCTCGGCGCAGAGGATTTGAAAACTGCTCTCGATGGATGTGATGGGACGACCGACCGAACGCAAAAACCCCCAACTTTGCCGCAAACGCCTTCGGCCGGGCGGAAATCCAACCAGCGCGCCCGCAGCCAAATCCTCTTTCACCAGCCAATCGGGCAAAATGCTCATGCCAATGCCGTGCTTGAGCGTCTCGCGAATGACGTCAAGGTTATCAATCTCCGCCACTCCGTTGAGCACCACCTTGTCCGCGGCAAAATATTGGTCTATGACTCGGCGCGTGGCGTGGGTTTTGTCCGGCAGAAAACAAGGCTCCTTCGGGATTTCCTTGAACGGAACGGATCCATCAACTGCCCATCGGTGTTTTGCGGAAACGACAATCTGCAAAGTGGATTCGAACAAAGGCGTAAATTCCTGTTCGGGAGCATGCAGGAGCGCGGGCGCAACGATTATTTCCAACTCGCCCGCTGCCAAACAAGCTGCCATTTCGGAAGCGCGCACCGTCCGGGCTGAAACAAGCATGCGCGGGAACTGCTGACGAAGCTGCGTCAAGACTAATGGGAAAAGGCGCTGGCACAAGGCGGTGCCGGCGCCGATGCGCAATCGCGGACAACCCCACTCTTTATATTGCTCGACATATTCGCGCGCCAAAGCCAGACCTTTTAGCCCATCCTGCACGTGTAAAAGAAAGCCTTCACCGGCCGCAGTCAGTTCAATTTTTTTGCCCAATCTGTTCAATAATCTACAGCCCACCTCCCTTTCCAAAGCTTTAATGGAATGGCTAATAGCCGAATGGGTGAGAAAGAGTTCCCGGGCGGTTTCCGCAAAACTCCCTGTTCTGGCCAAACTGGCGAATGCGTTTAATTGCCGTGAATCAAGGGGATTTTGCCTGGCGTGAGACATATTCATCGTTTCAGTGAAAATATTTCATTAAAGTTTTGAGCCTCTTATCCGCCATCTGGCATTAAGAAAGCTTTAAGAAAATCGTAACAAGATTACCCGAGCCGAACAACCAAAAAGAGATGGCAGACGCCAACCATATAGGCAAACACACTCTTCCAAAGTTTTCGGCGATCTCGTTACAACTGTTAGAAAATTGTTAGAACAATGCACCAAAACATGCACCCAAATACCCGATACAAAACCCTGGCGGCTTTGACCGCAGTCATTGGATCCACAATCGTGGGCGGTTTGTCCGCTCACGCCCAGGATACGTCCAAGTTGGAAAAGGAAAACCAGGAACTGAAAGAGCGCCTGGACAAATTGGAAGAGGTTCTGAAAAAGGAAGGATTGACCACCAGCACAGACACTTCCGGTTCCCAACCCATAAAAGCGCTTTCCTCAATCAACGTCAGTGGCTTTGTGGAGAGTTCCTATTTTTATGACTTGAGCAATTCCAAGGACAATCATCCAGCCGGTTATCTATGGAACACCTCCCTGAACTCGTTCACCATTAACAAAATCAAACTGACTTTGGCCAGTCCCAACGTGGACAAGGAAAAATGGGATGCGGCGTATCGAGTCTCATTCATTTGGGGCCAGGATGCTCCTATTGTCGATACCGGCAGCACTCATATTCCTGGTTTCTCCTGGTTGCGCGAAGCTTACGTGGAATTCAACGTTCCGGTTGGCACCGGGTTGGATTTCAAGGCCGGTGAGTTGATCTCCCTGCTCAACTATGAATCCGGGGATGGCGGCGCTGTCAACGGCAATTGGTCGCAGGGCTATCAGTGGTATTACACGGGCAATCCTCCCGCTGGCGCCATTCAGGTGGGCTACGACATTAACGACATGTTCGGCTTCAAACTTCGCCTGCAAAACGGTCTTTATACAGGCCCGGTGGACACAGGCTCCAAAACGTTCGTGGGCGGATTTTATGTGAAGCCTGACACCAAGACATCCCTTGCCTTTCTGGGCTTTGATGGCCGCCAGGATTTCAATCCAGCCTACACCATCGCA
>Ga0302324_100014210_pt1 | contig 16068 bp, 24 predicted proteins | sample Palsa_T0_1_FD_201949 | JGI IMG/M metagenome (GOLD analysis project Ga0302324, IMG submission 201949) | Peat permafrost microbial communities from Stordalen Mire near Abisko, Sweden - Palsa_T0_1 | ecosystem: Environmental > Terrestrial > Soil > Palsa > Peat permafrost | place: Sweden: Abisko...
GGAATTGCTGAACCACACCGACGCCCGCAACCACGCCAAGCACGCGGCCGCCGAAAAACGCGCCGAAGCGCGCGCCAAAGGCTACGAAGGCGAAGCCTGCGGCGAGTGCGGGAATTTCACGCTGGTGCGGAACGGCACGTGTCTGAAGTGCGATACGTGCGGGTCGACGACGGGGTGTAGCTGACATGGTATCGAACCTTGTCTGACGACTGTCGCGTCCCCAAACGATCAAATAAGGAGATACGCGCTGAAGCGTTAAGCGCCAAAAGATTCTATGAGACCACGCCACCCTCTAAACATTATCCGCTGCTTGCAGTCTGGCAAAATTCTAACTCGGCGCGGTCGCAGAAAGCTGGTTTACCGAGTCGTGGACGACGAATCGATGGGCAATCGAGACGGTAAAACAGAGTTTACGGAAGAAGCGGTAATCATCTCCGTCAAACGTAGCGTTCATCAGAAAGCTCTTTGGGGCGATGGCCGCGCGAGGATGACTCTGGCGTATGAACTTGGTCATGGCGCTATGCACTACGGCACCACCCTGTTCCGGAACTCCGACGCCGTCGGCGCCACCGACCTGTCTCAAACAAGTGCCTCTGAGTCTGCGGAGCATCAAGCGAAGGTATTCGCGTCGGCCTTTCTGATCGATGATCAAGGGCGGCTTCTCTCTCGTCGCCGGAGGAAATATCAACTGAGTTTCTGGTCAGCTTAGAGGCCGCGGAAATTTGCTTTGAGCGGCTTGCCGACGAAGCATAACATGCGCTCTCAGCCGAAAGAGTGAGGCTGAGCAATGACGCCTTCCAAAGCAAAATGCGCGATGCGATTGGGAGCCGGCCAAAGCAGGAGTTTCAATACACGGGCGACTTCTGCGTCCAGTGCGGCAATGCGACCCTGCTGCCAATGGGCATAAAGTTGCTGTGCCACACTTGCGGCGACGTGAGTGTTCCCAGATGAGCAATGCGATGGGCTAAGGCGTGGAACGCGCCGAGCCCACGCGCTCTGTTCAAACGTCGTCATGTTTCGTGGGCACGCTTCGCTTTGCCCACCTACTGACTGGCCCCTCACGCAAACGGATAGCCGGAAACCCCGGCGCCGGCGCGGATGTAGCCGGTCCCGATAGCGCTCAACAATCCTTCGATCCCGTCGAGCGCCTTGTCGATCAAGCCCTGCGGTTCGCCAGCCTCAAGCATGATCTTCAGTTGGAGCAGCCCCTGATTGGCGGCGTCGATCCGCCGCGCCAGCACCATCGTCACGTAGAGCAGCGCCGCCGGGTCTTGCAGTAATGTTGCGGCGTCGGCGACATGAAACACCGACTCTTCCAGTGCGCGCACATCCGCGCTATGCGGCTCATCGAGCAGCGCCGAGAGCTCGCCGAACACCGCGCCGGCTTCGGCCACCTGGGCGAATTCGATATCTCCCTTGAAAATGCTGACCGCGCCGCTTTTGAGAATCAAAAGCCGTCCGGTTTTCGTCCCCTCGGCGAACACGGTTTCGCCGGCGTCAAAGCTTTCGAGCGGAAGCGCGGCAAGCTTGCTTTGCCAGGCCTCGCGATCGTGGATGAGAGTCATATCCGGGCGCCCCCGTTTGCCGCATCGATCGAGGCCCATCGCAGGCCGTCCAAAAAAATTACTATGGACACGAGCGGACATGCAATGTCGTCGCCGCCCGCGGCGGCCATTGCGGCGCGCTCCCGGACCTTCGGCCAATCAGCGTAGGCCGCATTGGGTGAAACGAAATCAGGGCACTCGCCGGCCCCACGCGCCCGTGTTAATTTGCAATCATCCGCCTACCGGACATTCCAAGGAGCCAACGCAATGAAAATTTGTCCGCGCGCGAGCGCTCTGGTCGTGCTCGCCGTCATCGCCGCAATCGCCGGCATCGCCGGCATCGCCACCGCGGCGCCGGCCGCTGCGCAACCCGCCGGACCGGCCCTGACCACGCCGTCGGGACTGAAAATCATCGATATCAAATCCGGCACCGGCGCCTCGCCGAAGACCGGGCAGATTTGCGTCATGCACTACACCGGCTGGCTTTACGAGAACGGCGTCAAGGGCAAGAAATTCGACTCATCGGTCGATCGCGGCCAGCCGTTCGAGTTTCCGATCGGCACGCACCGCGTCATCGCCGGCTGGGACGAAGGCGTCGCCACCATGAAGGTCGGCGGTAAACGCACGCTCATCATTCCGCCCGAGCTCGGCTACGGCGCGCGCGGCGCCGGCAGCGTCATTCCGCCGAACGCGACGTTGATGTTCGACGTCGAATTGCTCGACGTCAAAGGCTAGGCGTCGCCGTTCCCTGGGTCGATGGGTTTTGTGGCGCTCAAACCATCCTACAAACCGGAAGATTGCCTCACCCGCCCTCGTCCGACGGCGGCGGGATGAGCGTCTCGTGGAAACCCTCGGCGTGCATCGCGTAGACCTCGCGCACCAGGATGTGCACGGCCACCTCGTTCTCGGTGCGGCCGAGCTTTCCGAGCGTGGCCAGGAGCGCGAGGTAATTGAAGGTCTCGACCGGCAGCGTCAGGCTCAGCGCCCTCGCCTCCGAGCGGTTTTCGGGTCGCGCCATACGGTGGTACGCCTTCGAGTTATAACTTGGTTATAATATCGTTAAAACTCTTGGCAGGCGACTCGAATCGTGCGAGCTTTAGCTTCGGCGAGGGTTTTCGCGCAACAAGCTTAAAGCGGCCCCGGCGAGGGGCTGCGTCTTAAAAACTTCGGGATGGCAATCGCTTAGGCGCGGTTGCCGCCCGGTGATCGCGGTGTCATGCGCGGCCTTCGCCCTGACGGCGGCCCAGAACCGGCCGCTGCATTCGCGAGGCCGTTTCATGACCCACTCAACAACGACCGCAACCTGGAATCCGGAGCGCGTCGAGCAGCTCCGCAACTTTGTCGGTGCGGGCCTGAGTTGTAGTCAGATCGCCGCCGAGATCGGCGTTACCCGCAACGCCGTCATCGGCAAAATCCACCGCCTCGGCCTGGGGCCGGGGCGGCCGACGGCGGCGCCGGCGGGTTCATGCCCTCCATCCGTTCGGCGCCCCCGCTTCTCGCGCCAACGCCAGCTCCTGCGCCTGGTCAACACCGAAGCGCCGTGCGCGGACGGACAAATCGCCGAGGTCATACCGATCGAAAGCGCGCAACGCTGTTCGCTGCTCGAACTGGCGCAGGACAAATGCCGCTGGCCGGTCGGCGATCCGGGCGCCGCGGACTTTGCGTTTTGCGGAAACGAGGCGGCCGCGGGCTTCTCCTACTGCGCCGGCCATGCCCGCATGGCCTACCGGTCTTCCGCGCGGCGGCGCGCCTAGAATCGTGTGGACAGACGAAATTGCCTCGTTGTCATGCCCGCGCTCGTTCGCGGGCATGATGGAAAATCCGCCGGCCAAAATGCGAAAAGGCGGAACGTCCCATGGCTTCACGGGTTGCTTATGGACATTGCTCGGCAGTGGAATTGTAAAATGGACCGGCACGACCAGGAACTTCTGGACAGGCAATTGCGGCGATTTCATCCGGCGCCACGAAACGACGGCGTGATGGTTTTGGCGATCGCCGCGGTCTTCTTCGCCGGCATGACCTTGGGCGGCTTCCTGTTCGCTTACAAAGGCGGGCCGATGCAAACGGCGTCGAACGCAGCCAGCCCTGCGATCTCGCTCCTCAACGGAGCACCGCCGGTCATGCGGCAATAAAGAACGCGCCTTCGTTCACGAGCAGCCGCCATTCCGCGATTTTTGCGCCTTCGCTTGAAGACGTTCGCAATCGTTGTTGTAGGTTACCCCGTCGCACCGCAGACGGGCTTCATGAGCTGATAACAGATATCCGGGACGCGAATGCATTTGGCCGCAATATCGGCGCCGGCGCATTGACCGGCCGGCGGCTCGCACCACAAACCGGCATCGCAGGGAATGTTGGCAATGCCGCCGCACGTCTCGCCGACGCCGGCTGCGCTGGCCTCGCTCAGAAGGGTGGTCAGAAGGATCGACGCGAGCGTAAGACAATTCCCAACGCACCTGAGGCGCATGTTGGGGCGCACGATAGTCCTACTCTTCAGGCTCGGTCGTGAAGAACAGCGGATAACCTTTTTCCTTGCCGAGGTCGGTCGCTTCCTTGGCCTTGGTCTCGGCCACGTCCCTGACATAGACCGCGATGACGCAAGCGCCCTTCTGATGCGCCGTCATCATCACGCGGTAGGACTGATCCTCGTTCATGCGGAACACCGCCTTGAGCACCAGGACCACGAACTCGCGCGGCGTGTAGTCGTCGTTGAGGAGGATCACCTTGTAGAGCGGCGGCCGCTGCGTCTTGAGCCGGACCTTGGTCCGCGGCTTCACTAGCGTTTTGGGCATCGTTGGTCGCTCCGCGGCCCAGACTGTACGAGCTGGCTGTACGAGCTCCAGCAATTATAGTCCGCGCGACGGTCCCATCCCAGCGCGTAGACCGGCGAAGCCGGCCGGAGGTCGTGTGCCAGAGGGCTGTTGCCCCAGCTGCCAATGTTCCGTTATGGAACCCCGGCAGCGATGCAGGGTTGATCGCCGCATCGCACGGAGGACACCATGCACATTCTCTGGATCGTCATCATCGGTTTCGTCGCCGGAGTCATTGCGCGCATGTTAGCGCCGGGCCCGAACAACCCGGCCGGTTTCATTCTCACCACGGTGCTCGGTATCGTCGGCGCCTTCATCGCAACCTTCATCGGCCAGGCGATCGGCTGGTACGGCCAGGATCAAGGCGCCGGACTGATCGGCGCCGTGGTCGGCGCCCTTGTCGTACTCTTTGTCTGGCACCGGCTGGTGACCAGCCACACCATCCCCGATCCGGGGAGCCGCCGCTGGCTCTAGCGGCGGCTGTTCTCTAAAGGCCCGCCGATCGCCGCTGGACAGCCGAAAAGCGCGGTGTCCGCCGCTCGACAACCACGGCGCGCGGTGCACCCATGCGGCCGGTCGTGACGGTTACGCGGTTGACCTCCTTGCGCTGCCCCATGCGCAGCACAACGCCCCTTGCCTCTTCGAACGGGACTTCCATCAGCGACGCCACGATCTCGACCTGCTCCTTGAGATCGTCGGTGAGGCCCTGCGCCGCGAGGACCGCCTCTTCCACGGTCGGCGGATCGCGCCTGACGCGCCGCCTTCCGTCCTTCGTTTCCCATACCTCGGTCATATCCGCACCTGCGTTTTATCCTTCTGCCGGGCCCGATTATCGACCTTCTACCGCACTGCAGCAAGGAAATTGTGCGTTGCACTCATGGTCAATTCACAACCGCGTTAGGGCCTCCCGGAGGCATGAAGACTTAGACGGCAGCTCACTTACGCGCCGGCATGTCGCTGAACAGGACACCGCCCTTGCCTTTATCGGTCTTCGCAGTCTCGACGAGCGAAACCGTCACCGCTTCCGGCGGCGCGCCGATGTTCTTCACCACTGCGTCGGTGAGGTCCTTGACGAGGCTGCGCTTGGCTTCGACGGTACGGCCTTCCAGGAGATAGACGATGACTTCCGGCATGAACTCCTCCGTGTGTTGTTTGCCCGCAGCAGTCAGCACAAATCGCTTGCGATGACCAAGGTACGGGCTTGCCTCAAGTTATAGTTCCGTCTATCGGAAATTGATGGGTCGGTACAAGGGAGCTGGACGATGAAGCGGTTGGCTTTCGTAATCGGCATTCTGGCGCTGGGAGTTTCCGCCTCGACGGCGGCGCGTGCCGATTATGCCGTTGTCATGTTCAAAGACGGCTATTGCCGGGTCTGGGAACATGGCGCGGCAACACCGACGCAGCCCGGGTGGAAATATCACTGGGTTGGCTTGCATAGCTGGGACTTCGCGATGTCCAAAAAGCACTACGCCATCGCGCACGGCTGGTGCAAAGAGTTCAGATAGGCAACCAGACCTTCTGGAGCCGCCTGCCACTCCGGCGGACGGCGGAAGGTTTTTAATGGGGGGGTACAAAATGAAGCGACTTGCTTTCGCAGTTGGCGTATTGGCGCTCGGCCTCGCCGCCGCAGCACCGGCGCGCGCCGACTACGCCGTAGTGAAGTTTGCCAGCAGCGGCTGGTGTCGAGTATGGGACAATACGATAGCGGTGCCTCCGGACGGAAAGTTTCTCTGGTGGCATCATCACCACCATTGGTACTACCGCCTGCCGACCTGGGCGATTGCCGAGCACAAGTTGCACAAGGCCGTCGCTTGGCATCGCTGCCACCATTGGTGGTGAGCGCTCATTGCGCCACCAAGCACGGCTGGTGCAAAGAGTTCACGTAGGCGAACAGACCTTCTAAAGCCGCCCGCCAATCGGCGGGCGGTATTTTATTTTATGTCGCGCCGCCGCGCGCGGCCCGGTCTGGAACCATCAGATGGCTCCCGCGTTTTGCGCGTAAGGGAGTGCATCATGAAACAATTGGCTTTCGCAGTCGGCTTGTTGGCCGTGGCGTTTGCCGCCGCGACGCCCGCGCGCGCGGATTACGCCCTGGTCCAGTTCGGCGATGGTTATTGCCGGATCTGGTGGGACAGCGCCGGCACACCGTGGGGCACCGGATGGACCAAGATCGCAATCGGCCTGCCGAATCACATTGCGGCGCAGGCAGCTTTAGACGCCGCGATCACACAACAGGTCTGCCAGTAACTCAGCACGGCCGCCGCATTGGCGGGCGGTTAGTATTCACCGCCGTTTTGGGTGCGGGCGCCCAATGGACGCAGAAGCGCCAATGGCCCTCTGGCTCCCTGATCGCTGCGCGGAACGTTGCGCCAGGTGTAGCGGGGCTTTTTGGCCGCTTTCTTTTGTGCCGGCGTTCCGTCGGGCGCCAAGGCCGTGTCTGTAGCGGCCAGGGCCGGCGGGATGTCCGTCAACGCCGGAGCCTCGGCTAGAACCGCCGCGCTCGCGGGATGCTGAGTGGCTGAACTGATGCTGGATTCGCTTGCGCCGGACGTCACCGCGTGGGCATTTGCCGCGCGCGGCTTCGCAGGCTGACCCCGGGCGCCGCTCAGTGCAACGGGTTGCGGCGGCGAAGCTTGCAGCTCTTCCGCTTGCAATTGGGTGACGGTGGGGACGAAGGCGGAAGCGACTGGCTGCGCCAAGGTGCGCGCGGCGACCGATTCTTCCGCCGCCGGCCGGTCCACCAGGGAAAATACGACAGCGGCGCCGGCAGTCGCGCCTATCACAGCCGCAACGACGACAACGCGCGCCGTGTGCAGGAAGCTCGGTGCTGGGGCGAGATACCCCCATTCTGGATTAAAATTGCCAGCGTGACGCATCGCAACCTCCGAGGCAGCCGACCGCTGCCCGCACCCCGCCGTCGACCTTCAAACGCATCGGCTGCGGAGCAAGTTCCGTCCCCGGCGCGAAATGGTTAGTGATCCATCAACACGCTCGCAAGACGCGCAGACACAAATGCTGCCGCCTGTTGACAACACTTGGAAACCTAACGCCCGACACGGCGATCTTCACTGTTGCGGCGCAGCGATCACCGCTCCGCGGGGTGCTGTTTATGACGCGCTGATCAGGCTAGCCGGAGGGCGCGGCGTCGGGTCCTCCCCGCCGATGCGGTCGCCGATCGCGCCAAACCAGGACGGGATGCCGCCAATCACGGAGACGACGCGTTGCGTAGCGGCCACGACGTGATCCGTGATGCCGATCGTCCTGGCGAGAACCGAATCCGAATTGGGCACCGCGGGTCTGAAGCTTTCGGCCTGCTGCGCCTGTACGAGCACAACAGGCGAAGGCGGTGCAGCAACGACCGGCGTCTTGGTGCGCAGCGCGACCGGTTTCGCCGCGACCACGGCCACCACCTGCCGCGGCGCGGCCACGGCTGCCGGCGGCTCGATGCCGGTGGTATCCGCCGCGGCGGGCGGCGCGGTGCCGGCCACAGCCAGCTGCCTTTTCTCGCTGGCCAGTTCGGCTTTGAGGAAATCCAGGATCAAGCCGTGCTCGTCGCGCAGAAGCTGCATCATTTCGGTCGAGCCCGGAGCGGCCTGCACGGCAACGGCCGGCTCGGGCGTGCGGCCCAACTGGAAATGGGTAAAGAGGAAGCCGCCAATGACGCTCGCCAGCGCGGCGGGCAATACGTCGTGAAAGAGCTTGGTGAGGAGGCGCCTCAGCAACGGCGCATTGTATCGCATCATCCTGTTGTCCTCCGCCCGGCGTTTTTCAAACGGGCGGTTGAATTTCAAACATCCGTTATAGGCGGCCGAAGGCCGGGAAAAAGGAATTTTTGCGGCAAGCCCGGGGATTTACTGCGAAAGGACCAAATTTAGGCCGGCTGTGCCAAACCGGCCACAGCCCAGGCGCTGACCAGCTGCGCCAGCCGCTCGACGGCCGCTTCGTCGATCGCCAGCGAAGCCGGCGGATTGGCCAGCTGCTCGCGGTTGCGCACGAATATGCTGCACTGACCGATCAGCCAGACCGCGGCGACCGTCAGGGTGCGCTGATCTGCCTCCGGCAAAAACCGCCGTACGAGGTCGACTGCCAATCCCATGAATGGTGTCGCCTCCTCGCTCACGAGTTTGCGAAACACCGCGGTGGGGCGCACCGCTTCCCAATTGAAGATGCGGATATGCCGGCTGATCACGTCCCGCGCCAAAAGCGGCCGCAGCTGATCGCGAACGAATTCGGCAAGCGCCTTTTCGCGCGGCATCGCCTTAGTCTCTTCCGCGTGCGCAAGCTGGTGTTCGGTGAGCGCGCGGAACGCCGCGCGCAGTACTTCCCGATACAGCCCATCCTTGCCGGCAAAGTGGTAATTGATTGCGGCCTGGTTGACGCGCGCCTTGGCAACGATTGCGCGCACGCTCGTGGCTTCGTAACCGCGGTCGGCGAACAACCGCTCCGCCGCCTTGAGGATGCGCTCGCGGGTAATTTCGGAGGGGCGAGTCATCGGCTTTTTTCAAACCCTCGTTTGAATTGTAGATAGGCGTCCGATACCGACAATGCAAATCTTTCGGCGCCGCCGCCGGCACCGGCGGGAGGGTCGTACGGCGCGCTACGATCGGTTCCGTCGTACTGCCGTTCGATCATGCCGAACGCGCAAAGGGACCGAGAGATTGCTGTGGGCGACGCACGCACCTGGTGATGCGGGTGCCGGGCGGCGCCGGCCGGCGTGATTGCCTCATTGTGCCGGACGCTACCTGTTCAGCAAATGACTCGGCCCGCGAGCCCCGCTATCGTTTGCCCATGACCCGACCACTTCGCATCGAAGGCTACGCCATCGTATCCGCCGACGGCATGATCGCCGACCGCCACGGCACGATGCCCGATACGATCCGCAACGATGCCGACCAGAGGTATTTACAGGCAGAGATGGATCGAGCAGCCGTCGTTGTGCATGGACGCCATTCGGACGAAGGCGGGCCGCGCGCCGCAGACCGCAAACGCGTCGTCCTGACACGCCATGTCACCTCCATCGCACCCGACCCATTGCATCCGCACGCGCTGTTATGGAATCCGGCAGGCGCCACGTTCGAAGAAGCCATCGCGGCCCTCGGCGCAGCAAACGGCACGATTGCGATCATCGGCGGCACCGACGTTTTCGGCCTGTTCTTGCCGCTCTACGGGGCTTTCCACCTCACGCATGCGGCGCACGCGAACATTCCGGGCGGACGTCCGGTGTTTCCTGAGGTCGGCCCGCGGATGACGCCGCAAGACGTGCTCGCCCGATACGGTTTAAGGCCGGGGCTCCAGCGCGAAATCGACGCTGCCGCCGGCGTCACACTCACGACCTGGGAGCGTTCCAGCGGATGATGCGGTTCGCGCACAAACAAATGTTCTCGATCTTGCCGGCATGACAGTGCGCCCACCGCGATCGCGTTCAACCGCCCTGCCCGAAAGCGCGCTGGACTACGAATTTGCGCAGGAGCAAGCGACCGCGCTCGGAAGACTTGGCCGCTCGCTCGAAGCGGCGCTTGCCGCGCTGTCCGGGCATGACCGCGCCCGTACGGAACGCGGCGAACCCCCGACGGCGTTCGCCGCCTCGTCGAGCGATCAGCTTCGCGAGGAACTGGTTCAGAACGCGAGCCACGCCCTATGGTGCTTTGTTATTCAGCGCGAAGCTTGTGGCCTTCGCGACCAGAGGTTGATTATTCGCGAATACCGAGTTCCCGCCGAAGTGCAAAACCGGATGGGCATCTTCGGCCGAAGCGGGCGCTCACGTACGGCCTGAACGTGCTTTATGATTTCTTAAGCTCGACCCCTCTGCCTCAAGTCTTTCTTCATTGTTCTCACGCCACTGTTATCTGCGTTCCAATTGGGGCAGCGCCCACATCAATGATGCGAACTCTTCCCCTCATCGACGAGCTCGAAACCGCTCTTACGTCCGGCACCGACTCGCGCCGGATCGAGATGCTTACGCGCATCACCGACCTCTTCGTCGGCGGCGCAGCGCGTTATTCCGATGAGCAGATCGGCTTATTCGACGACGTCATGGTGCGCCTCGTCAGCACGATCGAGGCCAAAGCGCGCGCCAAACTGGCGCACCGCCTGGCGCCGATCGCGAACGCTCCATCGAGCGTGATCCATATGCTCGCCTTCGACGACGATATCGACGTCGCACAGCCCATTCTCAAACGGTCGGATCGGCTCGAGGACCCCGCCCTCCTCGCCAGCGCCAACACCAAGAGTCAGCTGCACCTGTTCGCCATTTCTCAGCGCCGTTCGCTGAGCGAAGCGGTAACCGACGTCCTTGTCGAACGCGGCGACCGCGAGGTCGTTCACTCGGTCGTCAAGAATGTCGGCGCGCGTTTTTCCGATGCCGGCTTCCGCATGCTGGTCAAGCGCTCCGCCGGTGACGACGATCTTGCGACGATTGTCGGCATGCGCAGCGACATCCCGCGTCCGCATTTCCTGGTGCTGCTGGAGAAAGCATCAAGCGAGGTGCGCGCGCGCCTTGCCGCCGAGAACCCGCAAGCGACCTCCGCGATTGAGGGAGTGGTAGCCGAGGTGGTCGGCGGCATTCGCGACGATACGCGCAATTCTTCGCCGGACTTCGCCGCGGCACAAGCGGCGGTGGAGCGCCAGAACCGTGTTCGCCGCATCGGCGAAACCGAAATCTATCAATACGCCCGCGATCGCAAATTCGAAGAGACTGCGATTGCATTGTCGCTTTTGTGCGATACGCCGATCGACGTCGTCGAGCGGGCGCTGCTCGATCCGGGCGCCGAGATCGTTCTCATCCTCGCCAAGGTCGCCGGCCTGTCTGCGACGACGACCAAAGCCATTTTGCTGTTGCGCGCCGCCGACCGCGGCATGTCGGCGAAAGACCTCGACCAGGCGCTGGCGAGTTTCAATCGGTTGCAGCCCGACACCGCCCTGCGCGTGCTCAGCTTCTTTCGCACCCGGACGAAAAAACCGCCGCAGCCGACGGCCCCGAGAGCGGTCGCCGTCAACGGCTAGACAAGGCGTACGGTCGTTCCATTCGCGACCGGATCGTTCTCAGTAGCCGCAATAGTTCGGCGCGACAATTGGCGACCACGCTCCGTTTGGATAGCGATAATAGCAACCGCCTCGCCACCAGTAATAGCCACCGATACGGGGTTGAGCTTCCGCGGCGATGACAGCCCCCGCCGTCGCGCCGATTGCGGCGCCTGCAATCGCACCGCCGCCGCGCCCCAGCGCGCCGCCGACGATACCGCCAAGCGCGCCGCCGACAATCGCACCTGCCAGAGGATCTTGAGCGGCCGCGTGCTGCGCCGGCAGCAAAGCCGAAAGCGCCACAAAGACCACGGCTCCTAACGTCCGCTTCATGTCAGTTTCCCCTTCTCTGCAGCGGCGCCATTCGTCCGGCGCCGTTGCCAACGCAAGGCGTACAACCGAATCATAGAGCATCGGCAGGCAAAGTGGGGGCCCGATATTTGAGTATCGGTGTGTTCATCCTGATTTTTGCTCATCATGGAAACGCGGCCGAAGCCGTGGTGCTGTCTCTTCGCCCCACGACGACGCGGAGGAGGTTGTTGCGGAGTCGCGTTACGGATTTTCTCTAGAATTTGCTTGACTCTAAGGGGTTTGCATTTATGTGGGGACTTTGCCGCTACTGATCAGTCCGCGCAGGCGCGATCGGCCGGCTTTCACTTTCCGCGGCGCCGGCCAGCCGGCATCTCGGGTTCTCATCTCTGGTTGGGGAGGACGGCATTGAGCCAGAACGCCCTCTTGCGATCGGGGAAGGGCTTGGGGATCCCAGGTACCGCCCGAAAGGAAGACAAGAAGACCAAGCTCAAAGTGGCCGCTCCCGCGGAGCATCGTCAGGATCATTTCGCGGTTCGCAAGGGTGTGCGCTGTGCCGGCGTTCATCTGATCGTCGATCTGCACGACGCGCAGCGCCTTGACGACATCGAGCATATCGAAGCGACGCTGCGACGCTGCGTCGAAGCCGCACGGGCAACGTTGCTGCACCTCCACCTCCACCATTTCCAGCCGAATGGCGTATCCGGGGTTGCTGTGCTGGCAGAAAGCCACATCTCGATCCATACATGGCCTGACGCTGGCTATGCCGCGCTCGACGTATTTATGTGCGGCTCCGCCGATCCCGACGCCTGCATTCCTGTGCTGCGCGAAGCATTTTCCGCTAAGCGCGTCGGCGTGAACGAGATCTTGCGCGGGCAAGGCACCTGAGCCGTCAGATGCCGACCGGTTTTGAGCGGCCGGGCCGGAGTCCGGCCGTTTCGCTTTCTCGTAACCAAGGTGCGGAGGGTGTCATGGCCGACAAACGCTGGATCGCCGAGACGCTGTTCGACGATCTTGGCTTTCGCATGAGCTATCGGGTCGACAAGGTGCTTTATGAAACGCACACTGGGCAGCAGCACCTGGTGCTGTTCGAACACCCCTTCTTCGGCAAAATGCTGATGCTGGACGGCGCCACGCAGATCACCAGGCGCGACGAATTCATCTACCAGGAGATGATGTCGCACGTCCCGCTATTTGCCCACGGTGACGCCCGCGAGGTGTTGATCGTCGGCGGCGGCGATTGCGGCATTGCCGAGGAGGTGCTCAAGCACAAGTCCGTGAAGCGTCTCACCCAGGTGGAGATCGATCCCACGGTCATCGAATTCGCCAAGGAGCATTTTGCGGAATTCACCAAGCCCGTCTTCGCCGACAATCGCTTCGAAAATGTGATCGGCGACGGCATGAAATACGTCGCCACCACCAAACTGCGCTTCGACGTCATCATCGTCGACTCCACCGACCCGCAAGGACCGGGAAAAATTCTGTTTAGCCAAAAGTTCTATGCCGCTTGCAAGCAGTCCATGAACAAGGGCGGCATCCTGGTAACGCAGAACGGCGTACCTATCTTCCAGCCGCGCGAACTCGCAGCGAGCATCGCCAAATTCCAGCGGCTGTTTGCGGACGGCACCTGTTACATTGCCGCGATCCCGACCTATGTGGGCGGCCACATGGCGATGGGCTGGGCGACCGACGACCGGAGGCTACGGCAAACCCCGGCAAAAACGCTTGCCGCGCGCTACCGGAGAGCCGGCAGCTTTGAGACCAAATATTGGACACCGGAAGTGCACGCCGCCGCTTTCGCGCTGCCGCGCTTCATTGCCGACGTCGTAGCGAAAGCAAAGCGGCGATGAACTAACCGTGAATAGGCAAATTGCTGCCCATTGCGCCACTTTTTTGAGTGGGCAGAAGTCTGCGTTTTACCGATCGCAAAGATGCTCTATAAGCCTTGCGGATAACACGTTTTTGGGAGGAAATTGACATGAAACTCTACATGCATCCGGTATCGATGACGAGCCGGCCGGTCCGGTTCTTCATTGCCGAGAACAAGATTCCGGTCGAGGAGGTCGTGGTCGACCTTTTTACCGGCGAGCACTACCAGGCACCCTACACGGCGCTCAATCCGAATAATCTGGTACCGATGATCGAGGATGGCGACCTTCGCCTGACCGAGAGCTCGGCGATCCTCAAATATCTCGCCGACAAGATCGGGTCGCCTGCTTATCCGAAGGATTTGAAGCAGCGCGCCAAGGTCAACGAGATGATGGATTGGCTCAACACCAACTTCTATCGCGATTGGGCTTACAATCTTGCCTATCCGCAGCTGTTCCCAAATCAAAAACGGCGCAGCGACGAGGCCCAGGCGGCAACGATCGAGATCGGCCAGCAGAATGCGCGGAAGTGGCTGAAGGTTCTCAACGACCACTGGATCGGACCGAAAAACCAGTACCTGGTCGGCAATCAGATCACGATCGCCGATTATTTCGGCGCGGCCCTGGTGACGCTCGGGGAAGTCATCCGCTGTGACTTGTCGGCTTATCCCAATGTGCAGCGCTGGCTCAACAACATGAAGAAGCTGCCAAGCTGGGGCCCGGTCAACGAGGTGTTCCACGGCTTGGTCGCCTCGGTCAAAGAGCAACCGTTCCACGCTATCTGAACGAGCGGGTAGCGCAAAAATCACGGGCGGCGGACGAACGAGGAAGCGGGCCTGACGGTCCGCGTCGTCCGTCTTCCGCCGTCCCGCGAGCCCGTGGGATTTTCTCCAGCCGGTGAGACGCAATGAGAAAGAGCAGCGACCATATTCTGACCAGTCAGGCCGGGAGCCTTCCGCGCCCCGACGATTTGATCGAAGCCAATAGCGGACGCGAATCCGGCGAGACGGCCAACGAACGCGCCTTCCAGGAGACGCTGAAATCGGCCGTGGTGGACGTTGTCCGTAAGCAAAAAGCGATCGGTATCGACGTGCCGGGCGACGGCGAGTTCGGCAAGGCCATGGGCCACAAGGTGAACTATCGGGCATGGTGGAGCTACTGCTTCAATCGTTTGGGCGGGCTCGATCTTTCCGGCCCCGGTCTTTACGAAGGCACGCCGAAACGGGCGAAGCCCGGCGAGGTCGTACTCACCAGCTTTGCCGATCGGCGCGATCGGACCAAGTTTTTGCAAGTCTATAAGGACGAGGTGACGACCGGTCCGCCCATGGCGAAGTGGCCAGTATGCACCGGCCCGGTCCTCTACAAGGGACAGGAAGCGATCAAAGCCGACATCGCCAATTTCAAGGCGGCCCTCAAAGCCAGCGGAGTAGAAGAGGGTTTTATGACATCGGTCGCGCCGGCGAGCGCCGCGCGATTTGCCAACAGGTATTACAAGACCGACGAAGAGTTCATGTACGCTGTCGGCGAAGCCATGCGCGAGGAATACAAGGCCATCGTCGACGCCGGATTGATCCTGCAACTAGACGATCCGGCCATTGCCGAGAATTGGGACATGATCAATCCCGAGCCATCGGTGGAGGGCTACAAAAAGTTCTCCATGGTTCGGATCGAGGCACTGAACCACGCCATCAGGGGGCTGCCCGAAGACCGCATCCGATTTCATTTGTGCTGGGGCAGCTGGCATGGCCCGCACACAACCGATATCCCGATGCGCGACATCGTCGATGTGATGCTGGCGGTCAAATGCCAAGCCTACTCATTCGAGGCCGGCAACGTACGCCACGAGCACGAGTGGAACGTGTGGGAGGACGTCAAGCTTCCCGACGGCAAGCTTCTTTTGCCCGGCGTGGTCAGCCACGCCACCAACGTGGTGGAGCATCCTGAGCTCGTCGCACAGCGCATTCTGCGCTTCACCAAAAGCGTCGGCAGGGAACGCGTCATTGCCGCAACCGATTGCGGCCTCGGCGGGCGCGTCCACCCGATGGTCGCCTGGGCCAAACTCGAAGCCCTTGCGCAAGGTGCAGCCGTGGCGAGCCGCGAGCTTTGGAGCTGACATCATCACGGCCGGGTTTGTTCCGCCTGCGGGGGCCGTAGCATCGCGTGTGCTGCGGTCCGAAAGCCCTTCGGCGGCGAAGCCCGGGCCGTGATGAGTCTCCCTTTGCTGGATGATACGGCGCCCGTTATGCCGCGCGCCGTTGTGTCTTCATCCAGGCATCGATCTCGCGCTCGGCTTCGCCCTTGGCAAAGCCGTAACGCGCCTGCAAGCGTTTGGCCAACTCCTCCCGGCGGCCACCGATTCGGGTGAGGTCTTCGTCGGTGAGCTTGACCCAGTTGTTCCGCACGCCGGTCTTGAATTGCATCCAATTGCCCTGAATCTGATCCCAGTTCATCGGTGTCTCCTGGTTGAGGACGGACAAGCGACGTTGCGCCTCGCCCCGAGCGCGAACGCCGGGATGACAG
>Ga0302324_100014213_pt1 | contig 16066 bp, 14 predicted proteins | sample Palsa_T0_1_FD_201949 | JGI IMG/M metagenome (GOLD analysis project Ga0302324, IMG submission 201949) | Peat permafrost microbial communities from Stordalen Mire near Abisko, Sweden - Palsa_T0_1 | ecosystem: Environmental > Terrestrial > Soil > Palsa > Peat permafrost | place: Sweden: Abisko...
TCTATTTCCAACTGAATCGCTCCGGCTAAGAGGGCGTCTAAAAAGTAGGGAAGGGCCGCGCGAAAAGGATTTGGGCCGGATGGCAAGGCGTGAGCGACGAGCATCCCCGCAGCGGGCTGTAAGGAGCGAACAACGCGGCCAGACGGCCCAAAGCACCCTCGCCCTCCGGGTTGTGCGGAATTCTGGCTTGGGCTACGTTGCTCCTCAGTTACAGACCGCAGAGGGTATGCTCCTTCGTCGCGCCTCGCCCAAGCCAGAATTGCGCGCAACGCGACCCATCCCTACTTTTTAGACGCCCTCTAAGGCTTCGTCGCATAGGAAAGCACGCGCAGGACCTGGATCGTCATTGGCTTTCCCTCCACCCGGATATCGCGCTTCTCGACGGTGAATTCGATAATCGCCTCGGTCGTCAAAGTGCCCCCGCCATTTTCCTGGTAGGCGACCTTGTAATGGTGCCCTTTGCTCTCCAGCACGCGATAGCACAGAAAGCCCGCCCCATCGCGCCCCGGGCAGCGAATCCAGCCGTTCTCCTGCTTGATCTCGTCGGTATTGAATTGGTTCGTGCTCTTCTCCGCCGCATCGAGATTGATCTCCGTGGCGATCGGGCTTTCCCCGTCCGAAATCCACCCCTCGATGTAGGCGAAGATTTTCGGGTGGATCTTCAGTTCCGGCGACGCGGCGGCCGTGTCTTTCTTATCCGCAGCTTGCGCCAGGGCGAATCCGAGGCAGCTCGCGACAATGAGGAGCAACAGTTTTAGCTTCATGCAGTCGGGGTGGAAAAACAACTCCCCGCCCGCAACACAATGCACGGACGGCGGTTTCATGTTGTGCCCCAGGAAAAGCCTTCCTGTCGAACCTAATAGCGGCTTCCCATGAAAACTGACCATCCCTCTTCCCGGCAACGAAGCGTCTTTCATCGGACGTGCGTGCTCGCCCTCCTGCTTTCCGGCGTCGCCGCAATCCACGCGGAACCACCTCCCGCGACACCGGCCGCCCCAGCCAATGCCACGCCGCCAGGACCGGGGCCACAACGGCAACCGCCAAAGGCCGAATGGGTCGAAACCAACCGCGGCGCACCCAACGGCACACAGTACCAGACCTTTGCCAGCAAGGTGCTCGGCCACGATGTCAGTTACCTCGTGTACCTTCCGCCGGATTACGACAAGGACACCAAACGATACCCCGTGATCTATTGGTTGCACGGCATGAACGGCAACCAGCGCGGCGGCGCCATGATGTTCGTCCCGCACGTCGCCGACGCGGTCCAGCAAGGCATCCTCTCACCCGTCATCGTGGTCCTCGTCAACGGCATGGTGAAAAGCTTCTACTGCGATTCGGCGGACGGGCAGATGCCGATGGAGAGCGTCATCATCAAGGACCTGATCCCGCACGTCGATCAAACCTACCGCACGGTGGCGACACGCGAAGGCCGGATCATCGAAGGCTATTCCATGGGCGGTTTCGGCGCGGCCCATCTGGGATTCAAGTATCCCGGGTTGTTCGGCACCGTGGTGATCAACGCCGGCGCGCTCATCGAGCCGAACCTGCCTTTGCTCGCGCAAATCTTTAACGACGACACCCAGCGCGCCGCGGCCGAACATCCCATGCAATTGGCCCGCCAGAACGCCGACAAACTCCGCGGCCAGACTCAGATCCGCATCGGCTGCGGTTCGCTGGACAATCTGCTCTCGAAAAACAAAGCCCTCCACGAACTGCTCGACGAACTTCATATCGCGCACGATTTCGAGATCGTCCCGGACGTCGCCCACGAATCACCCCGCTACTACCAGCTTCTTGGTCCGAAGGTCTTCGCATTCCACCAGAAGAGCCTCGGTCCGCCGGCGACGGCGGGGAATTAGGACCACGCCTCTCGCCCGCTCGGGTAGGGTGCGCGCCTCAGGCGTGCGCCGGTCAAGGTAGGGCGCACCGGCCGCAATCCATTCAGGTAGGGCGCACTGGCCTCGATTCAGGTAGGGCGCATTGGCCTCAATGCGCCGGGAGCGGGCGGGATTTCCTCGCGCGACGCGTAAACCAAGGACGCTTGGGGCCAAGCGTCCCTACCTTCTGCAACCTACCTTCCGGCCGTTCAGGTAGGGCGCACTGGCCTCAGTGCGCCGGGAGCGGGTGGCCTCTCTTCGCGCAACGCGCGAACCAAGGACGCTTGGGCCAAGCGTCCCTACCTCGTCGACGAGCGACACGCTCAACATCCCGTCCGTCCCGTCCATCAGCGCCAGGTCGTTCCTGCCCGAGCCCACCCACCCCGTACCCTCCCGTAGAACCATCCGCCAACAGGCGTACCCACATTTGAATAACGCATACGGTCAGCCGTCAGACTTCTCACGATACCAAACCAAACCTGTATCCATATGAAACGAACCCTATTGACCTTCACCATTGCCGCCGGCCTCCTTGCGCTCGCTCCGGGCGCCCGGGCCGACCACTGGGACGACGACTTCCATGCCGATATCCACAGCCTCTGGGAGTGGCAGAACCATCTGCAAGACGAAGCCTCCCATCGTGGCGACCGCCATATCCGCGACGAACTGGACGGTACCCGTGCCGGGCTCCAGGACGCCGAACACCAAATACACGACCGCCGTTACCACAACGACCGTGTCCGTGGTGAACTCGACGGCCTCCGCGACCAACTGCATCACATCAGTGATGAATTGCACTGGCGCGGTGAGGTCCATCACCGCCCGGGCTTCATCATCGAGTTTCGCTAAAACGAAGCCCTGCCACCCCGCGTCCCCACACGCGATCCCGCCGGTCTACGTAGGATGCCGGCGGGGTCGCGTTCGCGTTTTAGGGATGCCACCTCCCGGGTCGGGTGGGCGTCCCGCCTGCCGGGGAGGCGGAAGGGAGCAGTGGAAGGCAGGTAATGGGCGAGCAGCGTTCAGGCGTCTCGCCTGAACCTATCGTACGCACCCGTTGGCATAGGATCCGGCGAGACGCCGAATTCGGCAGGTGGGACGCCGACCCCACCCGGGAGGCTGCCGCCGTGCCCGCTCGCCGCCACCCACCGCGAGGTCACGCTGCCGCCCGCGTCCACTTTTTCGGCGACAATCGCTAAGCCTTCGCGCAATCTCACGGCCCTTTCGCAATCCCTTCTCCCTATGGCCGATCAATTCACCGATCTATCTTCTCAATCCTGGTTTGGCCGCATTGGCGGGGCCTTCATGGGCTTCTTCTTCGGCATCTTCGCCGTGCTCGGCTCCATCGTCCTGCTTACCTGGAACGAAGGGCGCGCCGTCACCACCGAAAAGAGCCTCAAGGAAGGCGCCGCCGCCGTCATCTCCGTGGCCTCCGATACGATCGCCCCCGGCAACGACAAAAAGCTCATCTACCTGACCGGCGACGTGGCCGCGGGTGACGTCATCCACGATCCGCTCTTCAACCTCAGCGCCACCGCCCTGCGGCTCACGCGGCACGCCGAGATGTACCAGTGGAAACAAGAAGAGCACCACGACACGCACAACAAACTCGGCGGCGGACAAGAGACAGTGACGACCTACACCTACAGCAAAGAGTGGTCGGACAAACCCGTCAATTCCTCGACCTTCAAACATCCCGAGGATCATACCAACCCCACGTCGTTTCCCGTCCAGGCAGCAACCACCCTCTCCGCGAAGGCGACGCTCGGTGCGTTCAAGATTCCGCCACCGATCATCGCCAAAATGCAAGGTGACGCGCCCCTCGCGGCGGGCGCCGACGTGCTCGCGCCACTGTCGCCGGCCCTTAAAGCGAAGGCCAAAGTCACCGACGATGGCATCTACATCGGCGGCGATCCCGCCACTCCGGCAGTCGGTGATGTCCGCGTCAGTTTCCTGGTGCTCAACCCGGGGACCTTTAGCATCCTGGCCCAGCAGAACGGCGACACCCTCGCGCCGTATCCCGCAAAAGCGGGCCGCGAAATCGAGCGCGTGGAATCAGGGACCGTCAGCGCGGAAAGCATGTTTCAACATGCCGAGAGCGAAAACCGCCTCATTACCTGGCTCGTGCGCCTCGGTGGCTTCATTCTCATGTTTATCGGTTTCGCCGCCATCCTCAATCCGCTGAAGGTCCTGGCCGACGTGATCCCATTCGTTGGGTCCATCATCGGTTTCGGCACCGGCCTGATTGCCGGCATGCTGGCCTTCGCGGGCTCGCTGGTCGTCATCGCCATCGCCTGGCTCTTCGTTCGACCACTCCTCGGAGGCACCCTGCTCGTCATCGCGCTGGCCGCCGTCATCCACGGCTTCATCCGCGTGCGCCAGCATCATCTGGCAGCCACGGCGGCTGCGCCGAGGTAGGGCGCACTGGCGCAATTCAGGTAGGGCGCATTGGCCTCAATGTGCCGGAAGCGGGCGGGATTTCCTCGCGCGAAGCGCCAGATGCGGACGCTTGGGGCCAAGCGTCCCTACCCTCTGCAACCTACCTTGCGGCCATTCAGGTAGGGCGCATTGGCCTCAATGCGCCGGGAGCGGGTGGCTTTTCCTCGCGCGAAGCGCCAGACGCGGACGCTTGGGGCCAAGCGTCCCTACCTTCTGTCCCTACCTTGCGGCCGTTCCGGAATTGACGCCCCATCTCGTAGCCACCACGATAAGGCAATGCGCCGGCGCCGCACGCTTCCGCACGAGCCACCTCCGTGGATCGATCCTGCCCGGGAAATCTGGTTCCTGACGATCTGCTGTCGCTTTCGCTGGCTGCCACAACTGACCTTGCCGGCACGGGCGAAAGCAATTTTGGAGACAGTCGCTCACCGTCATGAATCCGGGCTCTGGCACACACATCTCTTTCTCCTGATGCCAGACCATGCCCATGGCTTGTTCAGTTTTCCTCCCGATGGTGACGGTATGGAAAAATTGATCCGTGATTGGAAACGATGGGTGGCGCGTACCCACGACGTGAAATGGCAGAAACGCTTCTTCGATCATCGTCTGCGCGGCGAGAAAAGCGTCCGCGAGAAAGCTGATTACATTCTGGTGAATCCAGTGCGAGCGGGCTTGGTCGACCGCTGGCAGGATTGGCCGCATCTCTGGATACCTGACGATGCGATCTTCACCGGATTCCACAGATAATTAAGTGGAAATCGAGCCAGGGCGCACTGGCTCAGCACGTCCACAAGGTCGGGCGCACTGGCCGCAATTCAGGTAGGGCGCATTGGCCTCAATCCATTCAGGTAGGGCGCACTGGCCCCAGTGTGCCAGGAGCGGGGGGCGTCTCCTCATGCGACGCGCAAACCACGGACGCTTGGGGCCAAGCGTCCCTACCTTGTGGCCCTACCTTGCGCCTCTGCCTTCAAATCACGTTCTCGAGGAGCGCCAGCGCGGGGCCATCGCCGACTGGGTCGGGTGGGACGGCGACCTCGCGGCCCGGCAGTGCTGTGGGCTGCGGCTGCGTGTCGCCGGCGCCGGGCTCGACCGCACCGGAGGCTGGCGGCGGTCCGGGCGGATGATGCTGCGGGCCGTTTCCGCCGGGAGGCTGGTTGCCGGGTTGCGGGCCGCCGGGCATGGGACGTTGATGCTCCATCGGTCCGCGGTCAAAACCGCGCGGGCCGGGACGGAACGATTGCGGGCCAGGTTGCGGCCCTCGCTGCTGCTCACGGAATCCATCGCGGCCATCCTGCGACCACGGACGGTGCGAATAGCGGCGGTCGCCCCACGGTCCGGGCTGCGCCCCACCGTGCCCAAATTCCTGTCCGCCGCCCTGGCCAAACGAATGATGGTGTTCGCCCGACATCCCCGGTCCACCGCCCTGTCCATGGTGCGCGAAGCGTTCACCACCAAAGCCTCCACCAAATCCATGGTGATGATGCCCGCCCCACTGTCCACCACCCTCATGTCCACGATGCGCGAACTGCTCGCCGCCAGGTCCTCCACCAAATCCATGGTGATGGTGCCCGCCCCACTGTCCGCCGCCCTCATGTCCATGATGCGCAAAGCGTTCGCCGCCAAAGCCTCCACCAAATCCATGGTGATGATGCCCACCCGGTTGTCCACCACCCTCATGTCCACGATGCGCGAAGCGTTCGCCGCCAAAGCCTCCACCAACTCCAGGGGGATGATGCCCGCCCCATTGTCCACCGCCTTCATGTCCGTGATGCGCGAAGCGCTGGCCGCCAAAGCCTCCACCAAATCCATGGTGATGGTGCCCGCCCGGCTGTCCACCGTCCTGACCACGATGGGCGAACTGCCCGCCGCCAGGTGCTCCGCCAAACCCGTGACGGTGGTGCTCACCCGACATTTCCTGGCCACCCTCCGGTCCATGATGCGCGAAGCCCTCGCCGCCAGGTCCTCCGCCAAATCCGTGGTGGTGATGCCCCTCTCCTCCCTGCGGCCCATTCTGGGCAAATCCTTGTCCACCAGACTCACCAAACTCGTGGTGATGGTGGTGCTCACCCGGCGTCCCCGGTCCACCTTGTGGACCGTTTTGGGCAAAGCCCTGTCCCGGGAATCCGTGGTGATGATGCGGCTGGCCATCGGCTTGCGGACCGCCCTGCTGCGGTCCCCGGTTCTGCGGGCCGGGCACCGCCGGCGGCGGCTGGCCACCGGGCGCTCCTGGCGGCGGCGCGTTCTGCGCAAGCTGCGGCGGCGGGTTTTGTCCAAACTGCCGGCGCTGGATCCACCACGGTCCACCCTGCCCGGGCACCGCGCCAAAAGGACGTTGAAAACGCGGCTGGCCCGGCGCCGCCGGTGCCTGGTTCCCCGGCGTTCCCGGCTGGGCGTCCCCACCCTGCGGCGGGCGCAACCGTTGGGCGCCTGGCGGCAGCAATTCATCGCGCGTCAACTTGCCAGTGCCGCTGCGATCGAGCTTTTTCAGCACCTCCGGCGCATTCTTCATTTCCTCGGCATCGATCACCCCGTCGTGATTGGTATCGAGCGCGTCGAACAGCGATTGCGAGAGCATGAGCCGCTCCCCAAAGCCCTGGCCACGCGAACCGCCCGGTTGCTGCGGGCCACCATCGCGGCGACCACGCGATGGCGGTGCCGGGGCATTCGGAGGCGCGGGCGCCCCCGGCGGCGTGGGCGGCGCTGGCGGCGGAGTCGTGGCGCTGTCCTGTGCGCAGAGGGACCCGGCAGGCAGGGCCATCGCGATGGCGGTAAGGAGGATGGTATTCCGGTACTTCATAGGGCGTGATCGGTTAATGGGGAGGCGCCGCGACCGGCGGCCTTCTGATCATTAAACGCCGCCCGCGGAATTTGTTGTGTAACAAATCCCGATTTTTTTCGCAAGCTCGGTTGGAGGGGGGGTGGTTGCCGGCTGGCGCCAAAGTTTCTAGTTTGCCCCTCCCGCGCCTGCGGGACCGTGGGCGTCTCGCAAGGCCTCGGCTCTGGTTTCGGGTTTCCAGCATCGCTGCTCCCGCGCCTGCGGGACAAGACGAGTCCGGCATAGCGCAGCGGAGCCAGGTTTCGGGTTCTCAGGTAGGGACGAATGGCCTCATTCGTCCGAGGCGTGCGCCTGAGGCGCGCGCCCTGCCCATCGTCCCATTGTCCGATTGTCTCCCCATCCGATCCGTTCCGATCTCCCATCTCCGATCTCACGCCACTGCCACCACCGGGTCTTCAGTAAAGTGCAACCGCACCGTCCGCGGTTTGTCCTCCGGTTCGAAGTAGCCGGTGACCGCATCCGCGATCATACGATCGAGTTCCGCGAAGGAATCGCCCTGCGTGGCAATTCCGCCCCCGCCCGGTGCATTCCAGCGCGCCACGAATCCTCCGGTTTCCGAGCACGGCTCAATGATAAACGTGATCTCTTGCATGAGTTCAGCCTATCGCCTCTCCGAGGTCTCGTCCACACCCTGAAGTGGGTGGAACTCCGAGTTGTCTCATCGTCCCATCGTCTGATTGTCCTCAATGCTAGAGCGGCGAATCCACCCGTGCAAACGCCGCGCGCACATCGGCATCGAGCTGCGCGGGTGCGCGGCCATCCAGCAGGACGCCGAGGTACTTCGCGCAGACCTTGGTCGGGTCCACGTTTCCCGGGGTCGTTGGCGGCGGCGGCGCGGTCGGCATGTGCAGATTGCTCGGGTAACGGATCATCCCGTTGCCCACATCCACCACTCCCGGCAGCTTCCGGAAGGCGGCGATCTCCGCCTCGTACTTCTGGAAGGCCGCGTCGTAGGCCCGGGCCGCCGCCTCAAAGTTCACCCACTGCTTTCGCTCCTCGTGAATGGCGTCGAAATACTTCTTCAGCCGCGTCGCCTTCCCGTCGCCGTCCAAGTGCATGAAATAGAAGACCAGGGCATGCGAGGAGAAATACCGGTTCGGCAGATCGAGAATATCCGGCGGAATGCCCGTGCCAACCGAGCGGGGGATGGGAGCTGATTCGGACGCAGCCGCCGTCGCCTTGGCCGGATCAAACCCCAGGTCCGTAATCGGCCGGCGTTGCGTGATGGAAGTCGTGTAGCCCCACAGATCCTCGGCCCCGACCCAATGCGGCGGGGCGCTGGCCCGCATCATGATCCCGCGCATTTTCACCTTCCCGGCATTGCGGCGCATTTGTTTGAAGCCTTCGAGGGCGCCGGTGACATTGTAGCGGCCACTGTCGTAGGGCAGATGCGCGGTATATTCGGCCAACCCCTCGGCCATCCAGATGGGCATGTATTGCAGATAGTCGTGCATCATCTGATGCGTGACTTCGTGGGTGATGGTCTCGTTGTTGACCGGGCCGCCGAGGAAATACTCGTTCCCGCGCGAGCGCAGCCCGACTTCCTCGAAGGGAATCCGGAATACGCCATCCTTGAGTGAATAAAGGCCGCCGGACCATTCCGGCGCGCCGGTGGCCAGGTATTGCTGCCGGGTGGGAAAGAGCTGCGCCCGAAAGATCCGGCCATCTTCGGGCCAGGGATTGATGCCCCAGGGCAGTTTGGAAACCAGCTCGTAAGTGCTCTCGAAGGTCCGGCAGATCTGCGTCATCGAATTCGAGCCCAGCTTTACCGGGGTGGTGAACTCGAAATGCCCCGATCGATAGACGCAACGGCCCGGCAACTCCTGGACGACCTGGATGGTCATCGACATCAGCGGCTCGCTGATCGACATGGGCAGGTAACGTTTCTCGGCCGGCAACCGCCCGGTATCCGGCGCGAGCGTGACGAGCGCCGGGGGCGCCGGTGCCGGTGTCGGGCCCGGACGGTTGGCTGGAGCTATCGGCAACTGGGCCACCACCACCGGTCCGAAACCAAGCACCCCCACCAGCCAGCATCCGCCAGCCAACATCCCCGCCAGACGCGATGCCCTCGTCCACGCTCTCGATCCCAAACTCGATTTGGGATCGATACTGCGGGCGCAACTCCATTGCGCGCGGGAGGTATCAGGTAAATCCACCTTATGTCCTCGGGAAATGTGACCACTCATGGCGGAGGAGGATAAGCATAAACCCGCGTGGCATCCAGCTTTAGAACCTGCCGTGCACTGACTGGACTTTCGGGTGCGGCGCGCCTTGGGTAGGGCGCATTGGCCTCAACGCGCCGGGAGCGGGTGGGACTTCCTCGCGCGACGCGCCAGATGCGGACGCTTGGGGCCAAGCGTCCCTACCTTGTGGCCGTTCAGGTAGGGCGCATTGCCTCAGTTCATTCAGGTAGGGTGCATTGGCCCCAATGCGCCACGGACGAATGGGGCCACATTCGACAGGCTCAGTGCAGGCATTGCGCCCTACCTTAGCACGCGGAGGGGTCATGCTGATATTTGTTGATGATTTCGGGCAATTGGCGATGAGGAGTGGGCCTTATTGGCTTAATCCGGCTTAATCCACCTTAATCCAATTTAATTGCCGGGGGTGAAGGGCGGGGCGAATGACGGATGACCCGTTCGTCCCGCAGTCGCGGGATCAGGGCAAGCCGGCCCAGGGGCGGCGACGGCGCAATGAGGCCAAATTCGACAGGCTCAGTGCAGGCATTGCGCCCTACCTTAGCACGCGGAGGGGCCATGATGATATTTGTTGATGATTCAGGCAATTTAGGGCGGGGCAGAAAAATATTACGTTCGATATACCTGGATTGCCGGTGGCCGCCGCCACCGCCCCTTTCGGGGCAATCCCGCATCGGCGGGATTGGCTTCTCGTTCCACTCGGATTGCCTTGATTGGCGGATGGCTCGGGTGACTGATCGTTGATGGTTTATACGAGTTCGCGATGATAGAAGGAAAATCAAAAGACATCGGCAGGATCTAATTTGGAGTTATATATTACGTGCGCTAGCCTGGCATTTTTCGAAGGGAAAAGGCAAGCAAAAAATAGCAATTTTTTGAGGGTGAAAGGAAGCTTATCCGTATCAGGAGTTATCCGTAGTTATCAGCGTTTATAAGCTATCGCTACGCGGAGTGGGGGTAACCACGAAATACACAAAATACACGAAAAGGGGTTCCCACGATGAACGGGCCGAGGTCACCGGCGGGGTGCGGGTTCCGGATGTGGCGGCGGCCATGGCGCTGGAGCGGCGTCTGGACCCCGCTCAGGTGCTGGTGCGGCACCAGGAAAGGGTGGCGCGCGCCTTGTGCGCAGTTCTGGATCGCGCGTTGAAAATCCCCGGCGTCGGTTGATTTACTTCCCGAGGGCGGGCGCGAGGCGGCGGGCCACGCGCGGCCAGTGCTTTCGGGCGAGATCGCATTCCCAGACGCGGACGACCTTCCAGCGTTCTTATCTTCTCGCCGAATTCTACATCATCTGTTAGCTGGAAGGATGCCCTCTGGAAAGAAATGGACGCGGGATGAGTTGCTCGTTGCACTCAACCTTTATCACAAACTGACGTTCGGTCAGCTTCATGCCCGGCAACCGGCGATCGTCGCTCTCGCCGGGAAACTCGGCCGGGGGGCGAACAGTTTGGCGATGAAGCTCTGCAATCTAGCGTCGCTCGACCCTGCCTTGCAGCTTCGGGGCATCAAGGGTTTGCCGGGCGCAAGTTCGCTCGATCGCGCAGTCTGGAAGGAGTTCCATGCGGATCTGAATGAGACGGTCCCCGCGAGCGAAGAGGCGCTCCGTCAGCTATTCGGAGCCGGCGAAGAGAGTGACCTTGAGGTGCTTCCAAAGGAGGGCGTGCGCATTCGCAAGCGGCCGCCGGCCGGCCCTTCCGAAACCGTCGCCACTGTAAAGCAGCGGCGCGGCCAAGAATACTTCCGAGATGCGGTGCTGAATAATTTCGGCGGACGTTGTGGTGTCAGCGGACTACCGATCCGCGAATTATTGATCGCGTCACACATCTTGCCCTGGGGCTCGCACCCTGCTGAGCGCTGGAACGTTCGCAACGGCATTGCGTTGTCCCGACTCCATGACGCCGCATTCGACCGTGGTCTGGTTACGTTTGACGACCAGTACAAGCTACAGCTCTCACCGCGTTTAAAAGCAGAGCTTTCGCAGACCGCGGTGTTCGCCAATTTCGGCGAGTATGCCGGGCAACCGCTGCGGTTGCCAGACGATGCGGCTCTTCCGGAGCTTTCGTTTCTGGCAGAACACCGAGCGAAAATCTTCAAGAAATCGTAGATACACGAAGAAACGCGGCTAGCTCCTGCAAGACGCCGGTCCGATGGCTGTCAAATGTTTCGACGCCAGCGTCGTTCAAACCTTGCTCTTCGCCTCCGCCAGTTGGGGGGAATTTGATGGTTGGCATCGCGTATTACTTTTCCGGGTTAACTCAACCAGAGGATTTTGATCTCCCTTTCCACCACCTTAAACTCCGGATCGCCCGTAACGAGTTCCGCCTTCTTTTCCCTGGCGAGCGCCGCGGCGAAAGCGTCAGCGAGGCTGAGGGGATGCCGGGCTTTCAGGTCAGCGGCGAGATCGGCGAGGCGCCGGTCAGCGGCGTGAAATTCGATGGGCAGGCCGTGGAGGACTTCGGCGGCGGCGGCCCAGGCGCCGGCGCCGTCCTTGCGCAGGAGCATGTATTTTACCTCGGCGTAATTGACCTCCGTCATGTGCAGCGGCTTGTCGCTGCCCGCCGCCTTGTTGAGCAGCTTCTCCACGGCCTCGGCCCCCGGTTCATCGCGGAAATAGGCGAGCAGGGCGTAGCTATCAAGAACGATGCCGGGCATTTCTGCGCTCCTCCAGGGTGCGTTCTTCCTGTTTGTGGGCGGCCCACTCGTCGGCCAGGGGCCTGGAGCCTGTCTTTCGTTTGACGATCCCCCGCCCATGCCCGATGAGCTTCGCGGTGACCGGCTTGAGCAGGATGCCATCCGGTGTGGCCGTGACGATGGCGCGCGTACCCTCTTCAATCTGGAATTCCTTGCGCAACCAGCTTGGGATGACGACCTGCCCCTTGGTGGTGAAGGAGACGGTGTCGTTTTTGGAAGTGGGATTCACAATTCTTTTCCTACCTTTCTATTAATGTATGTCAATGACAAAGATTTCCTACTTTTCAGGAAATGGATTTTAGACGGCGTCTGGCTTGCGCCATAAAGCCGGCGCAAGGCGTCCGCCACCAATTCGGCGCTCGCTGAATGATGAGTCCCCCAGTCGCTGACGATTTGTGCCCGGCGGGGGCGCGTGCGGTGCCCGGCGCCCCCGCCGGGCACGAGTCGTACACGATTGAGGAATCACTATTGAGCGAGTGCCAAGTTCGTGGCGAGTTTTCGGCGGGGGCGCTCCCGCAATTGCGGGACGAGGGCGCGCGCGCTCCCCGGAAGGCCGCTGGCAAACGAACAGTTTCGGCTAAGGGCGTCTAAGAGCATTGCTCGACGCGGGGCGGCGGCTGGCTAGATTCGCGGCATGTCGCGCATGCTCACTTTTGCCGTTGCCGCTCTTGCGGCGATTGTGGCCGGTTTCGCGCCGTCGGCGCGGGCGGATGACTTGAAGGCGATGGAAGGAAAGTGGCGGATGCAGTCGGTCGAGGCGGACGGGAAGGCGGTCGATCCAGGTGAGTTGAAGGACCAGGAACTGACGATCACCGATGGCCGCTATAGCGTGATGACGAAGGACGGGCCGGATGCCGGGACGCTAAAGCTGGATGAAGCGCAGAATCCGCGGACGATGGATGCGACGCGGACGGAAGGATTCGAGGCGGGCAAGGTGGTGAAGGCGATCTACAAGCTGGAAGGCGATACGCTGCTGCTGTGCGTCGCGCCGGAGCGCGGTGAGCGGCCGACGGAGTTGGTGGCGAAGGAGGGGTCGGGGTGGGTGCTGATTACGTACCAACGGCAGCGGTGAGCGGGCTGGGGTGTGGGAGGAATGACGAATGACGAATGGGGAATGCGGAACGCGGAATGCGGAATGGGGAAGGATGGAGCGCGGATCGGACGGGGCGTGACAGGGGTCGGCTTTTCGGGGATGAGGTAGCGAGGAATATGAAAATAACTCCCTTTATCGGTCTCACGCTGGCGGCGGCTGTTCTGGTGGCGGGCGGTGCGGCGCCGGCGGCGAGTACGACGACAGACGGGGTTCCGTCGCTTGCGTCTCATTTGTCCGACAAGTGGCTCGAAGCCTCAGAGCTGACGCTCAATACGGAGCATGGCGTTATCTTTTATCACGGTTCCGCTCACCGCGTCTCCGCCGTGACTGAACCCTGGAGGGGGACGGTGAAGGGTGACATCCTTTATCTGTCAGCGCACCAGGCGGTCCTCGTTCCCTCGGGAACGCTCACCGTCGGTCCAAAGGACGCTCTCAAGATCACGGGTCCGCATCGCACCTTCCTCGCGAAAGCCGGGGAGCATCCGGCGTGGGAGAAGGTGATGGGGGACTGAGGGTGAATGGGGAATGGGGAATGCGGAGTGTGGAATGGGGCGGCGGAGTGCGGAACGGGGAATGGGGAATGCGGAGTGTGGAATGGGGCGGCGGAGTGCGGAACGGGGAGTGCGGAATAGGAAACGGGAGATTGGACGATGCGACGGGGAGACAATCGGACAATCGGACAATGAGAGCGGAAACGTGGGCTGGCATGCGCGGCCGGTCCTGCGGTGGAACTCGAAACGCGAAACCTGAGACCTGAAGCCCGGCATCGCCCACACTCCGCACTCCCCATTCCGCATTCCGCATTCCGTCAGGCGATGATGCGGCGGATGACCTCTCCGGAGACGTCGGTGAGGCGGAAGTCGCGGCCGTTGTGGAAGTAGGTGAGTTTGGTGTGGTCCAGGCCGAGGAGGGCGAGGATGGTGGCGTGGACGTCGTGAATGGAGACGGGATCGACCGCGGCGCGGTACCCGAGTTCATCGGTTTCACCCACACTGGTGCCGCCTTTGATTCCCCCACCCGCCATCCAGAGGAGAAAGCCGTAGGGATTGTGATCGCGCCCGCCACTGTTTTCGGTGATGGGCAGGCGTCCGAATTCGCCGCCCCAGATGACGAGGGTGCTGTCGAGGAGGCCGCGCTGTTTGAGGTCGGTGAGGAGACCGGCGATGGGCACATCGGTCTCCCGGCAGCGCCGGCTGTGATTCTGGGCGAGGGCCTGGTGGGCGTCCCAATCGTCGGGCGAGGCGCCGCTGTAGGCCTGGACGAAGCGCGCGCCGCGTTCGACCAGCCGGCGGGCCATGAGGAGCTGGGTTCCGTAGGAGCGGCTCTTGATGTCGTCCAACCCGTAAAGCAGTTTCGTGGCTCTCTTTTCCCCCGAAATGTCCACGGCTTCCGGTGCGGCCATTTGCATGCGGTAGGCCAGTTCGAAGCTGGAGATTCTGCCCAGCAGGTCGGCTTCCGCCGGATGCCGGACCTGGTGATCCGCGTCGAGGCCGGCGATGAAATCGAGCTGGCGGCGCTGGGCGCTGTCGCTCATGTTCGCGCGACGCTGCAGGTCGAGGATGGGGCTGGCGCCCGGGTGAAAAATGGTGCCCTCGTAGGCGTTGGGCAGAAATCCGGACGACCACAGCGGAGGTCCGCCAACGGGCATGCCACGGGGATCGTGCATGACGATGAAGCCCGGGAGGTTCTGGTTTTCGGTGCCCAGCCCGTAGGTGACCCACGAGCCCGTGCTCGGATAGCCGAGGCGCGTCATGCCGGAATTGGAGGCGAAGAGCGCCTGATCGTGGACGTTGGTGTCGACATGGCAGGCCTTGATAAAGGCGATGTCATCAACGTGACGGGCAATATTGGAATACACGTCGGACACCGGCTGGCCGCATTGTCCGTAGCGCTGAAAAGTGAAGGGCGACTTCATGAGCGGCCCGACCTGCCTGCTGAAGGTCACGATGGGGCCCTTGTTCATTTGCAATCCATCGCTCTTGTCGAGGTCAGGCTTCGGGTCGAAGAGATCGATGGCGCTGGGCCCGCCGTTCATGAAGCACCAGATGACGGACCTGGCGCGGGGCGCAAAATTCGGGGGCTTGGGCAGTTGCGGATCAGTCCGGGCCGCGTCGGTCGCGGCGCTGGATTTGAGCATTCCGAGCTGATTGAGCAGCGCGGTCAGCGCGACGGCGCCAAACCCGCCCCCGGCTTTTTGCAGGAATTGCCGCCGGTTCTGGCCGCCGAAGGAAGCGTTGGGCCGGCCGGAAGGGGCATCGGGATGGCGGGTGTTCATGGGTGCAAGGTTACGGCCATTTCAATCGATGTCGCAGAATTCGTTGAGTGCGATCAATCCCTGACAGAAATCGGAGACCGCGTCCATCTCGGCGTCGTCGCCGGGGGCGTTGGCCTGATAGTCCTTGATCTGCTGATCGATGAATTTGAGGGAGCGCTCCGTTTCCGCGCCACGCGGGTCGCGACCGAGGGCGAACCGGAAAGCCGCCCGGACGCGAGTCTCCATGCCGCCCAAGGCGGAAAGCCGGGCGGCAAAGGCGCGGGACTGTTCGCAGACGAAGGGATCGTTCATGAGTTCGAGGGCCTGGGGCGCGACGGTGGTGGTATTGCGGCGGGTGCAACTGCCGATGGTGGTGGGAGCGTCGAAGGCCTGGAGGATGGGAAAGAGATTCGCGCGCTTCGCGAAGATGTAGATGCTGCGCCGCCAGGTGGCCGGGCCGTCGGTGACATCGGCCGGCCATTCGTCGTAGTGCTTCTCGCGGTTCGTCACGGCAATGGCTTCGGGATTGATCCGCGGCTTGACGGCCGGTCCGAAGAAGGCCGGATTGAGGCAACCGCTGACGCTGAGCATGGAATCGCGCAAGGCCTCGGCTTCGATGCGCAATGGCTCGCGCCGCCACCAGAGCCGGTTGGCGGGATCGAGGGCCACCCGTTGCGA
>Ga0302324_100014214_pt1 | contig 16065 bp, 14 predicted proteins | sample Palsa_T0_1_FD_201949 | JGI IMG/M metagenome (GOLD analysis project Ga0302324, IMG submission 201949) | Peat permafrost microbial communities from Stordalen Mire near Abisko, Sweden - Palsa_T0_1 | ecosystem: Environmental > Terrestrial > Soil > Palsa > Peat permafrost | place: Sweden: Abisko...
GGTGGTGCTCAATGTGCTGCCCGGCCGCGCACCGGGGCGGGCGCTACAACCGGAATGATCATTTTTGGAGATCGAACATGAATGCGATTGATCGGATCAAGAGTCAGCTGACCTCGGCTCCCGTGGTGCTCTACATGAAGGGAACCCCTGATTTCCCGCAGTGCGGGTTCTCGGCCCAGACGGTCGGCGCCCTGCGCGCCTGCAAGGCCGAGTTCGCCCACGTGAACATTTTCGAGGATCCGGAAGTGCGCGATGCGCTCAAGACCTACTCCAACTGGCCGACGTTTCCGCAGCTCTACGTGAACGGAGAGCTCATCGGCGGCTGCGACATCGCGATGGAAATGTACAAGAGCGGAGAGCTGCAGCAGCTGCTCGCGGAAGCGGGCGCAGTCCCGGCCTAGGAGCCAGGCCCCGCCTCGGCAGTCCCCCTAAGGTCCGCTAGGGTCCGCCTTCGGGGCCGAGGTCGGCCGGCGGCTCGGAGGCAGGCTCGGGGTCGACTTCCAGGGGACCCATCGCCGCGAGGCGCCGCCGGCTCGCCTCGAACACCCCCTGGAATTGATTGCAAACCGCGCAAAAAAGATCAGCGGAGCGTTCGGCGTCGTATGCGGCAGAGTGCGCCGAGTTCGTATCCCACTCGAGACCGGCGGCGAGCGTCGCGCGCATCAGCACTGTCTGGCCGAACGCGACGCCGCCCAAGGTGGCAGTGTCGAAGCACGAAAACGGGTGGAAGGGATTGCGCTTGATCTGGGTGCGGCCGACCGCGGCATTCAGGAAGTTCAAATCGAACGAGGCGTTGTGGCCCACGAGGATTGCACGCGTGCATTCCGCATTGCGCACGGCGGTACGCACGTCGCGGAAGATGCGGGTAAGCGCGTCCTGCTCGGAAATGGCGGGGCGTAGCGGATGGTGGGGATCGATGCCGGTGACCGCGAGCGAGGCGGGCTCGAGGTTCGATCCGGGAAAGGGGATCACGTGATAGCGATGCGTCTCGCCGCGCGTCAACGTGCCGTCGGAGCGCATTTCGACGAGCACCGCCGCGATCTCGAGCAGCGCGTCGGTCTTGGAGTTGAACCCGCCCGTCTCGAGATCCATGACGACGGGCAAAAAGCCGCGAAAACGCGTGGCGAAGGTGATGGGCGGGAGCGAGGTCATGCGCGCTCCGCACTCTTAAGCCGCCAAGCGACGCTCTCGCCGGCGCGGTAGGGCACCACGGTTCCGTCGCCGAAGGGATAGCGCTCAGGCACCACCCAGGATTCGCGCTCGAGGACGATGCGTTCCTCGTGGCGCGGCAGCCCATAGAAGTCCGCGCCGAAGTGGCTCGCGAAGGCCTCCAGCCGGTCGAGATGTCCGCTCTCCTCGAACACCTCCGCGTAGAGCTCGATCGCCGCATGCGCCGTGAACATTCCGGCGCACCCGCAGGCCGTCTCCTTGGTCGAGCGCTCGTGCGGCGCGCTGTCGGTGCCAAGGAAAAAGCGCGGATTGCCGCCGGTCGCGGCCGCCGCCAGGGCGACGCGGTCGCGCTCGCGCTTGAGGATCGGTAGACAATAATAGTGCGGGCGGATGCCGCCCGAGAAGATCGCGCCGCGATTGTGCAAGAGATGCTGCGGGGTGATGGTGGCGGCGACACCGTCGCGAGCGGCCGCCACGAACTCGGCTGCGTGCGCCGTGGTGATGTGCTCGAACACCACTTTCAAGCGGGTGAAGCGCTCGATGAGCGGGCCGAGAGTCTCGTCGACGAAAACGGTCTCGCGGTCAAACACATCGACCTCGGGGCGTACGCTCTCGCCGTGCACCAGCAGCGGCATGCCGCGCTCCTCCATGCGCTCGAGCACGGCATAGGTCTTGCGGATATCCGTGACGCCCGCATCCGAATGCGTCGTCGCGCCCGCGGGGTAGAGCTTCACGCCGTGTACGCAGCCCGCGGCGAGCGCGTGGTCGATTTCATCGGGCGCCGTGCCGTCGGTCAAGTAGAGCGTCATGAGCGGCGTGAAAGTGCTCGTCTTCGGCAACGCCGCGAGCACACGCTCGTGATAAGCGGTCGCCGCGGCGGTCGTGGTGATCGGTGGCTTGAGGTTGGGCATGACGATGGCGCGGCCGAACCGCTCGGCGGTGAATTTGACGACGGAGGCGAGCGCCGCTCCGTCGCGCAGGTGCAGGTGCCAGTCATCGGGCCTGCGCAGCGTCAGGGTACTCATCGATCAGGCCGGCCAGCCGCGGCGCAGTAAGTCGAGCGTGTAGCGCACGCCGAAGCCCGTGATCTCCGTGCCGATGTGCCCGAGGCCCCCGTGACGCGTCCCCGCCGCGAGGTCGAGGTGCAGCCAGGGGATCGACTTCGGCACGAAGCGGCTCAAGAAGCACGCCGCCAGGATGTGATCCCCCTTCGAGTCGGCCGAGCACTGCAGCACATCGGCGACAGGGCTCTCGATGTCGGTCTCGAAATCCTTGTCCATGGGGAATACCCAGACGCGCTCGCCGCTCGATGCACCCGCCGCCTCGATCAGCGCGCGCGCCTCGGGGCGATTGGTGAACGCGCCGCTATAGCGCTCGGTCAACGCATAGACGCAGGCCCCGGTGAGCGTGGCGTAGTCGATGATGGCCCCCGGTTTCTCGCGCGCGGCGAGGCATAAGGCGTCGGCGAGCACCATGCGGCCCTCCGCATCGGTGTGAATCACCTGGATGGTGGTGCCGTTCTGGGCACGCACCACATCCTGCGGTTTGTACGCGCGCGGGCCGATGCGATTTTCCGTGATCGCGAGCCAGCAATCGACGGCGAGCGGAGATTTGAGGGAGTGCAGCGCATACAGGCTCCCGAGCGCTACTGCGCTGCCCTCCATGTCGGTGTGCATGTCGAGCATGCTTTTGTGGGGCTTCAAGTTGGTGCCGCCGGTGTCGAAACAAATTCCCTTGCCTACCAGGCTCACCTCCGGGGTGCGGGCGCCCCGCGGCCGATAAGACAGGCGCGCGATTCCGGCATCGCGCGCCGCATTGCCTTGTGCGACCGCGAGAAATGCGCCGGCACCGAGGCGCCGCAGCTGGGTCTCTCCATAGAACCGATAGTTGAGGCCCAAGTGTCGAGCGAGCTCTTTCACCAAGCGGCGATAGCCCGAGGCGTCCAGAGTGTTCGGCGGCAGGGCCGTCAGCCAGCGGGCGAGGTTGTTACCGGCCGCCGAGGCGAGCGTGACATCCAGGTCTTGCAGTTTGGGCGCGGTCGCGATGTCGATGCGCGCAAGGACAGGGCGCCGGTTCGGTTTGCTCTTGAAGGTCGCCAGGCGAAACGCCGCTGCCTGGAACGCTGCGACGGCCGCGTTCAGCGAGGCTCGCGCCGGCTCAACGTCGCATCCCTGCTGCCACAGCAAGAGCGAGGTGGGGTCCGATTCCATCACTGCGCGAGCGATCTTGCCGGCCAGCTGCAGCCGCTCGAACGTGCTCGCCCGCAGCGGCGGGCAAGCGGCTACGAGCAATGTCTCGGCGCGCACGCCCACGCGCAGCTGACTGAAATCCCCCTCTTTGCGCACTTTGCGTGTGTACAGCTCGCGCAGCAGCGCACCGTGAGGCACGCTCGACCAGTCCGCCGCCGAGGGCTTTTGCGGCAGGAGCACGACGGCCGCGGAATAAGCCGCGAGCTTCGATGGGGATACCCGCGCGGCGATTTGCCGGACGGGAACGGTCAGAGTAGGAAAAGGAATGCGAATGGGCATATTTGTCCAGCCGCCCCCCTTGCTTGACCGTGAAAAACCAAACCCCGAATATAGCGGCAGTTCGCGCAGGGGCGCTGTAACGTGCCCATCATCTTAACAGGACGCTTGGGCGCGTGCATGAGCACGTGCCGGCCCTCAAGGTTTTCCTCCTATGACTCAGCAATCACCCTTCGAAGACATCGATCCCACGGAGACCCAGGAGTGGCTCGAGTCGATAGAGTCCGTCATGCGCGCCCAAGGGGCCCAGCGCGCGCATTTTCTGCTCGAGAAATTGGTCGACTTCACCCGCCGCTCCGGCGCTTATCTGCCGTTCAAGCCCAATACCGCCTACCTCAACACCATATCGCGGGCGCAACAGCCCGACTACCCAGGCGATCGCTCGCTCGAGCGGCGCAACGAGGCCTATATGCGCTGGAACGCGCTCGCCATGGTCGTGCAGGCCAATGCCGCGAGCTCGGAGTATGGCGGCCACATCGCGAGCTACGCTTCGGCCGCAACGCTCTACGAGGTCGGCTTCAACCACTTCTGGCGCGCGCGCAGTGCCGCGCATCCCGGCGACATGATCTACATGCAGGGCCATTCGAGTCCGGGCATCTATGCTCGCGCCTACCTCGAGGGCCGGCTCGACGAGGCGCAGCTGCAGCGCTTTCGCCAGGAAGTGCGCGGCGGCGGATTGTCCTCCTACCCGCATCCGTGGCTCATGCCGGATTTTTGGCAGTACCCCACGGTCTCCATGGGACTTGGGCCGATGATGGCCATCTTCCAGGCGCGGTTCGTGCGCTATCTCGAGAACCGCGGGATGGTGCCGGCAACCGATCGCAAAGTCTGGGCGTTTCTCGGCGACGGCGAAATGGACGAGCCCGAGTCGATGGGCGCGCTCACCATGCCGGTGCGCGAGAAGCTCGACAACCTGGTTTTCGTCATCAATTGCAACTTGCAGCGTCTCGACGGTCCGGTGCGCGGCAACGGCAAAATCATCCAGGAGCTCGAGGCGGCGTTCCTCGGCGCCGGCTGGAACGTCATCAAGGTGCTATGGGGATCGCGCTGGGACCCCTTGCTCGAGCGCGATCATCAGGGACTGCTCAAGCGCTTGATGGAAGAGTGCGTGGACGGGGAGTATCAGAACTTCAAATCGAAGGGCGGCGCCTATACCCGCGAGCACTTCTTCGGCAAATACCCCGAGCTCAAGGAAATGGTCGCCAACATGTCCGACGATGAGATCTGGCGCTTGAACCGCGGCGGCCATGATCCGGTGAAGGTCTATGCGGCTTACGCTGCCGCGGTCGCCAACAAGGGCTCGCCCACGGTCATCCTTGCGAAGACCGTGAAAGGCTTCGGACTCGGCAAGACGGCCGAGGGATTGAACGTCGCGCACCAGCAGAAAAAGCTCGGCGAGGAGGATCTCAAGGCCGTGCGCGACCGGTTCAACATCCCGGTCTCGGACGAGGAGATCGCCGGGCTGTCGTTTCGCAAGCCCGCGCCCGACAGCGAGGAGATCCTTTATCTGCAAGAGCGCCGGAGCGCGCTCGGCGGCTATTTGCCCGAGCGCAACTCGGCAGCGCCGCCGCTGCCCGCGCCGCCGCTCGAGTCTTTCAGCGCGCTCCTCGAGGGAACGGAGGAGCGCGAGATCTCGACCACCATGGCGCTGGTGCGAATCCTCTCGACCTTGGTGCGGGACAAGAACCTAGGCAAGCACGTGGTGCCCATCATTCCCGACGAGGCGCGCACGTTCGGCATGGAGGGCATGTTCCGCCAGGTCGGCATCTATTCATCGGTGGGCCAGCTGTACACCCCGCAGGACGCCGATCAGCTCATGTTCTATCGCGAGGACCGCCAGGGACAGATTCTCGAGGAAGGCATCAATGAAGCCGGGAGCCTTTGTTCCTGGATCGCCGCCGCCACCGCCTATTCGAACCACGGCGTCAGCATGATTCCGTTCTACATTTACTACTCGATGTTCGGCTTTCAGCGCGTCGGCGATTTCATGTGGGCGGCCGGGGACAGCCAGGCGCGCGGCTTTCTGATCGGCGGCACCGCCGGGCGCACCACCCTCGCCGGCGAGGGGCTGCAGCATCAGGACGGGCACAGTCAGCTGGTGATGACCGCGATCCCGAATTGCGTCGCGTACGATCCGACCTATGCGTACGAGCTGGCCGTGATCATCCAGGACGGATTGCGCCGCATGTATCAGGAGCAGGAAAGCGTCTTCTACTACATCACGTGCATGAACGAGAATTACGCGCATCCGGCCATGCCATCCGGGGTGGAGCAGGGCATCCTGCGCGGTATGTACCTCTTGAAGTCCGGTGGCAAGGGCAAGGTACGGGTCACGCTGTTCGGCTCGGGCACAATACTGCGCGAAGTGCTCGCGGCGGCGGAGCTCCTGGAGAAAGATTACGGCGTGCCGGCCGATGTGTTCTCGGTCACGAGCTTCTCGGAGCTGCGGCGCAATGCACTCGACGCCGAGCGCTGGAATCTGCTGCATCCGACCGAAGCTGCGCGCGTCCCGTACGTGCGCGAGGCACTCGAGCGCAGCACCGGCCCCTTCATCGCCGCCACCGATTACATGAAGACCGTGCCCGATCAGATCCGTCAGTGGGTCCCCGGGCGCTACGCGGTGCTCGGCACCGATGGCTTCGGGCGGAGCGATTCGCGTGCGGAACTGCGGCGCTTCTTCGAGGTCAATCGCCATTACATCGTGATCGCCACGCTCAAGTGCCTCGCCGATGAAGGCAAGATCGACGTACGCACGATACCGACGGCCATGAAGGCGTTCGGTATCGATCCCGAGAAACCCAATCCGCTGACGGTCTGAATCATGGCAAGTACGACGCAAGTGCTGGTACCCGATATCGGCGGCTTCAAGGACGTGGACGTGATCGACGTGCTGGTGAAGGCCGGCCAGGAAATCGACAAAGAGACCCCGATGATCACCATCGAGACCGAGAAAGCGGCGATGGACGTGCCGGCGCCCGGCGCGGGCCGGATCGCCGAACTCAAGGTCAAGAAAGGCGACAAGGTATCCGAGGGAAGCTTGATTCTTTTGCTCGAGAGCACGGCGGCGAGCGCGGCAGAACCGGACAAACCGGCGGCTCCGAAGGATGCGGCGGCCGAAGTCGCGGCGGTTCCCGGCGGCGCGCCCGCGAAGACCGAGGCTGCTGCGGCCCCTGCGCCGGCAAAACGCGAAAAGACTTCCACCGAGAGCGCCTCGAACGATACCGCGAAGGATTCGACCCGTCCGCAGGCCGCAGCCCCGGAAGTCCCGGCGCCGCCGCCCGCAGCCGACGACCAGGCGGCCGCCGCAGCGCCGCCGCCGCGCGCCGCGGGGCCGATCGACGATAAGGCGTTCTCCACCGCCTACGCGAGTCCCTCGGTGCGCTAGTTCGCCCGCGAGTTCGGCGCCGATCTCGGCCAGGTCAAAGGCACGGGACCCAAGGGACGCATCACCCACGAGGACGTAAAGGCGTATGTGAAGAAGCTGCTCGGCGCGCCGCCGCCGGCCGCCGTGGGCGGACTGCCGAAGGTGCCCGAAGTCGACTTCGCGCTGTTCGGAGCGGTGGAGACCCAGCCGCTTTCACGCATTCAGATCATCTCCGGCGCGCGCCTGCAGGCGAGCTGGGTGAACTTGCCCCATGTCACGCAGCACGAGGACGCGGACATCACCGACATGGACATCGCGCGTGTCGCGCTCAAGCCCAAAGCCACGCAGGAAGGCGTGCGCTTGACGCCGCTCGCGTTCATCATCCGGGCCTGCGTCGTCGCGCTGAAGGAATTTCCACGCTTCAACGCATCGCTGGATGCGTCGGGCAAAAATCTCGTCCTGAAGAAATACTTCCACATCGGGTTCGCGGCCGACACGCCGAACGGGCTGCTCGTGCCGGTGATCCGCGATGCCGACCGCTTGAATCTATTCGATCTGGCCCGCGCGCTCGCGACGCTCTCGGACAAGGCGCGCGCCGGCAAGCTGTCGGCGGCCGAAATGCAGGGCGGCTCGTTCACCGTCTCGAGTCTCGGCGGCATCGGCGGCACGGCCTTCACGCCCATCATCAACGCACCGGAGGTCGCCATCCTGGGCGTGTCGCGCTCGGTCCATAAGCCGGTCTTCGAAAGCGGCACGTTCGTCCCGCGCCTGATGCTGCCGCTGTCGCTCTCCTACGATCATCGTGTGATCGACGGGGCGCAGGCGGCTCGATTCGTCGTGTTCTTGAGCCAGACGCTCGGCGATGTGAAGGCACTCTTATGAGCGAGATCGAAGTTCGCGTTCCCGATTTGGGCGACACCAAAGCCGCCACCGTCGTGGATGTGCTCGTAGCCGTCGGTGCGCAGGTCCGCGTGGATGATGCGCTCATCACGCTCGAAAGCGAGAAGGCGTCCATGGACATCCCATCGTCCGCGGCCGGCACGATCGCGTCGATCGCGGTCAAGAAAGGCCAGGAAGTGTCCTCCGGGGCGGTCATCGCGACCTTGACGACGGGGAAGGGCGAGGAGGCGGCGGCTAAGAGCGCCGCCTCGCCCCCGCCGGCCGCAAAGTCGGCGGCGCCCGCGGCACCTGCGGCGGCGGCTCCCGCGCCGGTGAAGGGACCGCCTCCAGCGCCCGCTGCGAAGCCCGCGCAAGGCGGGACGGGAGCAGCGGCCGCTCCCGCAGGCGCGCTCGATCTCGTGGTCATCGGCTCAGGTCCCGGCGGCTATACGGCGGCTTTCCGCGCCGCAGACTTGGGCCTCAAGGTCACGCTCATCGAGCGCTGGCCCATGCTCGGCGGGGTGTGCCTCAACGTGGGCTGCATCCCGTCGAAAGCCCTCTTGCACGCGGCGAAAGTGATCGAGGATGCGGCCGACATGTCCTCCGCGGGCATCGTGTTTGCACCGCCGGCGATCGATCGCGAGAAGCTGCGTGGCTGGAAGAACCGGGTCGTCACCAAGCTCACGAATGGGATCAAGGTGCTCGCCAAGCAGCGCAAGGTCGAGGTGTTGCGCGGCGAGGCCAAGTTCGTCGACGCTCATACGCTCGAGCTGCAATCGGCGGACGGCGTCCGCCGGGTCAATTTCAAGCAATGCATCATCGCCGCGGGCTCGGAGGCGGTGCGATTGCCCGGATTTCCGGATGATCCGCGCATCATCGATTCCACCGGCGCGCTCGAGCTGCCGGAGGACTGCAAGCGCCTGTTGGTCATCGGCGGCGGGATCATCGGCCTGGAGTTGGCGTGCGTCTACGATGCGCTCGGTGTGATGGTGACCGTCGTCGAGCTCGCCGAGGGACTGATGCCCGGCACCGACCGCGATCTCGTGCGGCCTCTGCAAAAGCGTATCGAGAAGCGCTATGCGCGCATTATGGTGAACTCGCGGGTCGCCAAGCTCGAGGCCCATGCGGAGGGATTGCGGGCGACATTCGAGGGTCCGGATGTGCCTGCGCCGCAGGATTTCGATCGCGTCCTCGTCGCCGTGGGGCGCACCGCTAACGGCAACGCGATCAACGCGGCGGCCGCGGGCGTCGCGGTCGACAAGCGCGGCATCATCAGCGTCGACAAGCAGATGCGCACGAGCGTGCCGCATATCTATGCCATCGGCGACATCGTCGGGGCTCCGATGCTCGCCCACAAGGCAACGCACGAGGCCAAGGTGGCTGCGGAAGTGGCCGCAGGCCAAAAGTCCTCGTTCGATGCGCGCTGCATTCCCTCCGTTGCCTACACGGACCCGGAGATTGCCTGGGTGGGGGTCACGGAAACCGAGGCAAAGGCGCGCGGTATCGAATTTACCAAGGGGCAGTTTCCCTGGGCCGCGAGCGGGCGGTCGCTCGCGATCAATCGCGACGAGGGTTTCACCAAGCTGCTATTCGACAAGGAAACTCACCGCATCATCGGCGGCGGTATCGTCGGCACGAACGCGGGCGAGCTCATGGCCGAGATCGGGCTTGCGATCGAGATGGGCGCGGACGCCGCGGACATCGGCCTCACCATCCATGCCCATCCGACGCTCACGGAGACGGTGGCCTTCGCGGCGGAAGCCGTCGAGGGAACACTCACGGATCTTTATATTCCGAAGCGCTGACGCGCGGGGTCAAGGCGTGCCGATACATCCCTTGATGTACGCGGTTTTCTGCGCACCCACCAACTTTTTGGCTCGAGCCTGGCTGATGCAGGCCGTCCGCTTGGCATGGCGCGCGGCGGCCTCGTTGTCGGCGGTCGAGGTGTTCGTTGCCGAGGTGTTCGCGGCGGTGGCTGGGACGGGCGCATGGGCCGTGGCGGGGGAAACCGGGGGCGCCGGCGCGGTCGCCGCGCGCGATCGCCCGCCGGCGAGTGCCGAGAGAGCGATCAAGAGAGCAACGGCCGGCACGGAGCGCATGGCGAACCTCGGGTGGAATCACCGAGGATAACCGTCGCGCGCGGGTGCGCCGATGACGCAACCATGAAACTTCCTTAACCTTGCGCCTCGATCAGGTCACGACGCGCGCGCGTGCGCGCGCGAGGTAGCGCCGCTCATCGGGCGGCTGACCGCCACGCTGCGCTTCCCACAAGGTTTCGGCGAGGGCCTCCATGAGCACATGTTCCGCATCGTGCTCGCCCAGCCGCACCGCGAGCGCTTGGTGGATTTCGCGCACTCCCGGCGGCCGATCAATCGACAGTTGCTCGCGAACCGCGAGGTGCAGCCCCATATGTAAAAACGGGTTCTCCGTATCGCCCCCGGCGGGGGACTCGAATACCTGCGCGGCCGCTGCATCGCTTACCAGAGATTGGTACTCGGGATGGCGTGCGATGACGTCCGCGATGAGCGATTCGAGCGGCGTCACGGGAATGCGCGCGAGGTGCTTGCGCCATGCTTCGGCGTAGCTCGAGCGCAATTGCTCGCGCGTGTAGCCACCGAAGGCCTGCGAGCTCAAGGTGCCGATTCCTTGGTCTTGTGCCGATATTCGCAGAGATCGACGATGAGGCAGTGAGGGCAGGCGGGCTTGCGGGCGGTACAGACGTAGCGGCCGTGCAAGATGAGCCAGTGATGGGCGTCCTTCAGAAATTCCGGCGGCACGAATTTCAGCAGCTTGTCCTCGACGATGCGCACCGTCTTGCCGGGCGCGAGGCCGGTGCGGTTCGCGACGCGAAAAATGTGGGTGTCGACCGCCATCGTGGGCTCGCCGAATGCGGTGTTGAGGACCACATTGGCGGTCTTGCGCCCGACGCCGGGAAGCGCCTCGAGCGCCTCGCGCGAGCGGGGCACCTCGCCGCCGTGCTGTTCGACCAAGGCTTTGGCGGTCGCGATGATGTTTTTGGCCTTGCCGTTGTACAGACCGATGGTCTGGATGTACGGCGTGATGCCGGCCACGCCGAGCGCCGCGATCGCGGCCGGCGTGTTGGCGACCGGAAAGAGCCGCGCGGTGGCCTTGTTGACGCCCTTGTCCGTGGACTGGGCCGAAAGAATCACCGCCACCAAGAGCTCGAACGGCGTGCGGTACTTGAGCTCGGTGCGCGGCGTGGGGTTCGCCTCACGAAACCGCTCGAAGATGGCGCGCCGCTTGGCCGGATTCATGAGGAGGGCGCGAGGACGCGGGGTGCCGCTGCCTTGATCGCCGCCAGCTGCTCGCCGCGCTCGCGGGCGCGGCGCTCGCGCCGCTCTTCGTGGGCGTCGAAGCGCCCGCGGTTCAGGGCAGCCTGTCCGGGGGAGGGCGCGGGCCCCGCGCGCATCTCGATGCAGTCGACGGGACAAGGCGCCAGGCACAGCTCGCAACCCGTGCAGCGCTCGACGATGACGGCGTGCAGATACTTCGATGCGCCGACGATGGCATCTACGGGGCAGGGCGGCAAGCAGCGCGCGCAACCGATGCAGCGCTGCTCGTCGATCCAGGCCACGCGCGGCGGCGACTCGACTCCGTTTGCCGGATTCAGCGGCAGATATTCGCGGCCCAGCAGGCGCGCGAGCGCCTCGATCGTGGCGCGTCCCCCGGGAGGACATTGATTGATCTGCGCCTCGCCGGCTGCGATGGCGGCGGCATACGGACGGCAGCCGGCGTAGCCGCAACGCGTACATTGCGTCTGCGGGAGCAGCGCATCGATGTGCTCGGCGACTACGCTCACGGCGTTACTTCACCCGCATGCCGGGCGCGGCGCCCGTATCGGGAGATAATACGAAGATGTCCGCGCCGCCCGGACCGGCGGCGAGCATCATTCCTTCCGAGGTGCCGAAACGCATCTTGCGCGGCTCGAGATTCGCGACTACGACGATGAGCCGGCCGACGAGCGCCGCCGGATCGTAGGCGGAGCGAATGCCGGCGAAGATTTGCCGCTCGCCGAGATCGCCCACGTCGAGGCGCAATTTCAGGAGCTTGTCGGCCCCGGTGATCAGCTGCGCATCGAGCACCTTTGCGACGCGCAGATCGATACGCAGGAACTCATCGATGGAAATGCGCTCGGCGGGGACGGCGGCGGGTACAGCGGTAGCTGCGCGAGCGGGGGCGGCGGCAGGGCTCGACGCGGCCGGCGGCGGCGCGGACGCACCCGCCGGCTTCGACTCGGACTTGGCGGCGTCCATTCCAGCATCGAATAGCGCATCGAGTTGCTTGGGGTCGGCGCGGGTCATGAGATGCGAGTACGGCTTGATGTGGTGGCCGGCGGGGAAGAATGCGTTTTGCCCCCACTTCATCTGCTCTTTGGAGAGATTGAGGAACTCACGCACCTTTACCGCCGTTTCCGGCAGGACGGGACTCAGCAGAATCGACGCGTACCAGAACATGGCGAGCGCCGTCGAGCATACCTCGTGGAGCGTCGCGTCGTTCCCCGGAGCCTTCGCGAGCTCCCAGGGCTTGTGCTCGTCGATGTATTGATTGATCTGATCGAGCAGATTGGAGACTTCGCGCAATGCTTTCCCGTACTCTCGATTCTCATACAGCCGTCCGATGGGCACCCAGCATTGCTCGCGGCTCTGGAGCTTTCGCAGAAGATCCTCTCCGGCGCCGTGGGGGTGCGAGACCTTGCCGGCAAAGCGCTTGGAAATGAACCCCGCGCATCGGCTCGCGATATTGACGTACTTGCCGATGAGATCGCTGTTCACGCGCGCCACGAAGTCATCGGGATTGAAGTCGATGTCCTCCACGTCCCCGTTCAGCTTCGCCGCGATGTAATAGCGCAGCCACTCGGCATTCATTCCGAGCTCGAGGTAGCGCAACGGGCTGATGCCGGTGCCTCGGGACTTCGACATCTTCTCGCCGGACACGGTGATGAATCCGTGCACATAGACATGGGTCGGCGTTTTGTAGGGAGGTCCTGCGAACTCGAGCATCGCCGGCCAGAAAAGAGTGTGGAAGTAGATGATGTCCTTGCCGATGAAATGAATCTGCTCGGTATCCGGGGCGGCGAGGAATTGCTCGAACGCGCGCGACTCACCGTGCGCACGCGCCTTGCCGCTATCGAAGTAGTTCTTGAGCGAAGCGAGATAGCCGATCGGGGCATCCAGCCAAACATAGAAGTATTTCCCCGGCGCATCGGGGATCGGGATTCCGAAGTACGGTGCGTCGCGCGAGATGTCCCAGTCCCCGAGGGCTTCGTCGCCCTTGCCGGTCAGCCACTCGCGAGCCTTGTTCACGACCTGGGACTGCAAGCGGTCCGGGGTGTCGAGCCACACCTTCAGAAATTCGACGCATCTCGGATCGGAGAGCTTGAAGAAGAAGTGGTCGGACGTTTGCAGCACGGGCTTTGCGCCCGAAAGAGTCGAATAGGGATTGATGAGATCGGTGGGCGAATTGACGATGCTGCAAACCTCGCAGGCATCGGCGTATTGATCCTTCGTATGGCAGTTGGGGCATTCGCCTTTGATGTAGCGGTCGGCGAGGAACATGCCCTTGACGGGATCATAGAACTGCTCGACCGGCTTCACGTAGATGAGACCGGCCTTCTTCAGTCTTTGATAGATATCCTGCGAAAGCTCGGTGTTCTCCGGTGAATCGGTCGAATACCAGTGATCGAAGCCGATGTGGAAGCCCTCGAGGTATCTGGGGCGGCCCGCCGCGATGCGCGCAACGAGTGCCTGCGGAGTGATTCCCTCCTCTTCCGCCTTGAGCATGATCGGCGCCCCGTGCGCGTCGTCCGCGCCGACGAAAAGCACCTCGTTGCCCTGCATGCGCTGAAAGCGCACCCAGATATCGGCCTGGATGTACTCCATGATGTGCCCGATGTGGAACGGGCCGTTGGCATAGGGTAGAGCGGTGGTGACGAAGAGTTTGCGGGCCATCCCGGCAGTTTACAGCCCCAGCCGGGGTGATTCACGCAGGAATCATGCGCCGGTACCGGCGAGGGCGCTCAACTCGCCTCGCGGAACTGCTCGAATCGGCTCTTGTTGATCGCCTTCTTGTAGGCCTCGGCGCCGCTGATGAGACGTTGATCGAGAAGCGTCTGAATGGCCGCGTCCATGAGACGCATGCCGGAGGCGCTGCCGGTCTGCATGCCGTTCTCCAGCTGATCCATCTTGCCCTGGCGAATGAGGTTCGCGATGGCCGGCGTGTTGATGAGGATTTCGAGCGCGGCGACGCGGCCTTTCTTGTCGACTTTTTGAATGAGCTGCTGGGATACCACGCCGCGCAGGCTGGTCGACAGCATGGTGCGCACGTGCGGCTGCTTGTCGGCCGGAAACGCATTGACCAGCCGGTCCACGGTGGCCGCGGCCCCGTTCGTGTGCAGCGTGCCCATGACCAGAATTCCCGTCTCCGCGGCGGTGACCGCGATGCTCATGGTCTCGAGGTCGCGCAACTCGCCGACCAGGATCACATCAGGGTCTTCGCGCAGCGCCGAGAGCAAAGCGCTAGAGAACGACGCCGCGTGGACTCCGATCTCCCGCTGGGAGATGAGACAGCTCTTGCGCGTGTGCACGAACTCGATCGGATCCTCGATGGTGAGGATGTGGCCCTTCTCGCGCGTGTTGATGTCGTCGATCATCGCCGCGAGGGTCGTGGACTTGCCCGAGCCCGTCTTGCCGGTAACGAGTATCAGTCCGCTGTTCACCTTGCAGAGATTGCGCACCGCCTCGGGGAGCTTGAGCTCATCGGCCGTACGCGCCTTGGAGGGGATGACGCGAAACACGCCGCCCATGCCGTTCAATTGCCGCATGACGTTGACCCGGAAGCGCGCGACGCCGGGCATGTTGTAGGCGAAGTCCGTGCCGTCCTTCGCCTCGAAGCGCTCGAGCGCGGGCTTGGGCATGATTTCGTAGAGGGCCGTCTTCACCTTCTCGGGATTGAGAGGTTCGTTGGCGAGCGACTTGAGCTCGCCGTACTGGCGTACCCGCGGCAGGTCGCCGGCGAGGAAATGCAGATCCGACCCGTCGCGTTCCAGTACCTGATTGAGATAGACGTCGATGGCGGCCATGGGGAGCTTCAGGTGCCGGTGGACTCTACGGGAATGGCGGAGCTGATGTCGGTCACGTACCGCTGAAATTGCCGTTTGTCCAAGGCGTAGGCGTAGGCTTGCTCGGGGTCGACTTCCTTCGCCTGGATGGCCGCGAGCAGTGCCTGATCCATCAGCTGCATGCCGTACTCCTTGCCCATCTGCAACTGACTCGGAATTTGGTGAGCCTGATCGGTCATGATCAGCTTGCCGATGGCCTTGGTGACGACCATGACCTCGCACACCGCCCGGCGCCCGCGTTGATCCGGCGTCTTCACGAGTACCTGCGTGATCACGGCGAGCAGGCTCGAGGCGAGAAAGCTCTTGGTCTGCTCGCGCTCCTCGGTGGGGAGGGCATCGACGATGCGATCGATGGTCTTGGTCGCGCTCGTGGTATGCAGCGTCCCGAGCACCAGATGTCCGGTCTCGGCGGCGGTCATCGCCATCGAGATGGTTTCCGCATCGCGCATTTCGCCGACCAGAATGACGTCGGGATCCTCGCGCATCGCGGCACGGACGCCTTCAGCGAAGGTCGGCAGGTGGGTGCCGAGCTCGCGCTGGATCACCTGCGCCGTTTTGCTGCGATGGACGAACTCGATCGGATCCTCGAGGCTGATGATGTTGAGCGGGCGGGTCGAATTGAGGTAATCGATCATCGAGGCGAGCGTGGTGGTCTTGCCGGTGCCGGTCGAGCCGGTGACCAGGATCATGCCCTGGTGGTAATCGCAGAGCTTGCGCACGATCGGCGGGAGTCCCAGCTGATCGATGCTCGGCATGCTGGTCGGAATCGAGCGAAACGCGGCGCCCATGCCGGTTTCCTTGCGGAACACGTTGACGCGAAAGCGGCCGCCGTCCGCCGACACGTAGGAGAAGTCGATGTCGTTCCCCTCGCGGAGCACCTTGATCTGGGCGGGAGTCAGGACCTCCGTGATATAGCCCTCGAGCTCCGTCTCGCCCAGGTCGCGGAACTTGATCGGAACGAGATCGCCGAACATGCGCAGCATCGGCGG
>Ga0302324_100014215_pt1 | contig 16064 bp, 13 predicted proteins | sample Palsa_T0_1_FD_201949 | JGI IMG/M metagenome (GOLD analysis project Ga0302324, IMG submission 201949) | Peat permafrost microbial communities from Stordalen Mire near Abisko, Sweden - Palsa_T0_1 | ecosystem: Environmental > Terrestrial > Soil > Palsa > Peat permafrost | place: Sweden: Abisko...
GCCGCTTTTTGACGCATGGCGGGGTAAGTCCCGCGCTTAGCGGTTTTCGAGGATTCGACAGCTTTGGGAGCGCACTCAGGTTCTAGGGCGGAGCACGATGATGCGATCGTGACCGGCGTTGGAACCGATTCCAATGATCTCCCCATGATGGTTGATGCCCAGTGCCTGAATAATCTCCCAGCCATTTCCCGGATCCAGGAATTCGTTCAGGTCGTAGAGCCGATGATCGCGGTACAGGAAGCCGTGAAAGTTCTCGTCGCCTTCGGTCAGGGAGCCGCCGACCACTTCGCCGTGATTGTTGAGGTCGTGGGCGATGCTGAACGAGCCACCCAGGGTCCCCAACATGTTGCGGGTTCCGTTCTTTTGCAGGAAGGCCTCGATCCGTCCGGTTACAGGGTTGAGCGACACGCCGGCAAACTGCCCGTGGTCGTTCAGGGCGAGGACATCATTTCGGTTGTTATCGAAGGGGCCGAGGTCAACGACCTCCAACCGTTCAGGATTGACGGCAGCTGCCTTGGTATCAGGCGCTGCTTGCGCAAGTCGAGTTGGTTTCATAGGACGTAACTACTCCCTTGAGGCGAATCCGCTTCCTGCAGACAAGTAACGGATATGAGCGTGCATCGTGTCCAATGCCTCGCCCAGATCACCCGCTGCTCCATCAAAAAGATGTTCGCCGGTGCGCGCACGCCAGAGGGAGTATCGATAAAAGCTGCGGCGGGGCTGCGAACTCAACTTCACGTTCCCCCGAAAGCCATCTTCCTGAAGAACCCAAGTCTGCATATCGCCCCTCGTTTACTTGGGTATCTTCTGGGATTGAGCAGAACATGTAATCCCTCAAATGAGGTATTTCTTGTGGTCCTCAGGTTTTTTGTTATCCAAGTCAGGGATTCCGGCAGGAGAGAATTCCGCAGGAAAGCCGGAAATTTACCCGACAGTGCGCGGCAGCGCCCTAATTGGTTTGGCCCAGAAGAGGGGACTAGACTTTGGGTTTGCAGAACGGTAATTCGCAGAACTGATTCCGAGAACTACAAAACAGCCGCGAGGATTCGCACTACGAGTTCGGTCTGCCGGTGAGTGTTGGTCTTCATGAAGATGCGCTTGAGATGAGTTCTGGCCGTGTGCGTGCTGATGAATAAAACTCCTGCGGCATCTTCGATCGACTTTCCCTGCACCAGATGGGCGGCCAACGCCGCCTCGCCCCGGGTGAGACCGTATAGACTGACCAGCACTCCTGCATCCAGATCGAGACCTGCGTCCTGGTCGTAGACCGTCACAAGCGCGGTACGATCGTTCGTTCCCGGCCAGCAGTCCAAACCAGGTCCCGGGACCACGCGCACGATGAGCGCATTGTGCGCCGCTCGGCGCGGCAGCGTAATCGGAGAATCCTTGGGCTCGCCTAACTCAGGACTTTTGATCGCCTCGCGCAGCAACCTCCGCAACAACTTTGTATCAGAAGTCCGGTCGGCTACCAATCCAGTTCGCGCCAGCGAAAGCCCATCTTTCTTTTCCAGAATCGCCAGGGCGGCTCGATTGGCAAAGTGCGGACGTCCCTCGCACGGCACCAGCATCGCACCGTGCCGGAGCAACTCCAAGCCGTAGGTCAATGCGGCCAGCACATCATCCGGCGCGGTCGCACCCTCGTCCTGCCCCAGGGGTTGGTTATCGTGAAGCGAGCTGTGCAGCCCAGGGTTTCGGATATCTTTCGTGAGATCCGTCACGAGGTTTTCCGAAGCGCTGGAAACGATGGATGAGTCCCCGATCGCTTCCGAGGCGGAATCCATAGGGATTGAACCCAGCGTCTGCAGCTCCCAATCATCATCGGCAGGTGCGGTAGCACGGGATTGTCGAGGTGGCTTAGCCATTTCTCCGACCGGGGGATCTCTGTCTTCTGTCCTGGAAACTTTGCGAGCAAGTGTCGTTGAAACTTGTTGCGCCAAGATTACACCAAGATTAATCCCATGTAAATTCTTGTACTCGTCCAGGAGACGAGCGACACTTTTCATTTTCATTGCTTTCAGAAACGGCCCCACCATTCACCCGCCACAAACGACAATCGTATACCCTATTACATGCATCGACATAATAGTATATGCTGGCTGCGTGTCAAGGGGATTCCGCGCTCAACCGCCGGATTCTTTGGAAATCGGGGTAACGGGACAGGGGTCGCGAAGGGGTGGCTAAGCCGCAGGGACGGCGTATCCGCGCACCCCTAGGGCAATGAGTGAAATTTTGGCGCGGGTTGATATCCCGGAGGTAAACCCTTGGTGGCAAAAGGGAAGTCGTCCGGTACTCGGACCTCGACCCGGCCTTCGGGAGTCAATTTGTAGGGCTTCTCGTCGGGATCGACGGGCACCCGGGAAAATCCTTCCGCCGACAGAAGTTCCGACATGCTCGTCGGCAAACGTCCGGTGCGTTCGCCAAAGCGGGTCACGGCCTGCTGCAGGCGCGTGACATCTTCGTCAACCCGCAGGGCGCGCAGGTGTTCGACCGCGTTGGCTCGAATCTGGCGATCTTGCGTGGTCTGATACGTTGCCAACCAGAGTTCGCGTGCCGTCTCAAATTCGCCGGCATGCTGTGCCATCTGGGCAGCCAGCACCTTGAGAAAGGGATGGGCATTGGGAATCCGCGACCCGCGCTCGAATGTGTCCGCCGCCTTGGCGTAGTCTTTCAGTTGCATGTAATAGACAAAGCCCAGGTTGTAGTAGAGGTGCCAGTCATTGGGATTATTCTGAATGCCGTATTCCATCAACTGGATGGCGCGTTCGGGCTGGCCAGCTCCGTAGGGCGGGCTGGGAGCGAGAAAACTGCCGCCAAACTGGTAAGCGACCAGAAGATGGGGATCAAGATGGGTGGTGATTTCCAGAAGCGGTGCCAGCAGGTTGTAGCTTTTTGCGTCGTTGTGGTGGCGGCCTCCGAAGTACTGAACGGCACGCGTCCAGTAGAGGCAGGCCATCAGGCCGTCGTAGCCGAGGCCGGCGCGCTCGATGACCTTTGGCGAACTCAGGAAGAGCACCTCGTCGAGCGTGGCTTGCGGCCGCGATTGGTCGGTGAGGTGAAGCACCACCGCGCTGGCCGCCAGCGAAATGACCAGGCAGGCTGCGGCCACGATCGTAGTTTTGCGGCGCTGGTTCATTTCAAATCCTTGACTTCAGACCTTCTTCGGAAAAACGCTCCTTGATGTCTTTGGTCCGACATCTTTCCGGCGATCATTTGAGATCGCGGTACTCGAAGATCAATACTGCCCCGCTCAGGGCCATCGCCGCATAGAACAGCGCATAGAGGGTGTTGTGCAAAATCAGTTGTGCGGCGACCGGCTGCTCATGGGCGATGGAACTGATCACATTGAAGGCTGAAAAATTGGGCACCAGATACGCTGCCCCGGTAGCGAACCCGCGCGAGACGCCGTGGGCCATGGCGGCAAAATTACGCAGATCTTCGGCGAAGCAGCCAACCACAAACAGGGAGAAGGCGAAGACGGCTGAAAGCAATGGCGTCGAAAACGACGAAAACAGCAACGCCAGCGAGCAGACGATCAGGAACTCCAGAACGATGAAATACAGGGCAATCAAAATCAAGCCATCCGCCCGGATAAACTTGTGAGAAACATAGAACAGAGCCGAGAATACTCCGATCGCCATGAAGAAAGTATTCACCACGAGAGTGCCCGCGAGCCCGAAAAACTTGCCGACGATGAACTCCCAGCGGCGGACGGGGCGCGAAAGCACCGTATAAAGCGTACGCTTTTCGATTTCCTTGGAGACCAGCCCAATGCCGATAAAGATGGCGATGATCACGCCGAACAGGGAAACGGCGGTGAGTCCCAGATTGATGACAACCAGCTTCTCGATGTCGATGGAAACTTGGCCCACGAGTATGGCCGCTCCCGAGAGCAAGAGAGCGAAGGCGATCAGGTTGTAAAGCACACGATCCCGAACCGCCTCGCGGAAGGTGTTGGATGCGATGTGTGCGACGCGCGCTCTCAAGCGATTCTCCCCGCCGTGGTTTCGGCGTGTTGCAGCTTTTCGACAAAATAGGCCTCGAGCGAAGTGCGAACCGGAGTGATCGCAATCAAGCGCTGGTGATCCCGGCGCAATGCGTCGATGGCGGCGTCCTGCTGATTCTCGGCGATCACGGCCCGCACCGTATCTCCAGTTACGTGGCACTCCACGCCTAGCGCCTTAATCGAAGCCGGAATCTGTGCGCCCTGCCAGATCACCTCTACCTTGCCCTGCACCGTAGAAGTGAGATCTGCAATCGCGCCCACGCCGCGAAGTTCTCCGCGGTGGATGATGCCCACCCGGTCGCAAAGAGCCTCGGCATCAGAGAGAATGTGAGTGGAGAAAAAAACCGTCTTGCCCTCATGCTTCAGTTGTTCCATCAGATCACGAACTTCGCGGCGGCCCATCGGGTCGAGGCCGGACATGGGTTCGTCGAAAAACACCAGCCTGGGATCGTGCAGAATGGCCTGGCCGATGCCCACGCGCTGCAGCATCCCTTTCGAGAACTTTCTCAGTTGTATGCCGCGCACGTCGCGCAGGCCGACCTGGTGGAGTATTTCCTCAACCCGCCGCTTGCGTTGCTTGGCAGCGACGCCTGAGAGCTGTCCGTAATATTCCAGCAGCTCGTGGGCGGTCAGATAATCGTAAAAGTAGGGTTGCTCGGGAAGGAAGCCGATTTGCGCTTTGACTTGCGGGTCGGTCCACTCGCGACCCAGGATGCGGGCCGATCCTGCGCTGGGAAAGACCAACCCCATCAGCAGCTTCAAAGTGGTGGTTTTGCCGGCGCCATTGGGGCCCAGGAAGCCGAAAACCTCTCCCTCTTCCACCGTAAGGTGAAGTGGATGCAAGGCGCGCTTGGGCCGCCTCCGCCAGAATCCCACTCGGTAGGTTTTTTCCAATCCCAGAATTTCTATCGCAGGCATGGGAAAAGCACAGGTTTCGAAGGTGATTGCTCTCGAGAAAATTATATGCAAAAGCAACCGAGAGTAAAATGCCTGCCGAAGCGTCGAGCATTACCAAAGTAAAAGTCGAGAACCGGCGGGCTGGCCTTACCGGCTCTGAAGCTTCGCGGGTCCTGTGGGACGAAGCTTAGTTCTGCATTCCCTTCAGGGTTGTGCAAGTCGCGTAACTGGGAACCAGGCTGGTATTGCCAGAGGGCTGAAGCCGAACCACCATATCCTCAGTTGAGCAGTAGGCGCGAGTTCCGGTGAGGTTGTTGATGGGCGTTCCGGTGGCATAAAACTGATCATTGATCGGGCTGCCCGCGCTAGCCGAGCCGGTCGCGTTAAAGACATAGCCGCTTTTGCCGGCGGCGGCGAGTATGGTCTGGTCGATGAGACAGGCGGCCGCAACCGTCGGAGTACAGGGGTCCGCTCCACCCAGGGGCGTAATCGTGAGCGGGAATCCGATGGCATTATAAGAACCGAAGTAACCTGCTTCTGCGACGTCGATGGCGTGCACCGAGGCCGCCGCGGAAGAATCGTTTGCAGCCATGCGCGCCCGCAATAAGTTTGGAATGGCGATCGCAGCGATTACCAGGATAATCGCGATCACAATCAGGAGCTCGATGAGTGAGAAACCTTTTTGTTTCTGCATGGAGCGGTCTTCCTCCGTGGGCCTTTGGTCCTGGCTAACCCTCGCGGCCTGCTGCGGAGACGCTAAGGTCTTCGCATGCCGAGGACCAAACCGGACCCGTTTGACACCTCCGTGACAGTTGTCCCAACCCTCATGCTTTCAGCTTGATGCACGATGAGCCATGGTTCGAGTCGTCCGCGGTGCGCGGGACGGGAGTTCGCGGGCTCGCGGCTTTGACAATTTGTGTCACTATGCGACCGATTCATCGCCTGCCTGCGACATCTACGTAGGCGAAGGAGGTGTACCTCTCTCCATTCACCGGGAGCTGCGCACAATGCCGGGCAGAATTAGGGGAGCGTTCCGAACACTCGCGGTGCCGGGGCGGTGTTTCGAGATCCAACCCTCGAGCCACAAGGTTACGGCGGTCGTTCCCAGCACGAGAGTCCAGGGAATTATCGGTGATTTGAGCGCCAACGGCACGCCGAAGCGTACAACGACAAGCCACGCGATGGTCAACGCGATCGCGGTGCCCGCGGCAGCGACGAGTCGCGACTTGTCGGGAAGAGGCTTGTCCGGAAAAGCCAGGGACGCCGTCGATTCGACCGCCAGCGCAAAGGGCAAGCTGACCACCAGGTCGACCAGATAATGTTGTCCGCTGCCGAGCGTCGCCACCAGGGTCAGGAGCAGGTAGAGAAACAGTCCGCCACGCAAAGCGCGCGGGAGCCCTCTGCTATTCCACCAGAGCAGGACGACCCATCCCATATGCAGCGAGGGCATTCCATTGCGAGGGATGCCCAGCGGGAGCGACATTTTTTCCAACTTGAATGTCGAAAGATCTTGGTATGACACGGTGTTCCAGGGAAAATCCCGGCCAAAGGCATACAGGGGTCCGGTGGCGGGGACCACGTTATACAAAAGCCATCCGGCGACACCAGCCAGCAAAATTACCCTCAGCAGGTTCCACGCAATGCGCCTGGTTCGAACGGGAATCTGCCAGGCGCAGACCAGGGCCATCGCGAATGGAAGCGACAGGTACGTCAGCAATGTGGCTCGAGTCAGGACGATGCTCTGGTACATGATCCTGCCTAGCAGGAAGCTTGGTTGGAATCCCAGGCTTCCGTCGAAAGCATAGAGCCATGCATCGTCGGTCTCCGGGCTCAGCCGGCCGCTCAATTTCAGCCCGTTGGCGCTCGCCCATATGAAGAGAACGAGAACCAGGGCCGGCACCAGCAGCGCCAGGGCATTTTCTCGGCTCTCGCGCTCCGACCACAAAGCACGGAGCCCGAGCAGTAAGAGCGCTCCGAAGCCCAGAACCGCTCCGGCGCTAGCGACGCGCAGGATCCAGAAGGGCACATGCGGCAAGTGGATGATTTTGATGAAAAGCGCTGAAATCAGCAGCCAGGAATAGATCTCCCAGCGCGAGGGGGCACCCCGTAAGAAGAACACCAGCCCGCCAGCAATGGCGAAGGGAAGGTAAGGCTCATTGAAATCGGCGAGTAACAGTCCGGAGATGACGAGAGCTATCCAAACCAGCGAAAGGGTCGCCCGAAGAGCGAGTGAACTCGATCGCAAAAAAGTGAATTTTTCCCACGCCATACCCGCTTCGGCCCTCGCGTCAGATACTTTGCATCGTCGGAAGACAACTCGTTCGCAATTGTACGTCTCGACGACGAGAAATTCCCGGTTACCAAAGTTGATCGAGGGCAATTGCAGCCGGGATGCGGCAAGAAAGAAGGGCAGCGGATTTTCATCCGCTGCCCTTCGACGTTGTACTCCGCCGGGAACTCGTCCAATCGAACCCGGTTAGTTGCTCATCGGTGTGAAGCCCAGGCAACCTGCGTAGCTGGCCGCGACCGTAAGCACGCCGGAGGCGTTGGTGCGCACCACACCGTCATCCGCCGCGCAGAACGACTTGGTACCGGTCTGGTTGCTGATCGGAGTCGCCGTGGTGTAGAAGGTGTAGGGCAACGCAGCATTATTGGCCACGGCAGTGAAAATGTAACCGCTCTTGCCGGGCGCGGCGCTGGCAAGGGCCAGAGGCTGTTCAATTAGGCATCCGTTCGCGGTCCCCGGAACGCAGGGAGTTACCCCGCCAGTACCCAGCTGGGCAAGCGTAGCGTAGCCGATGGTAGGGTAAGCGCCATAGTATCCGACTTCACCGACGATGATGGTGTGTTCGGAAGCCGCGGCGGACGAATCGTCGGCAGCCATACGGGCGCGCAGTAGGTTCGGAATTGCGATCGCCGCAATGATCAAAATGATAGCAACCACGATCAGCAATTCAATCAGGGAGAACCCTTTGTTTTTGACTCGATTCATGCCTTTTATCCTTTGGCGCAAGCCTTTTCTATCATTGGCAAGCTTGAGATTGAGAACGCTGACTACGCTCTTACCATTGCACTCTTTATGCCAAGCCCCTAGCCCTTTCGAACGGTTGGGGTTACCAAGGAATATCTCTTTCTTTTCAAATGGATTGAAGAAGGGGCAAGATAGTTCGGCGGACCCCAGGCCTCTATGCTTGCCGGGACTCGTCAGATCGGTGACAGAAATTGTCACGACGAAAGAGCAGCGTGAGAATGAAAGCAAAAATGAAAAAAGGCAGCGGATTTTCATCCGCTGCCCTTGGTTTTGTACCCTCCCCCGGGTACTCACCGTTCAAACAGTTACTAGTTGCTCATCGGAGTGAAGCCCAGGCAACCTGCGTAGCTAGCAGCAATCGTAAGTACGCCGGACGCGTTGGTGCGCACCACACCGTCATCAGCCGCGCAGAACGACTTGGTACCGGTCTGGTTGCTGATCGGCGTAGCCGTGGTGTAGAACGTGTACGGCAACGCGGCGTTGTTGGCGATTGAGGAGAAGATGTAACCGCTCTTGCCAGGCGCGGCGCTGGCGCTGGCCAGGGTGTTGTCGATCAAGCAGCCGTTAGCGGTTCCCGGAATGCAGGGGGTTACGCCGCCGGTGCCCAACTGCGCCAACGTGGCATAGCCAACCGTAGGATAGGCGCCGTAATAGCCGACTTCACCAACGATGATGGTGTGCTCGGAAGCGGCCGCGGACGAATCGTTGGCTGCCATACGCGCACGGAGCAAGTTCGGAATTGCAATCGCTGCAATGATCAGGATGATGGCAACCACGATCAGCAGCTCAATCAGTGAGAAACCCTTCTGTTTACGCATCTTTGTTTTTCCCCTCGTATTGGACTTTCGTTAGATTCATGCTGGTCATGGAATGACGCAGTCGGACTTGATGTTTGCACTTGCCGGGCCAAGCCTGCCAGTTACCTTGGTTCCGGCCCAGACTGCGGCGAACAGCTTTATTTTCAAGACAAGGGCAAACTACAGGTCTATTGTAACTCGCGGTGAAGCCTGGCCTTTTGCCAAAATCTGTCACAGAACTGACGGTTCGCGGCATCTCACACGAAGCCTGCGGCACAAGGCTAGAACGATCAGATTCTTGATCTTGCACAAAAGTAACCAACGATCGCTCGTCTGGTACCGTACGGGAATCGCCGGTGCATATAATTATTTCTTTGAGATAACCCGAGGAGTGGTTCTTTGTCTTCAAGTGACACCGCGATCGAGGCCGCAGAAGTTTCCACCGCGCCGGCAAAATCATTTATGTCGGGGGAGCGGCGGAGCACAGTTTTGTGCCTGCTCCTCGTGCTGCTGACGCTGGCTCTCTACAATCCCGTGGTTCACAACGGCTTCACCAACCTGGACGACGACGATTACATCGTGCATAACGCTCATGTGTCGCAGGGACTGACTTGGAGTACGGTGAAATGGGCGTGCAAGACCTATGACGCCGCCAACTGGCACCCGCTTACCTGGCTATCGCATGCCCTCGACTACCAAGTCTTCAAGTTGAACCCAGCCGGTCACCACTATGGAAGCGTTCTGCTGCACGCGACAAATGCCGTCTTGCTGTTTCTCCTTTTGGAGGGCGCAACGAGCTTGACCTGGCCCAGCCTGATGGTGGCGGCGTTATTTGCGCTCCATCCCGTGAACGTAGAGTCGGTGGCCTGGGCCGCGGAGCGTAAGAACGTGCTCAGCATGCTGTTTTTCTTACTCGCGATGCACGCCTATGGATGGTACGTGCGTCGGGGCGGCGTGAAGCGCTATGGGGTTGTGGCGGCTCTGTTCGCTCTTGGGTTGATGGCGAAATCCGAGATTATTACCCTGCCATTCGTACTCTTGTTGTGGGACTACTGGCCATTAGAGCGCATGGGCGGATCAGTTCTCGGTTCTCGACCCTCAGTTCTCGGAGACCAACCCGGTGTGAATGCTCGCGCCGCGGAAAAGGCGCCGGTTCCGCGATCATTCTCCTTCCTGTTTCTCGAAAAAGTGCCGCTGCTGTTGCTGGCTGCTGCGAGCGCTGTGATCACGATGGTGGCGCAGCGGTCCGGTCATGCGCTGCGAACTTTGGGAGAGTTCTCTTCTCAAGCGCGCTTCGGGAACGTATTCGTCGCTTACGTGAGATATCTCGGAAAAGCGTTCTGGCCGTCGCGGCTGGCTGCCCTATATCCGCTTCCCAGCAAAGCAATTCCGATCTGGCAAGTCTTGGCCTCGGCGGCCACTTTGATCTTGTTGACTGCCTTTGTCATTCGATGGCGGAATCATCGTTACCTTCCGGTTGGCTGGTTTTGGCTGCTGGGTACGCTGGTTCCGGTGATCGGGATCATTCAGGTCGGTGAGCAAACCATGGCCGACCGCTACGCCTATTTATCTTATGTTGGCTTGTTTTTCGCTGTGGTTTGGGGTGTGGCGGAAATCGCGCGCGCGCGCAAGATTCCGGCGGTCTGGATCGGGGTGCCGGCGATTCTAATTTTGCTAACCCTGGGGGCGGTCAGCCGTCGTCAGATCGCTTTCTGGCACGACAGCGAGACTCTGTGGAGACACGCACTGAGCGTCACCGAGGATAACTACAGGGCACACGATGGCCTTGCCCGTGCTCTTGCCAAACAGAATCGTCCGGAAGAAGCCATCGCCGAGTTCAACGCGTCGCAGAAGCTGCGCGCCTACAACGCCTCGGCCGTGCTCGATCTCGGCATCTACGAGCAGATGAACGGACACCTCGAAGACGCGATCGAACAATACGCCCGTTCCTTTGACGCTTCGCCGGATTCGAAGTCGCGGGCGGCCGCACTCAGCTGTGAAGGCCTGGCATGGATGCAGATGGGCGACTTCAACCGCGCAAAAATGAGTTACGCGGCTGCGCTGCAGCAGAGTCCCGACAACGGCGGCGCTCTCATCGGCAGCGGGTTGCTGGCCGAGCGGGACGGTGATCTGGCGCTCGCGGTCGAGCGGATTTCTCGTGCCACGGAGGTCGATCCCACGGACCTGAGCTATCTTCTGCTGGCGCAAGCCTTGCGTCGAGCGGGCCGCGCAGCCGAGGCAGATCACGCCGTGGCGCATGCTCAACGTATTTCCCACGACTTGACTCAATCGCAGAAGTCCGCCTCAGAGGTGCTGGCTGCAGCAGGCATCGGAGCCCAGTCCATGCGTTGAGGCGGGGGCGAGTTCGGCTTGTCGTAGAATGTGGTTCGAATGCGCCTCCAGCCAAAGAGCGTTCTTGCCATCGACTCTGAGATCGCGCGAGCCTGGACTCTTCCCGCCCACCCCCATACCGATCCCGCCGCGTTCGCCGCGGAGAATGCCGAGTGTATCAGGGACAATTAGCTGCACAAATTGCGGAGGCTAAAGGTTTTCCGCTTTTATCAGCAGGCAGGTTACATCGTCGTGCTGCGGAGTCAAGCCGACGAAGAGATCCAGATCGGCCATGAGGCGGTCGAGCAGTTGCTGCGGCGTGCTCGCAGCTCCAGCCTCCATCGCGCTGAGCACGCGCCGCTCTTCGAAATCTTCCTCGCGGACGTTGACCGCCTCCACCAAACCGTCCGTAAAGATGAGCAGCCAATCCCCGGGCGCGAGAGTAACGCTGGCAAACTCATACTTCGCTTCCGCCTGAATACCGAGAGGCAAGCCGCCCACGTCCAGACGTTCGATGGATCCCGCACTCCGGCGCAGGATTGGATTATTGTGGCCGGCATTGATGTAAGTAAAGACCCGTCGCGGCGCGTCGTACTCCGCTAGAAATGCAGTGGTGAAACGCAATCCGCCCTGACTGTTGGAGCAGGCGTATTTGTTCATGTTCGCGACCAGTTCGGGCAGGGCAACCTCGGCGGTGGAGAGGGTTTTGAGGCTGGCCTGAAAGGTCGCCATCAACATGGCTGCCGGGATGCTCTTGCCCGCGACGTCGGCTACCGCGAAGACCACGCGATTGTCCTCACTCGACTTTCCGGGGCGGGGGAATACATCGTAGTAGTCGCCGGCAACGGTGTTGGCCGGACGCGTGAGATAGGCCAGCGAAATTCCGGGAATCTGCGGCGGAGCGCCAGGCAGCAGCCAGGTCTGAATCTCTCGCGCGATCTGCAAATCGCGCTTCATCACGACGCGGTCGGCAATCTCCAGCATGAGCAGCAGGAACAGCAGCAGACCACCCCAAAAATGGAAGTCGAGTTCAACGACGTGGACTTCGTGTCCCGAGCCCTGGTAGCTGAATCCGCTACTCGGAATCACAAGCATGACCATCGCCCCCAAGAGCAATACTCGGCGCGCGGGCGACAGTTTTTCGAGAACAGCCCAGAAAAATTCCTTGACGACATGCAGGTTGTGGCCGCGCCGGGTGAGGCCTTCCGGCGTTCGGGCGGCTACATCGCGGGAATAAAGACGGTAGCTCGCGCGCGCTTCATTCTCGAATTGCGACCACAGCTGGCTGATCTCCAGGCCTTCCGTCACGCGCTGCCAGAACTGATGCAGTCGCACTCCGAGTGGAACACGCTGCGCGGAAGAGCCGCCTGCGGGTTGACTTGTGCTGGCCATGACTCGAGAGATGATTATAGAAGAAGGCAGTTTTCAAAACGCCAATCGGGAGATTGAAGAAAAAAACACTGAGGACCATCAAGACGATGGATGAACCGTGAGCTCCGTCTAATGAGCGACGAGCTTATCTACAAACTGTTGGGTTTCGGCAAAGTTCCGGGATAACGGTTGAGCCGCTTGAGTTGCAGCCGCAGCTGCCTCGGTCCGGCCGCTGTTCTTCAAAGCACCCGCGAGCAGAAGATAAGTAACGTCGGTGGGCTGCACCGCAACCGCCCGCGAGTAAGCCCGAACCGCGGCATCGTAATCTCCCAACTTCTGCGTCACCACGCCCAGGCCAATCCAGGCTCGACCGTTGCGCGGGCGAAGGTTTACGGCGGCCTGAAAGTCATCCCTCGCCGCGCTCAGGTTTCCCAGTTCATCGTCAATACTGCCCAGGTTAATGAACGCATTGGCTCGGGATCGCTCGTCGGGCGTGTTCTCGACCACCGTTTTGTACATGGCGAGCGCGCCCGGCAGGTCGCCGTGCTGCATCTTGTAAAAAGCAAGGTTCGAATTGCTGATTGGATCGGATGGTCGAATCGCCGCCGCAGCCTGAAAGTGCGGCATGGCTTGCTCGAGCTCACCCTCCGCCAGAAGTGAGTTGCCGATTCCGTCCTCGGCGACGAAGTTACGGGTGGTCACGGCTGCCGCATGCGACCACAAGGCCAGGTTGCTACTCCAATAGCCGATCTGGCGATGGGAGACGAACGCCAAGGCTGCGAGCAACACCGCAGAGGCTGCACCCAGCCACGGGGAAGACACGCGGCGCTTCTCGGCGAATTCCGCCGCGCCCCAACAGACAGCGATAAACAGTCCGATGAATGGCAGGTAGGCATAGCGGTCAGCCATCGCCTGCACTCCCACTTGAATGACACCGATCATCGGAACCATGGTTCCAAGGAACCACAGCCAGCCAACCGCGAGATAGCGTTTCTTAGTGGCGGCGACCGCCAACGTGATCAAGGTCAACAACCCGAGTGAAAGCGCAACCTGCAACTTGGTGAAAGACGCCGGCTGGTAGGGATACATCAGGGCGAGATGCGAAGGCCAGATTGCCTTTCCGAGATAACCGGCATACGAAACCAGCGAGTTCTCAAGTCGAATTGCCAGCGAATAGCGATGGAAAGAAGTCACCGCCCCGGCTGCGCTCTGAGCCCGAAGAGTAAGAACCGAGCTCACAACGCACATGGCGAAAAGCGGCAACTTCTCGAGCACGAGCCAACCCCAGGACTTGGTTTCAAGAGAGTGCCCTTCGATAACTCCTGACGGATCGCAAAGCGAGCCGCCGCGCTGCAAAGGCCAGTAATCCCACAAGAGCAAAACGAAAGGGAAGGTGATGACCTGGGGTTTGGCCATCAGACCCAGCGCAAACAGAAGCGCGACCACGGCGTAGCGGCGGATCTGCGGCTTGCTTGCGTACCCGCGATACGCGCCCAAGGCCAGCAAAAAGAAGAGCAGGCTCAGCAGATTTTTTCGTTCGGCGACCCAGGCGACCGATTCAACGTTGATGGGATGAAGGCAAAACAGGACGGCGGCCATGAAGCTTCGCCAGACGAACCCGGTTGCGCTGTACAGCACCCAGAACAGCAGCACAACGTTCATCGCGTGCAGCACCGCATTGACAAAATGAGGCCCGGCCGGATTCAGACCGAAGATCTGGCAGTCCAGCATATGCGAGAGCCAAGTGACGGGGTGCCAATTGCTTTCATCGTAGCTGGTGAAAGCCCACTTTACCGAGTCCCAGCTCAAACCATTCCTGACGTGATCGTTATCCGATACGTAGCGATCATCGTCGTAATTGACAAACGGGTGCCGGGTGACCGGTTGATAGAGCGCGAGCGAAACCATCATGAGCAGAAGTCCGAGGAGCAAGGCTCTCGGGCCCGGCGATTGAAATCGTCCGCTTCGAGTAGGTCGAGTAAGCGGCAAAGATGGGGTTCCCTGTTCTTCCGCCGGGGACGGTGCCATGGATTTCCTTAAAAGACTGCTGGCATAGGCGCGGATCGTCTCTCTACTTATAAACCGTTTGCCTGATCCTGACCTTATTACTCCGGTTACTCCTTTGCGACTTCAGAACAGCGGGAGTTGCTCCTCGAGAGATTGCTTCGTCGCATACATGGTCCGGTCACGCCGGGCGTCGTTGCCCATTTTGTATTTCTGGCGAAGACGCGTGATGAGTTGGGAGATGCGTTTGCCGTAGGAAGCTGGGAGGAACGAACGATCCTGGTAGCGCTGGCGGTAGTTCTCCACGAGTTGCGGGAAGTGTTGCTGAAGGAAAGGAAGAAAGACCGCGGCCGAACAGGGCTTCAAAAACAAAGGACCGGCAAAGATGTGGCGTGCTCCCCCAGCGGCAGCCGCGCTCACCACGGCCTCGAGGTCGCCGGCTGAGTCGGTGATGCCGGGCAGAACCGGAGAACAACTCACGCCGACGGCGATCCCCGCAGCGCTGAGCTGACGAACCGCATCCAGTCGCAAGTCGGGCCGGGGGGCGCGAGGCTCCAGAATCCGGGCCAGGTCGACGTTCAGAGTGGTGATGGTCATATGGACCGAAAGCTTGTTGTTCCGCGATACTTCGCCCAGCAGTTCGAGGTCTCGCACCACAAAATTCGACTTGGTCACAATTCCCAGCTCGAAGCCGCGATGGCGGGAGAACTCTTCGAGAATGGCGCGCGTGACTTCGTAGCGCCGCTCGGCTGGTTGGTAGGGATCGGTCGCTGTACCGAGCGCGATGGACTCACCCGGCTTGACTCTCCGCAATTCCTGCCGCAGCAATTCCCCCGCATTCTGCTTGACGTAAATCTTCTGCTCGAAATCCATGCCGTCCCGCATTTCCATGAATTCGTGAGTGTAGCGGGCATAGCAGTAGCGGCAGCCGAATTCGCACCCGCGATAAGGATTGATGGTCCAGGTGAAGGGCAGCGCCCGGCGGCTCACGCAGCGGTTCAGCAGAGACTTCGCCGGAAGCGTGAAGTATTCAACCTGATGCCCCTCGCGCAGCGATTCGCCCTCCGCCGCCAGTCGGGCGATTCCGACCAGCGCGGACTTGTCGGGAAGCGGAAACAGGGATGAATTCACGTCGTGGTAATTCGCCTTTTGTTCGCCTATAATATCGCCGGCGGAGGATGCCGTCAAGGTGAACGGGGGTAGTATTCTCCGGGAAAAATTCGGCTACACCCCCGGCCCGCCCGCTCGTTTTTGACTTGGCCCGCCACCGCCCGTCGCGCTGGCGATGCGAAGGAAAGCTGCGCAGGGATACGCAAAGTGCGCGAGGGGTCAATGACGAGTGCAATGGCCCTGCTTACATCAACTCCCTTGAGGCCGGAGCAGTCTGCAGCGCTTGTACTAGGCCGCACTCGTGGCGGCCCTTGCAGACACTGAATGTTAGCGCAGGTCGAACGGACAAAGAGTACAAAGAAGCTGAGGGACAACGCCGTGCTCTACGCGCGGAAAGTCGAAGCGATGCGAACTACTTCTTCTGGGCCGCGCAGCCTAGCTGCGCTCGTCACCGGCTTGCTTCCGGTGCGGGGGCGGAGATCTCAGCAGGCAGGTCATGTTGCATGGATCCCGCCCATTA
>Ga0302324_100014217_pt1 | contig 16060 bp, 18 predicted proteins | sample Palsa_T0_1_FD_201949 | JGI IMG/M metagenome (GOLD analysis project Ga0302324, IMG submission 201949) | Peat permafrost microbial communities from Stordalen Mire near Abisko, Sweden - Palsa_T0_1 | ecosystem: Environmental > Terrestrial > Soil > Palsa > Peat permafrost | place: Sweden: Abisko...
GCCGTGGCGCTGATGACGACGGGCTGCGGGGGGAGCACCGGCCCCTCGAACGCGTCTTTCGCCGCCAAGGCGGACGCGATCTGCGCGTCGACGCTCAACGCCGCCGGCGGCAAGCTCTCAGGGTCGGAGACCGTCGCCGCCGTGCAGTCCGAGGAGGCGCTCCGGTCGACGGCGATCACCAAGTTCCAGGCGCTGTCGCCCCCGTTGGACCGGGGCCCGGCGTTCCAGGCCTTCCTCTACGAAGTCGAGAGCGTCCAGTCGCTCCTGCGCCAGCTTGCAGGCGCGGCGGCCGCACACGAGCACGCGAGGATCGAATCGATCGAGGCACAAGTGCGCGGGGTCGAGATCAAGGCCAAGACCTCAGCGACTGAGGCCGGTCTGGAGGGCTGCGAGTGAGCCGAGGGGTCGACAGATGGACACGCGCGGCGCGCCGGTTTAGGGTCCGCAGCGAAGGTATCGAAAAAGGAGAGGGATCGAGATGGCTGGAGAAGCGCTGTTCGTGGGCTGGGGCCAGGTTGTGCGAGGTCGAGAGCAGCTCGCGCTGCAGGTATTTCAGGAGACAATCGCCTACTACAGCAAGCTCCAGGAGGACGGTCGCATCGAGAGCTTCGAGCCGTTCCTGCTGACTCCGCACGGTGGCGACCTGGCGGGCTTCCTGATCATGCGTGGCGAGCAGTCTTCGCTGGACTCCGTGCGCTCCAGCCCCGAGTTCCTGCGCGTCATCACGCGCGCGGGCGCCGTCGTAGACAACGTCGGCGTGGTGACCGCCTACACCGGCGAGGCCCTCGGCGAGGTCATGGGCCTGTTCGGCGAGGTTTCTCAGGAGCTTCCCCAAGCGAAGTAGCGGTTCTGCGGTGCAGCGGCGTCTGGCCGCGCTTGCCGGCGGGCTCGATCAGCTCGATCAGTCGCAGGCAGTAGGCGGTGCGCTGCGCCAGCTGGGTTCCGCAGCCGAGCAGCGATGCGAGCTCGCGGGTGCTGAACGGCTCTCGCGGCAGCGCCGGCAGGGCGCGAAGGACGTCATCGGGGCTGCTGATCTCGATCCGGTCGAGCACCTCGACGAGCCGTCGCTCGCCCGGGTCGCGCTGGCGGCCGCGAGAGGTAACCGGCAGCGCGGCGCGGATGTGATCCTCGCGCAAGAGCAGAACCTCGAGCGTCAGGTTCGGATGGCAGAGCAGCGACGGGAACGCCACCAGCTTGTCGAACACGTCCACAGCGCTCGCCCGCCGCGGGGAGCGCCGGACCGAGATCACCTCGCCGTGCTCGTCCGTGCGCACGATCCGGCGTTCGGCCGCGACCGGGTGGACGATCCGGATGCGATACTCGTCGAGCAGCGCGTCGAGCTTGCTGCCCAAGGCGCCGAACCCGCCCGTCTGCACCTCGACGAGCTCGCCGTCGGCGCGGACCAGATCGATTACGAAGCGTCCGACCGGCACCTCCACGCAGTCGCCGGGCCCGGCCAGCAGCGCCTTGACCGCAGCATGCAGCGGCCCTTCGCGCATCACGCCAATATTCGGCACGACCCGACAGGCTAGCCCGACGCTCGGCGCCGGCCGTCGTGTGGGACTACTTGATCGCGCCTCGAGCAGCCGACGTCCACGCCGCGGTCACGTCGCGGATGAACTTCGCCTGCGTAGTGGCGAGATGGGAGATCCAGTCGACCTCGCTGCTACCCGGTCCACGTTCGAGCGTCGTCGCGATCGCCTTGAGCGCCTTCTCGTAGCTCGACAGCGTGGTTTCGCCCGCCTCCTTGCCGGCTTCGATGATCCGGTCGTTGAGCTTGCGTAGACGCTGCGCGGCCGCCTCGAGACGAGCGTCAGCCGCCTTCGCCGCCGGCTTGGGCTTCGTTGCCTTCGCCGAGGAACGGGCGGCGGCCGGCTTGGGCTTCGTTGCCTTCGCCGACGAACGGGTAGCCGCAGGCTTGGCTCGCGTCTTTCCCGCGGACGCACCGGCAGCCGGACGCTTGGCTGCGGCGCCACCGGACTTCGCCTTCGATCCGGGGCTCGATCCCGTGGACTTCGACCCACTACTCCTTGCCTGCGGCATGCTTCCTCCTTGAGGGGACTGCGCGAACGCATGCAATCTATCCATCTGGCGCGTCTGCGGTCCCCCGGCCCCCCTCTGAGGCACAGTTAGCCCAGCCCGCGAGAGATATCTTTGCGCTCGGGGCTTGCATCGAAGCACCGGGGTTCTGTAGGTTCTCGCCATCGTCGACTTCGATGACAAGCCGCCCACCCTGCGCTGCAGGGGGGACGAGGATCGGATGACGCAGGGACGCAGACGCCAAGCCCTCTCGCGAGCGATTCGCGCGCAAGCCGACGTGATCGTGGACCTGACCGAGCTGGTCTTCGCGGACACATCGTTGATGCTCGACCTGGCGATGATCGCGCGGCGCCTGCGGACCCACGGACGCGCGATCTTGCTGCGCGGCGCCCAACCGCAGATCAAGATGCTGATCGAGCTGGTCGGCCTGCACCGCCTTCCCGGCGTGCGCGTCGAAGGCCCGAGCGCCGCGTTCGCTTAGCCAATACGCCGATCGAGATGGTCGGCCTGGTACGTCCGCCACGCCCGGATGAGGCCGTCTGACAGGGTGCCAACTGTAGACTGCCGATCCGGCGACTGATCACTCACGGACGAGACATCGAGAGGGAGGGAGGAGCCGATGCACACTGACACTGGTACCGACCCGGCACTGCGGGGGCCGAGGTTCATTACGCCTGTGGAAGCCACCGCGGACACCTATTCCGCCTTCAGGAGACAGTTCATCTCCAACGGGAATGGTTCTGCGGTGGGGCAACCCGAACGTGTAGAGATCGTGCGCCGGTACGAGGCGATCGATGAATCCGTTCCGATTGGTACGACCCCTACTGATGGGCTCGTCTTGGCCGAGCTCCTGATCAACAGTCCCGGGCGCGGCGACATCATCGAGTGCGGCGCCTACTTCGGCGCAAGCGCCGCCAAGCTGTCGATCCTCGTTGGGCTGCTTGGCAAGAGTCTCTACGTCTGCGACAGCTTTCGGGGACTTCCCTCCAGCGACGCATCCCAGATCCGTGACCACCACGCCAGGCGCAGCGATGATTGGGTCACGGACTGGTCCGCGGGTCGATATGCCGCTGATCGCGATCAGGTCCGCGAGACGATCACGGTGTACGGCGAGCCCGATCGCTGCCACTTCGTAGAGGGCTGGTTCGAGGACACGCTGGTACCGGAGAATCTGCCGGCCGAGGCGTGCTTCGTATTCGCGGACGTCGATATGGCTCAGTCGGCTCAGACCTGTCTGACTAGGCTGTGGCCGCTCCTCTCGCGAGGCGGCGTCTATGCATCGCACGACGTCGCTTACATTAAAGTGCTGCAGGCGCTGATGTCCGAGGAGGTCTGGAGCAATACATTGAAGTCCTTTCCACCGATCCTGTTCGGCGCCGGGTTTGGAATCTGCGACGCATCTCCGCACCTGGGGTACTTCGTAAAGGGGGACGTGTCACCTGAATATCTGAAGCAGCTGACGATTCAGAAATGACCGCACCTCCGACGGTCATCGTGGTGTATTCGATCGACTACAGCGATGGCTTGCTGCGCGAGTTGCCCTACGTTAGGTACTTCTATGAGCGTGGGTTGTCACAGCTCGCGCGATTGACGGCGCCCGACGCGCGGGTAGTGATCGTGACACCGGAGCCCGTCGAGCGGTCCATTCTCGACTATCACTATCGGGATGTGCTGGGGTTCACCGGAGCGGCGGAGCAGTCGGCGCGGAATCGGTCGGTGTTCCTTTCCCCGGAGCCTCGCGAGACGTCGTCGCTCGCGCAGCTCGTGCTCGATGATGAGCGCTTGATGTCGACGCTTCGTGACGAATGCGACACCACCGACAACGTCCTACTGGTGAACTTCGCTGCTTCTGCCGGCGTCGAGCGACTGGGAGCGGCGCTCGGAATCGCGGTCGAGGAAGGCCCGTACAGATCGGCGGTGTATTGGGGCAGCAAGTCGGGAAGCAAGGCGGCGTTCGCCAAGGGCGGCGTTCCAGCGCCACTGAGCTCCCCCGGCGTTCTGCGTTCGCCGGATGAGGTCGCAGCGGCCGTCCGTGATCTCGCCGACGCGCCGAGTCGGCGGCGCAACCAGTGCTCGTCGTCCGCCGCGGGTGTCAGCGTGCGCACGTGAATATCAAGCGTGCTCAGCGTCGCTTCGGCGTCTGCGCACAGCTCGCCGCAGATCACCAGCAGCGAGGCGCCGGGACGCGCCGCGCGCCACGCCAACGCTGCGTTCCGGTCGAGGCCGGCACGCATCAGCAAGATCGACGGCCGCTCGACGGACAGCGCGCGCGCAAGGGCGCGCGGACCCTTCCTGGCGACCACATGTACACATCTGAGCGCATCTCGACCACGCGCGGCGGCCCGACAGAAGATCCGGGCGTGTGGGCAATCACGCACGACGGCCGCGCGTTTCGCTGGGAGGGTTTCTACACCGGCCCACGGTTCCTCGATCACTCGAGCTTGGCCGCGGCAACGCAGCAGCTGCTCGGCATCGAACTGGACCAGGTTCCGTCCGCCGCGGCTCGCGTCCTGCGTCCCTACGTGGGGGACGGCCACTCGGCACCCGCGATCATCTTGCACTCGGCGACCCCCGGCTTGAGGAGTCTGGAGGCCGATCTCAGCGACGCACAGCTCGGCCGCACCCCAGATGACGTAGCGACCTACGTCGAGGCGCGCGCGGTCAGCCTGGCCCGGCCGGGCGACATCGTCGTCGGGCGCACCGAGCCCTGGCGGCTGGCTGCAGAGCTCGCCGGGATCGACCTCGTGACGATCCCGGGGATCGACTTCTACTACCTGTCCCAGGCGATTATCAGGCTCGCCCTCGACAGTCACGGGCAGGCACCCGAGCTGGCGCGCCTGGCAAAGGCACTGCGCGACCGGCCCGACACACTCGTGCGGCTCTACGCGCTGGACCGCGAGATCCAGGTGGTGCTTCTCTTCCTTGCCCGGATGGCGGGCATCGAGGAGGTGCGCACAGACGCGAACAGCCCTCAGGTCGCCGAGACCTGGAACGCCAAGGCCCCGTTATACCCGGCTATCGAAGACGCCACGGCGATCACCGCCGCCGTCACAGCCGAACCCCACGAGCTACTCGCGGCCGAGACCGAGCTCGCGCCGCTGCGCCGGCGATTGGGAGTGCAGGTGCCTGTGCTGCCGGGCTACAGCATCGACGCCGGCCCGGTCGACGAGGCAGCATTTGGGCAGCAGCTCGCGGCGGCCGGTCGCCTGCTGCGCGAGCGTTACGGCCTGTCGCGTGGCTGCCTGAAACCGTCGGAGGCAGGAGCAGGCGCCCGGATCGTCCTGGGGGTCGCGCTCGGGGACGAGGACGGTCTACGTGAGCTGGCTGCACGGGCGTGGCGCAGCCGTGAGGCCTACGTGCTCGAGGCACACGTCGAGTACCTGCGCCGGCCGGTGACGGGCGGCGAGCTGCGGCTGGCCCCCTCCGGACACATCCGCCACGGTCACGTGGCCGAGGGGCTGACCCTCCAGCTGACGAGCGGCACGTCGTGGCGGGGCAACGTCTTCCTGGACGAGCAGCGCTGCGCGACCCTCGGCTTGACGCTCGATCGCTACCACGCGATTGTGGATGGGATCGAGGAGCTGCACGCGGCCTTCACCGAGCAGGCACTCGGGCTCGTGACCGCGGGGTTCGACTTCGCCGTCGGCCGCGTCGGCGGCAGATTCGGCGATGAGGTGATCCTCGCGCTGCAGGACCCGAACATGTCATCGCACGGAGCCGAATACCTACGCCACTTCATCGACGACGTGCACGCGACCGGCGGGCCACGGTACGCGGCCACGAAGGTCATCTGCCCGGCGCCCGGCTACACGCTGGAGGTGTTGCGCGCCCTCGAGGCAGAGCGGGGCGCGCCGGACACGTCCAGGGTCATCAGCGCGATCCCGGGCCGCTGGGGCATGATCGCCGTCGCCGCCGACACCCCGCTTGCCGCCACCGAAGAGATCCTGCGCCGCGACCGCGACCTCCGCGAGCGCAGCGCCACGTTGTCGGTGGAGGCCCGCTAGGCGTGTAGGGGCTGCCCGCACGAATAGGATCGCGACCGTGACCTCGACGCCGAGCACGACCGAAGTCCCAAGCCCAATGAGCGCCGACGCTGAGCGAATGCGCATCGGCATAGCGTTCACACCGTTTGAGACGCGCACCGACGTCATCTTGCGGCTTGCTACCCAGGCAGATGACTTGGGTGTTGATCGCGTGGACGTCGCTGAGGGGTGGACTCACGATTCGATGATTCTGCTGGCGGAGCTGGCGTTGCGGACCTCGCGCATTGACCTCGGGACGTCGGTCATTTCGGCGTGGGGACGCACGCCGGCGACGATCGCTCTTGGCGCGGCAGGCCTGCAGCGGTGCTCCGGAGGTCGATTCTCGCTCGGTATCGGCGCCGGCAGCCCCCCGCTGACCGAGGGCTTTCACGGCATTGCGTGGGAGCGGCCACTCCTGCGGTTGCGCGAGACGTTGACGGCGGTTCGAGCGCTTCTGAGCGGGGATCGGCTCCCCAATCCCGCGTCGGATGCCCGACCGCTGCGCCTGGGCGTGCTCCCTGATGTGTCGGTGCCAATCACGTTGGCAGCGCTGTCGCCAGGCTCGATCAGGCTCGCCGGTGAGCTGGCCGACGGGTGGGCGCCATTCCTGTGGGCACGAACGCGCGTGCAGGAAGGGCGGGCTCTTCTGCAGGAAGGCGAGTCTCGTGTCGAGATGCCTGCGTCGACGCGTGTCTCCCCCGGCGTCCCGGTAGCGCTCGGGCCTGACCAAGAGAGCGCCCGGCGGCTCGCGGCGTGGTGGCTGTCGGCCTACACGACGCGCATGGGACCCCTGTATCCACGGATGCTTGGAGAGCGCTTCGAGATGGCCGCGGGCGTCAATGCGGTGATCGAGGCTGCGAACGGCAACGCCCGGCCCGACCTGCCCGCGGTCGCGGAGGATCTCGCACGCGAGGTCACGCTCATGGGGACCTACGATCAGGCCAAAGAATCGATCGCTGCATGGTTTGCTGCCGGCGCCGACAGCCTGCAGCTCGTTCTTCCGCCCGATCGCCCAGAGGATGAGCTCGCCGAGATCGTGAAGATCGCGGCCGGCGCTGCTTCGGCCGACGCACCAGCCCACCGGTAGCCTTGCTGGCAAGTGTTCCTCGCCTTCATCCTCCTGATCACCTGGCTGGCCGCCGAGCTGTACGTGATCGTCCTTGTCGCACACGCGATCGGACTACTGCTGACGATCGTTCTGCTGATCGCCGCGTGGCCGCTCGGGACGTGGGCGATGCGGTCGGAGGGACGGGTGGTGTGGCGGCGCTTCAACGCCGCGCTCGCGGAGGGACGGCCGCCGGGTCGCGAGGTCGTCGACGGCGCCCTTGTCGTCCTTGGCGGTGGCCTGCTGATGGTGCCCGGGTTCATCACCGACGTGCTCGGGCTACTGCTGCTGCTGCCGCCGACCCGCGTGCTGCTGCGCGGGGCGCTCGTGCGGAACTTCCATAGCCGCCTGGTCGTGCAGGCGGGACGGTTCGCGCGCCGGTCGGGCAGCGGCCCGCCAGGCGGCGCCGAGCCCGACGACGTCGAGGGAACCGCCAGAGAGGTCGATCCTCCCAAGCTTCGGCCGTGAGCTACCACCAGCCAGCGGAGATCCGAAGCTTCGCGTTCGGCGAGCCCGACGGGGATCTGGCCGGGACTGCCTTGATCTGGGACGGCGGCTTCTGCTCCAGCTTCGGCCCGCCCGCGCAGGTCGAGGGTGATGCCCCGGATGAGGACTGGCGGCTCGCCGGCGCCGGCTTCGAGCTGACCTTCGCGCCCGCGGGCGAGGTCGCCGAGCTCGAGCTGGCGAATGCGGGCATCCGCAGCCTTCACCAGCTCGCCCACGTCCACGGGACGATGCTCTGCGACGACGGGGAACATGCGGTCGACTGCGCCGGGCTGCGGAGCAGGCGCTTCGGCGCGCTCGACAGTAAGCACTTCGATGCCGTGCGGGTGGTCTCCGCCTGGTTCGGTGGCGAGGACGGACTCGCGGTGCTCGCGGCGCGGCCGCGCCGGACACGCGGGCACGACACCGAGCTACTCAGCGGCGTGCTGCTCGAGGGCGGCCTCCCCGTCCCGGTCACAGAGCCGCGTCTGTCGAGTACCTATGCCGCCGACGGCGTGCCTCTACGTGTGGGTCTCGAGCTGTGGCTCGGAGAGGATGAGGAGCAGTACGCGCGTCGCGCCGCGGGTGAGGCGATTGGGCGCGGCGCTGTGTCCGAGGATCCCCCGCTGCGCTCCGAGCTGCTCCGCTGGCACATGCGCGGGCGTGCGGGTGTCGGCGTCTATGACTTGCTGCGCGCGCGATGACGCCGGTCCAGGCGATCATCAGTGACTTCGGCGGCGTGCTCACCTCGCCGCTGCTCGACGGCTTTATTGCCTACGAGGACCTCTCTGGGATCTCGGTCGAGCAGCTCGGGACCGCGATGGGAAAGGTCTGGAAACGGGACGGAGTGCACCCCCTGTTCGAGCTCGAGACGGGCCGGATGACGGAGGCTGCGTTCCTCGCCGCGCTCGAGGAGCAGCTGACCGCGCAGCTCGGGCGCCCGGTCGAGCTCGACGGCTTCGGCCAGAGCTACTTCGAGCACCTGCGCCCGAACGAGCGTCTGATCGAGTACATGCGCTCGCTCAAGGACCGCGGCTACCGGATGGCGATCTGCACCAACAACGTGCGCGAGTGGGAGCCGCTGTGGCGCGCCAAGCTGCCGGTCGACGAGATCTTCAGCGTCGTCGTTGACTCCGGGTTCGTCGGGCTGCGTAAGCCCGAGCCCGAGATCTACGCGCTCACGCTCGAACGCCTCGGCGTCCCGGCGCCCGCGGCGCTGTTCATCGACGACATCGAGCTCAACTGCGACGCGGCGCGGGAGCTCGGCATCCGGGCCGTGTGGTTTCGCTCGACCGATCAGGCGATCGAGGAGATCGAGGCGGCGCTCGCGGACTAGTTGTCGGCGCCGAGTCGGTCCCAGCAGTACAGCTCGAGACACTCGCCGGCGAGCTGCACGCAGCGTTCGTGCGAGAGCCACGGAAGCACCGTGTCGAACGCCTGCTCCTCCCCCACGCCGGCCTCGAACGCCTCCTCGCCGCGAAAGCCCGCGGCGATCTTGAGCGCCTCGCGCCGGTTCTCGCCCAGCGACGGGAAGACGTTGAGGAGAAACTCCTTGTTGGGGATCGGGTGACCTACCTCGAGCGACGCGTGCCACGCGGCGAGCAGCGAAAGGTCGTGCTCGTCGAGGTCGGCCACGGCCTTCGCGTAGTGGGAGTTGAGATCCGGCTCAGGGATCTCATCGACCCAGGCGCGCACGACCTCGCCAAGGATCTGGCGGCGAGCCTCGCGTCCCACCGACTCGGCGATGACGCGAATCGCGTTCTGAGGTTCGATGAAGCAGAGGGACATGGGGACGGGGCTCCGACCTTCCGGTAAGTGTGCTTGCCGGGGAAGGTAGGCGGTGGGGCGGACGTCTTCGAATGGCATGGGGTTCCGTGCCCCCCGCCTACAGCCCGAGCGCCCCACGCGCGGAGTCGAGCGCCGCCGGATCGGGCTCGGCGGTGGGTTCGAGCCCCATCGTCGCGCGGGTGCCGGCACCCCAGTTGTGCAGGCCGAGGTCGAGCGCCTCGAGCGGGAGCGCGGCAACCTCGGCGAGCTCGGCGGCGCGGCGCTCGAGCAGCAGCGTGTCGCCGATCCCGAGCGCGCGCTTGGCGGCGAGCGTCGTCTCGTTGGCGCCGCCGAACTGGAGCGTCGCGGCGCGCAGGTCGTAGACGCCCAGCCGTCCGAGCGTGACCAGCAGGTCGAAGCGAGCATCGCGGTGGAGCCCCGGGAGCGCGAGACGCTCGAACGCCCTGGCGAAGCGGCGCTCGGGCGACCACGATGGATCGCCGCCGAACGCCGCCGCCTGTGACCCGGCCCGCGCCGCCCACGCCCGGTAGGCGTCGAGCGTCCGCATGCCGCGCGCCGGTTCGTGCGCGGTTCGGGGGCCGGTCGGCACGTCGGTGAGGTCCGGCGCCTCGCCCGAGGCCCACGGCGTCCGCGCGGCCCGGATCCCCACGAACGGATCGTCCCCGTTCACCGGGCACAGGTAGGCGATCAGGAACGCAAGCCACGTGCGCTCCTCGACATCCCCCGGCCCGGCCGCGCCCGCCTCCCCGGCCGCGCCCGCGGCCCCGGCGACCTCCGCGTAACAGCCCGGCGGATCGGCCTCGAGCCGGCCAAGGCGCCCGGCGGCGAATGCCAGCTCCTCCGCCAGCCGCTCCGCGTCCTCGCTCGACTTCACCCCGGGCACCAGCGGTGAGCGGAAGCCGTCATCGGCGCCGCGAGCGAGACGCCTTACCTGCATCCCGGTCGAGCGCGCCTGGCCAGTGCGGCGGGACGCCGCGCGCGGCCGGGCCGACCCGCCGGGAGACACCACCTCGCGCAGCTCTGCCGCCTGCTCGCGCGCGCAGATCGGGCAGTTCTGGATGAAGCGGTTATGCCGGCAGAACGTGGGCACGACTCGCTGAATCCTTGCAAATCATCGGCCCGCGGCTCGTCGCAGCGAGTCGGCGAGCAACGCAACCACCGCAACCGGCAGCACCCACCAGGCCGCAACTGACGTGTCCGCGACAAGTGCCGTCACTGCAATCGCGACCGCCACGCCGAGCGCCACGCGCCAGTCGTCGCCGACGACGAAGTCCCAGATCGCCAGCGCGACGGCGCTGAGCCTGCTCATGCGTGGATGCTTTCGACGGCGCCGGCGCGATCGCCCGCGGAGCGGTGTAGCAGCGCCACGGTCGTGAGCGACAAGACGGCCAGCGAGGGGATGATCGCCAGCAGCGCCGCATCGCCGCCCGGCCACGTCGCGCCCGCCCCCTCAGCGCCCCAGAACGTCCCGAACGAGGTGAGCATGATCCCGACGGCGAACTTGAGCGTGTTCTCGGGAACCCGTGCGAGCGGTGCGCGCGCCGCCACGCCGGCGAGGACGACAAGCGCGACCGCCACGGCCGCCGCGGCGGCGGCGATCCCGACATGGTGCTGATTGGCGCCGAAGGTCAGCACGATGAACGCCACCTCCAGGCCCTCGAGTAGGACTCCCTTGAATGCGATCGCGAATGAATACCCATCGAAAGCGCCCTGCTCGCGCGCCGCGGCGCGCGCCGCCTCGGCTTCCTCGGCGAAGATCGCCGCCTCGTCGTGGACGGCTTTGAGCCCCGACGCGCGGAGGATCGCCTTGCGCAGCCACTGCAGGCCGAACACGAGCAGCAGTCCGCCCACCGCGACGCGCAGCACTCCAATCGGCAGCGCCGTCAGCGCCGGGCCGAGCGCCGCCACGATCGCGGCGAGCGCCACCGCCGCCGCGCCGACCCCGGAGAGCGCCGAGGACCAGCTCCGCGTCGCCCCAACCGCGAGCACGATCGTGAGCGCCTCGACCGCCTCGACCGAGCAGGCGAGGAAGACTGCAATCGCGAGCCCGAGCTCCTGGCCGCTCATCGAATCGATCGGGGGTTGTCGGGGTGCTCGGTCACAGCGCTCGCCTGAACGCATTCTCGCGAATCGTCGCTCGGTCCCGAGGCTCGGTCCGCTAGACGTCTTGTCGTGTCGCGCCCGGCGTGCGTCGGGCAAGGATTGCGTGTAGGCGGGCAGCTTCCCGTGCGGGCGTCAGCTTGAAGCGCTCCGAGGTCATGCGGACGGTCGCGATCTCGGCGGCGAGGAGGTCGGCGTCGCGGTCGCGGTCGGTCTCGAACTGCTCGCGCGGGCTGTGGAACTCCCACCCGTCGAGCTCGACAACGAGCTTGTGCGCCGGGAACAGGGCGTCGACCTCGTGCCCAAGCACGCGGGTGTTCACTTGCGGCTCGGGGAGTCCGTAGCGTTCCGCGAAGAGCAGGAAAGCGTCTTCGAACTCCGAGCGGGTCGGGGCGCGGTCGGGATGGGCGAGGAAGTGGCGCAGCCGGTTCGTGGCGCGGGTCTGGGGATGGCGCGCGAGGAGCTCGGCGAGGTCGGCGAGCGATAGGTAGCGCGCGTGGCGCAGGTCGTTGACGGCGCGGGCGAGCGCGATGTCGCCCAGGCGGTCGGCGATGTCGAGCAACGTCCGGGCGGGGCTGGTGACCGGGATCCCGCACTGCAGGGTCACGTCACGCCGGGTAAGGGTATGAGAGCGATGAACGCGTAACTTGCTCCGCCGGCGACCCGACTGGGTCGTGACCTCGAGCGGCGTGCGCCAGTGCCGGCTGATTCCCCACAAGGTAGCTGCGGAGCCGTGGCTGAGCACCGTCCCCGGGCCGCAGGCGAGCACGACGGCCATCGCGTGGGCGAGCGGCGAGACCGGACGGTGCCCGACCCCGTAAACGCCTCGGTACAGGCGGTGCAGCCGGCCAACTTGGGCGCGGTACGCGATCGCACCCTTGCCGAGCCCGAGGTCGAGCAGCTGGCGAGCGGTCACCACACCGTGCTGCCGATTCGCGAGCGCAGCGATCCTGCGATCGATCGCGTCGAGCACCGCACGACCCGCCGTGAGGGGGGCCGTGCTGCGCTTTCCATGACTATCAGGCATAACGCAACACGAGCCCCCGGAGTTTCGGGCGCGATCGGCCCCGAACGCCGAAACCGCCCGAAAATTGGCACGCGCGAGGGAGAGCCGTCACGCGCCCGTCACACCTCGCGGCCCGCGCCCCTGCGCGCCCGCGCGCCACCCCGCCCCTGCCCCCCCGCGCCCCCCGCCGTCACAGCACCCGCGTCGGGACCGCGTCCTCGTCGGGCGCCGGGTCAGGGCTCCGCGCTTCCTCGAGGCGATGAGCCTTACCGCGCCGGATCACCTCGCGGAAGCTCCGGAAGCGGAAGATGAACACGAGCGCCGCGAATCCGAGCGCGCTCGAGAGCACCCCGGTCGCGATCTGCTGGCCGACGGAGAACGCGGCGACTGTGGAGGCGCTGGCATTGTGGGCGAAGATCGTCACGAGCAAGGCCTGCTGCACGCCGGCGCCGCCAGGAGTGAAGGGGAACAGCGAGGCGATCACCTGGACGGCGAGCACGAGCAGGGCGTTCGTCACCGAGCCACCGATGTGGAACGCATCGAGTAGCGCCCAATATGAGGCGAAGCGAGCGACCCAGCTGGCCGCCTGCCAGCTTGCCATCTCGCGCCGGTAGCGTCGCCGGTCGCGCAGGATCGTCAGGCCCTGCCGGACCCGTTGCCAGAACGCCTTCACACGCGCCGACAGCAGCGCGAACGCAACCAGGAACGCCACGGCAACCGCAGTCACCGCGAACAGCGTGAAGCGCGGATTGGAGGCGAAGAAGCTGATGTCGAATGCGGGCAGCTGCGAGAAGCTCGGCGGCTTCGGGAACACTCCCTGGGTGAACGCGAAGCACATCACGAGCACCCCGATCCCCCAGTCGAACAGGACGCCGGTCGACAGCGCGGAGGCGAGCGCCGGGTAGCTGGAGTTGTCGATCGAGACACGCGTCAGGAACAGCTGCACGATGTTGCCGCCCCCGAGGGGGAAGACATTGTTGACCGCGTAGCCGGCGACGTATCCGCCCCAGACGTCCCGCCACCGCACCCGCTCGTCGGGGTACGCCGCGCGGACCGCGGCCCACAGCGCGCGCGAGCGCAGTCCGAGATAGGCCGCGTAGCAAACGAGCCCGATCAGCAGCGGTACCAGCCGCAGCGACGCGAGGCTCGAGAAGAACTTCCCGGCCGAGCTCAGCAGCTGATCGATCGTCGAACCGATCGAGGCGTGGTGACGGACGGTGCGATGGCCGACCGCCACGGCCGTGGTTACCGACGGCATAAGGACACGTTGCCACACCCGGCCCCCGGAACCCCGGGAGAGCTAAAGGCCAACCGCGACGGGCAAATCCCCCCGCCGAGGCCGCCCACAAAAAAGGACCGGAGGGCCCGGATCCATCCGGGCCCTCCGGCAGAGCCAGGGAAGTGGGGGCGCAGTTCCCTGACCGACAGGGGCGAGTTTCCCCGTCCCAGGTTTGTACAAAACCTTTCTTGCCCCAGAAGCAGCCATAGTCTACAAGGCACCAGGCAACACTTAAAGTAGCATCCCGGCGGGCCTAGCGGGGAAAACCTCTCGCCGACGGCTCAGACTCCACCGCTCAGATCAGTGTTCCCGCGCCCCCGGACCTGTGAAGAACTCGTCCCCGGGCCGGACGTTCCCGGCGGCTTCGGCCTCGTGCCGGAGGGTCCGATCGACCTCGCCGCTCCAGGCTCCGACAGCAAGCATCTCGCGATCGGCATCCATCGGGCTACCCCCGAGATCCTGGTTGACGACGCGGGCGCACTTGCGTCCCTCCGCGATCGCGGTGACGATCAGGGACTGGCCGATCCGGGCGTCGCCGCAGGAATACACGCCGCGGGTGGAAGCGCGGTAGGTCTGCTTGGTCTCGATGTTGCCGCGCTTGTCGAGCTTGAGCGCGAGTTGCTCGATCAGACCATCGTGCTGAGGATGCGAGAAGCCGATCGCGATCAGAACGAGATCGGCCTCGAGCACGAACTCGCTGCCCGGGACCGGCGTCAGGTCGCGTGAGGATGTGCCCGTCACCTGGCGCGCGAACACGTGCGTGACGTGGCCGTCCTCGCCCATGAACCCGGTGACCTCCGTGCCCCAGCGGCGCTTGCCGCCCTCGTCGAGCGCGTACGTGGTCAAGGTCCGCTTGGGCGGGAGCGGCCATGGGTGCAGCGCATCGCGTCCGTCGGGCTCCAGCTCCTGGTAGACGTCGAGCATGATCGTGCTCTTGGCGCCTTCTCTGCGCGCGTTGGAGATGCAGTCCATCCCGGTGTCGCCGCCGCCGATCACGAGCACCCGCTTGCCCGCGGCCGTGATCTCGCCGCCGGGCTCGGGCGCGCGCGAGGGCCGGCCCTCCTGGGCGGCGACCCAGCGGTTGCGCTGGTAGAGGTAGTCCATCGCGAAGTGGATTCCCTCGAGATCGCGGTTCGGAACCCCCGCCACGTCGCGGTGCACGCGGCAGCCGATCGCGATCACGATCGCGTCGTGCTCCTCGCGCACCCGCTCCGCCGGAAGCTCCGCCGAGCCGACGTCCGCGTCGTAGACGAACTCGATCCCCTCCTGTTCGAGTAGCGCCACGCGGCGATCGATGATGTGCTTCTCGAGCTTCGCGTCGGGGACGCCGAAGCGCATCAGCCCACCCGGACCCTCGTCGCGCTCGTAGACGGTCACCGTGTGTCCGGACTGATTGAGCTCGGCGGCGACGGCGAGGCCGGCGGGCCCGGCGCCGATCACGGCAACCTTGCGGTCGGTGCGGCGGTCGGGTGCCGCGGGGACGACCCAGCCCTCGTCGAACGCGCGCTCGGCGATCGCGAGCTCGATCTGCTCGATCGTGACCGGGTCGTCGTTGATTGCGAGCACGCAGGCCGACTCGCACGGGGCCGGGCAGATTCGTCCGGTGAACTCGGGAAAGTTGTTCGTCGCGTGGAGCTGGTCGATCGCCTCGCGCCACTTGTCCCGGTACACAAGGTCATTCCAATCCGGAATCAGGTTCCCCAGCGGGCATCCCTCGTGGCAGAACGGCACGCCACAGTCCATGCACCGAGCGCCCTGGCGGCGAAGCTCCTCCTCGGGCTGGAGCGAGAAGTACTGCTTGTAGTCGCGCACGCGGCGCCGCGGGTCGCGCTTGTCGAAGCCGACCCGGTGGATCTTCAGGAACGCGCCGAGCTCGCCCATGGTCTCGGGATCTTAGCGCCGCCCAGCAACACCGCCGCCGCCTGCCACCCCGCGCACGGCATCCTCACCTCGGGGGATACCCCCCGCGTCGGGAACTGACGATACAAGACAGATGGATCCCTGCAGGGAAGGTTCCGCTGGGCCGGTTGTGACGCACCCGCCCAGCTACCCGACGACCTCGGTCCTCGTGCTCGATGACCGCGCGACGGACCGCGAACTGGTGGCGACCGTGCTCGGCTACGCGGGGTACATCGTGCTCGAGGCGGCCACCGGCGAGGCCGCGATCGAGCTCGCCCGCGCGGAGCGGCCCGACCTGATCATCGCCGACATCCTGATGCCGGACATGGACGGCTACG
>Ga0302324_100014220_pt1 | contig 16059 bp, 20 predicted proteins | sample Palsa_T0_1_FD_201949 | JGI IMG/M metagenome (GOLD analysis project Ga0302324, IMG submission 201949) | Peat permafrost microbial communities from Stordalen Mire near Abisko, Sweden - Palsa_T0_1 | ecosystem: Environmental > Terrestrial > Soil > Palsa > Peat permafrost | place: Sweden: Abisko...
CTCGCACGATGATCGACCCTGGCTGTGACATCGAACCTGCGTCACGGCCCGCGGTCGGCTGCAAAATACCGCCCGCGGGTCGTGAAACAAAGCAGAAACCCTACTTGTAAGTAGCGGTCGTGCGCGTCAGAACGTCGCGATGCTTGGTAAAATCCACCATCGAGCCAAGCGCCTGGACACTGAGCGGCGAGGTCCTGCCGGCCGCGCGTATGGCGGCGTTGACCTTGTCCAGACCATCGGCCGTCGGCGCGATGTAGTCGATGACGAAGGATCCAGGCGAATCCGAATGGATGGCTTGTTCGTCGATCTCATACTCGACGATCGTACCATCGGCAAGCATCTTTTCCAGCAACGGTACGATCAGGTTCTTGGCAAGCACATCGACCGCATCGTCCGGAGCGTCCGCCTTCAATGGGTAAATGGCTGCGTAGCTATACGCCCCCTGCCACGATCCGGCGTGCCAGTTGTAGTACTTGCTGACCCACATATTGTCCCAGTGTTTCGTCGCGCTGTTGAGCGCCGGCGCCGGCCCGCCCTTTTCCAGGTCATCGAGTACGGTCAGCGTGCCCGCCATGGACATCGCCTGCCACCAATTGTCATGAGTGGCGCCATCGGCATCGTGCAACACGGCAAAATCTGTGCCATAGGAGACAATCACGCCACCCGCCAAGGCTTTGTCCAGCACTTTCTGCTCCGCGGGATTTACTTTCTCGAACTCCGTCCACTTTGCGCGAGGAACGACCCAGAATGCTTCATACGTGTACAGGCGGGGCTTATCCTTTACTTCCGCCGACTGCGCAGACGCAGGTGCCGCCCAGGCGCCGGCCATAACGATCGCGCACAATCCCGACACGAATCGCCAGTTTTTCTTGTTCATTGGAAATCCTTTATGTTTGATATTCGAACCGAGAAAGTATAAATCGCTGTCGGAATCTCGGCCACCGAGATCGGTGTTCAATCAGGCAGGTTGTTGCGGAGCACTCTGCCGATCGCCGCGATGGTATTCCAGTTGCGAGTGGTCATCGAGACGCCGTAGAGCCGGTCCAGTCCACCGAGCAATCCGATGACCTTCATGTGGCGCCTGTACATTCCGATGACGAATCGGCCTCGCCTCGTAAGGATCCTAATCAGCCATGGGCCACTGGACGGGAATCGCATGGGCGTTGACGGCGTCAAGCGAGGGCGCTGGGACAGCACGCTGACGAAGCGCACAACACCTCGTCGCACCGACTGGCCCTCGAAAGGATTCCTCGAAATTAAACTCGCAATATCGCGGCCTTGGCAAACAACGATCTCGGCGACTAACGGAAGTTTGCATGTCACTTCGGCACGAGCTCGGGCTTGGGTCATTGGCTGCCGAAGGACTAGCGTACCCGCTGCGCCAATATTAACAGCACCCAGGTGCTTCAGCGCTTCGGCCAGCTTGGTCGGTCGGAAAGTCCTGTGGCCTCCGACGTTAACTCCTCTCAGAAAAACAACCAGCGCCACCCGATTCCCCTCAACGAGCCCGATCGAGAGCTTATATACTAGCGCGGCGATCGAACGTCCGGCTCCTGACGCAGGGCTCCAAAGGGTCTACGCCCAGGGGAAGGTCGATCACTAGAAAATTACTTCCCTCGTGCGGCAGCCGCGCCGATCAGGAAGATTCATGGTCAGTGGGCTATAGCTGCTTGCCTTCCAGAAGCGCAGATTGCAAAACAGCGCCGGCAGCCGCGTACGCGACCAGATCACGATCAGATCGAAATATCGCGCGTCCCGGGCGCACAGCAATACACAAACGCCGTGGATCGGCGCACACAGCAGCAACGTCGGTAAATTCTTCGTCAGGAGGAACGCTTCCATGGTAAATACCATGTTGAAGAGCAGCGCCGAGTAGGTTACTCCCCAGCGCATCGAGGGCCGTGTTGCGCCGACGAACAGGATGTCGGCTACGAGGCCAGTGTTGCCGCCGCCCGCATGCATGGTCTATACGCCGAACATGCCGCGAACCCAGGTCACGATTTGCGGCGCGCCGAACCCGATAGCTATACCTAAAATCGCGCCGATGCACCATCCCCATGACATTCGATTCGCCATCGCCATGCCGCCCAGCACCATGACGAGGATGATGGCCACTGGCGTGAGCCATGCCAGGATGTTGGTTTGCAGAGCGGTTGCGCCGGTCATGAAGGGCGAGGCCTGAGCCAGCACGGCACCCGGCGCGCACAACAAGGCGACGAGCAACAGGCCGAGTAGCGCGGTGCGTTTGTCGGCTAATCGAACGGCATGAGGGTGATGCATGGCGGACTCTCTAGATCTCCGCCTCCAGCGCGCTAAGCTCGCTTTCATCGCGTCTGGCGGCCAGCTCCTCGCGCTTCAACCTGCCGGGCGCACCGAAATGGAAGCTCTGCACGATATAGGAGTAGTCGTACTGCTTCTCACCCTCTTTATCCGTCCAATTGTTGGCGCGAATCTGGGCCTGGATGATCAACTGGTCGCCTTTCCGCGCGTTCTTGGCAATCGTTTCGCCCAGGTTTTCGAACGCTACGAACGAGATGCCGGTAGTGATCTCGCGTGCATTGCCCTGACTATCTTTGCCTGCGTAATCGTTGCCGATCAGGCGGAACTTCGTGTAGGTGATGTCGCCCTTGGCCGCCAATTCGGGATCCGCGGCAAGATTGCCGACTGCGGTCAACGTGAAGCTGTTCATGAGTACTCCTTGAATGGTTGTTTACGTCGCGCGACAGATTTGCGCCGCGTAAAACCAGTCTGAATGGAGCACTACCAAAGCTGAATAGCTGTAAGTGCGGCCTTCGTGCAGAAAAGGCGGCGCTATACCCCGATCTTCGCCAGCTCCGCGTAAGCGCCCTTCAGCCACACTTTGACGCGTTGCCGCTCGAGCAGCCTGAGGCCGCTGGTGTCCCCCTCGCTTTTGTTCACCGCCGCCCAGAAACTCGAACTGCTGGCGTCTATTTTCGACATTGAGGCTTCGTGCAGGCGCTTCAGCGCCACGATGCTGGCTCCCATCGCCTCGGCGCGCTGCTTCTCGCCTGAGCTCTCGAGAATGCTGAAGTCATCGCCGCGCAGTTGGTTCAAAACCAGCGTGTAGTGCAGGCGGTTGCCGTGGCGGTCGAGCAGACGCTTCAGCATGTCCACGGAATCCCTGCCCGAGTCCATGACGTGCCAGTAGCGGATGTTGAGGCCGATTTCCGTCGCCACTTCCAGCAGCTGGGAGTCGTCCATCCATTGCATCAGCTGCTCGTTGGTCTGCGCCGCCAAATCCACCAGAATGCGCCGATCGGGATTCTCGCTCGCAGCCTCGACGATGACATCGAGGCTTTCGTATTTCTCGATGAAAATGGGCGATGCGTAGCTGCCATAGAAGCGCAGCAGCGCACCGTGGGATCTATCGGAGTCGAAACCCAGAAAGGCAATCGCATTGTCGATCATGTACTGCGCCAACAAGCGCGCGATCAATGATTTGCCGACGCCGCCCTTCTCTCCACCGACCAAATGAATATTCGTCATCATCGCCCCGCTATGAATGAAATCGCGGGCGGTAATTTATCACGGCCTTGCGAAGGTCCTGTGAAACTCGGCACGAGTTATGTCACCTGGGGAATTCGTGCTAGCTGCGCGCGTCCCACACCTCGGCAAATAGACGTGCAAAATTTGCACCCAGCACCTTGTCGATGCGGCTTGCGGGCCAGCCGCGCCGCGACAAGTCGTCGGCCAGGTGCGCATAGCGCAGCGGGTCATTGTATTCGGGAACGACCGTGACGACGTCGGGGCTTTCGCCGGGTGCCGAGACGCCCGCCTTGCGCCGCGCCTCGACCTGCTTGCGAAAGGTTTCCAGGTATTCCGGGGTCAATGGCACGCCGGAAATCGACCCGTCGGTGCCGATGCCGACATGGTCCTCGCCGCATACGTCGACGGCATGCTGGAGGTGGCTGATCAAGTCTTCGGCGTGGGGTTGTCCCACCATGCGCAGAAATGGCATGAAATATATGCCGGCCACGCCGCCGCGATCCGCCAGGGCCTTCAGTTCGCTGTCGCGGGTGTTGCGGGGCAGATCTACCAACGCGCGGCATCCGGTATGGCTGATGGCCATCGGCGACTTCGACGCGGCGATGCCTTCGGCGATGGTGCGGGCGCCCGCGTGGCTCAAATCCAGCAGCAGGTGCAATCGATTCATTTCGGCGATGAAATCGTATCCGAGCTTGCTCAGGCCGCCGTCAGCCGTTTCGATGCACCCATCGCCCATCAAATTTCGCACATTGTAGGTCGGCTGGACGATGCGCACGCCAAGATCGGCGAATACCTTGAGATGCTTGAGGTCCCCCTCGAGCATGGTCGTGTCCTGGCAGCCGTACACTACACCTAAGCGCTTGGTGCTCTTGGCAGTTTGAATGTCGGCACCGCTGCGGATTCGCGCGAGCAAATCCGGATGGGCACTGAACTCGTACTCGTATTCCGAGATCTGCTTGACCGTGTCCATGAACTTGTTCGGCCCATTGCCCACGGCGTTTACGGTCACATTGAGCACCGTTACGCCGGACTGGCGAACATCCGCGAGGCCGCGGGCCGTCAAGGGCGCATCATCGGGAAGGCTGGGGTCGTACTCGCCGATACTCCCGCAGGCATCGATCACGATGGCGCGGTTATAGCGGGCCGCGCTGTAGCCGCCGCTCGCATCGGTGACCGGATATGCCCGCTGTGCCATCCACGCTGCCGCCGCGGCGCCGCCCAAGAACTGCCTGCGGTTCAGCATCGTCATCCCCAGCTCGTGGTCCGTCGGTTGGGCGGAAATTCAGACATTGGTCTTGACGTATTGGGCTTTGCCGTCTCCAAAGGACCAATCTTCGGGCGCAACCGGCACGAGTGAAATGAGCACATCCTCGGGACGTACGCCCGGATTCTTCTGTAGGCGCTCGGCGATCGCCTTGTAGATGGCGAGCTTGACCGCCTGGGTTCGCTGATTCAAGGTAATCTGGATCATCACGATGTCGTCGGTGCGCTTCACGCCCAGATAATTCGCATCGTAGATGAGATCTCCGGCGGCATGCTCGGTCAAGATTTGGAATCGGTCGAGTTCGGGGACGCTGGCGACCTCGACGATGGCGCGATGCACCTCGTCGGCAACGGCGCGCCGATAGGCAGCGGGCTTACCTTCGCGTAGCGCGATTCTTACCAACGGCATAGGGACCTCTGCGGTAGTTTCGGCCTGAAGCCGTTGAGTCTATATTACGCTTCCGCCGTATTCGATCCATAATCCACCAGGGATGCCCATGCTTGCATCACGCTCGCTTTGTATCGTCGCTGCCGCTTGTATCGCAGCTGCCGCTCTGGGATCGGTAGCAAGGGTAGCGACGGCCCAGGGACCGTCCCCAAAGCACTACACGCTGCCGGCCACTCCCGCCAATGTGCAATGGGGTTGGTATGACCCCAACGAGAAGCCGAAGCTGATCATTCATTCGGGCGATACCGTCTCCATCGAAACACTGTCGCACGCGCTGGGACAGATCAAGCCCGGATTGGAGATGGACGGCATCGTCAAATTGCGCAAGCAAAACGGCGGCGGCGGCCCGCATTCGATCACCGGTCCGATCTACGTCGAAGGCGCTGAACCCGGCGACACACTCGAGATCCGGATCTTGAAAATCGTGCCGAAACCGGACGCCTTCAATTTCAACATTCCCGGCCGGGAATTCCCCACCGTTGGAATTCTGGCCTCGGAATTTCCCGAAGGCTTCGTGCGCTACTACAAATTGGACTTGGCCAGGATGCAGACCGAGTTCAAGCCCGGAATCGTCATCGATCTCAAGCCGTTCCCGGGCACTTTCACCGTCGGTGTCGACCCGAACGAGCCGGACGCCAAGGCCGGCCCGCCGATTCACGACGACAAGGGCCGCACCAGCACGTTGCGGCCCTGGAAGAACGGCTCGAACATGGACGTCAACGAACTGCAGGTCGGCTCGACGCTGTACCTGCCCGTTTTTCAGAAGGGCGGCTTGATATGGACAGGTGACTCGCATTGCCGCCAAGGCAACGGCGAGGTCAATCTCACCGCACTGGAGTGCGCCTATGCGGAATTCGAAATCCAGCCCATCGTGCGCAAGGATTTGAGGACCGAATGGCCGCGGGCCGAGACCAAGACCGATTGGATCTTCATGGGCTTCGATGAGGATTTGAATCAGGCGATGAAAATCGCCGTCGAGCAGACGGTGAATTGGCTCTCCACGCAGATGATCGTGCCCATGAGCCGCGAAGAAGCATATGCGCTGACTTCGATCGTCGGTGATTGCCGCGTGAGCCAGGTGGTCGACATCCGCAAGGGCGTGCATTGCATGATTCCGAAGGCGATTTTCGTCAACTATCCTTCCGCGGCTAAATCTCCAAGGCCGCCGCCCGCCTCACCCAAAACGTCAACACAGAATAGTAAATAACCCCCACGGCGATCCATATCGCACCCATGATCTTGGCGGCGCGATCCATCTCGAACAACACGTAGAGAATGATCAACATTCCGATCAACGGAAATGCCACATGGCGCAGCCAATCGCCGCTGCGCTGCCTGATGTAGAAATGACTGATCACCGACAGATGCAGCAACACGAAGCCGCTGAGCGCGCCGAAATTGACGATCGCGGTCAGCTGGTCGAGGTGGCTTGCGAACATGAGCCCGATCGCAAGCGAAAACACCGTGACCACCAGGATGCTCACATAGGGCGTCATGAAGCTCGGATGGATCTTGGCCAGGACCGCCGGCAGCTTGCGATCGCGGGCCATCGCGAACAAAACCCGTGAAACGGCCGTTTGCGCCACCATGGCGTTCGCGATGCCGACGGCAAATACCGAGACGATGATGATGGCGAGGCGCAGCCATGGGCCGCCGGCGCGCTCCGCGATCTCATAGAAGGCGGTCTCGGGAGAACTGAAGCGCATGCCTGCGCTCAAGTCCGTCGCGATCCAGGTCTGCGCGATGAACAGCGCCCCGACCAGCACCAGCGCCAAGACCGTGGCTCGGCCGACCGAGTTCAATCCGTCCTTGCTTTCTTCGGACAGCGTCGATATGCCGTCGAATCCGAGGAAAGACAATACAGCGATCGAGGTTGCACTTGCCACGGTCGCGAAGGAAAAGGCATGCGGATCGTAGATCGGTCGCAGAGTGATCTTGCCGGCACCCGCGCCGCCATACAGCGAGACCAGACCGACCACGACGAACCACGCCAGAATCCCCAGTTCCACGATCAGCATGTAGCGATTGATGCGCGCCGTGAATTTTATCCCCACAAGATTTACCGCGGCATTGAATGCAATGAAGGCGGTCAACCAGGCATAGGAAGGTACGCCGGGAAAGATCGGCCGCAGCGCCACGGCGCTTATCAGATACAACAGCGCGGGAATCAGCAGATAGTCCAATAGGATGAGCCAGCCGGAAAAGAATCCCGCGATTTCGTGCAAGCCCCTGTGTGCGTAAGTGTAGACGGATCCCGCCAGCGGAAAGGCACGCGACATGGCGGCATAGCTCAAGGCCGTAAAGAACATACCGGCGAGACCTACGAGATAGGCCAGCGGGACCATGCCGTTCGAGTCGTTCCAGACGAAGCCATAAACGGCAAATGGCGCTATGGGCACCATGAATATCATGCCATAGATGACCAAATCGCGGGTGGTCAAAACCCGGCGCAACTGTTCCTGGTACCCGAACTCTTGCAGCGACATGCGACATGAACTCCTTGGGAAACGAGTCTAACGCAACACTGCCGCCGCAACGTCGCCGCGGATGCCGGAGATGTTCTTCTTTACGTGCCGCCGGATCCGCGTCAGGATTATTGCCGGCCGAAACCTGACTACCTGTAGGAGCGAATGCGGCACGCATGAACATCCGATCCGCCGAATTTCTCGACCAGTTGCAGCTCGAGCACCCCATCATTCAGGCGCCGATGGCCGGTGTATCGACGCCCGCCATGGCGGCCGCGGTCTCGAATAGCGGCGCCCTGGGATCCTTAGGGGTAGGCGCGGTGAACAGCGAGTCGGCGGGCGACATGATCAATACGACGCGCATGCTCACCGAGCGCGGTTTCAACGTCAATGTCTTTTGTCACCGGCCCGCGCTGGGCAAGCCTGCCGTCGAGTCAGCGTGGCTGAGGCGCTTGCGGCCTGAATTTGAGCAATTTGGCGCCGAGCCGCCGGCCACGCTGCGTGAGATCTATAAAAGCTTTCTCGATGACGATGACATGCTGAATCTGTTCGTGATGATGCGGCCGGCCGTGGTGAGTTTTCATTTCGGGCTGCCGGCTCCGCATCAGCTGGAGCGGCTGCACGGAGCGGGAATATTCTTGATGGCCTCGGCCACGCGTTTGGATGAGGCCCGCGCCATCGCCGAAGCGGGCGTGGACGCCGTGATCGCCCAGGGATATGAAGCGGGCGGGCATCGCGGTGTCTTCGACCCGGACATACCGGATGACCGGCTCGGCACGCTGGCTCTGACGCGCCTGCTCGCACGGGAACTCGACATTCCAGTGATCGCCACGGGCGGCATCATGGACGGAGCAGGTATCGCTGCGGCGCTCAAGCTTGGAGCGGCCGCCGCGCAGCTCGGCACTGCATTCATCGACTGCCCGGAATCCCTCGCCGATTCAGGCTACAGGGCTGCGTTGAATAGCGAGGCGGCTCATCACACCGAAATGACGGCGGTGATTTCCGGGCGCCCTGCACGTATCCTGCCCAATCGCTTCGCGCGCTGGGGCCGCGACGCTGCGCGCGAGGAAATTCCCGAGTATCCGATTGCCTATGATGCAGCCAAAGCGCTGCATGCGGCTGCGAAGAACAAAGCGGAATTCGGCTATGGAGCGCAATGGGCAGGCCAGGGCGCTCCGCTGGCGCGCTCCTTGCCGGCCGCCGATTTGGTCCGTGAGCTGGCCTGCGAGCTCGAGGAGGCGCTGTGACGATCACCACTCGGTTCAAAAATTCGTGCCGCGCCGCTGCGCTCGTCGTCATGGCGCTACCGATCCTGGTGCTGCCGGTCCTGCTGTTGCCGCTCCTGCTCTTGCCGGTCCTGGCCGGCGCGGACAGCCCGGGCGATGCGGACAACGCCTACCTCGAGCAGTTGCAGGGCGAGTGGGACATGTCGGGTACGCTGGGCGGCAAAGCCGTCCACTATCATGCCAGCGGCGAGCGCGTGCTTCAGGGAGGATTTGTTCGCCTGCATATGATCGATACCGATCCGACCTCCAGGTACGAGGCGGATGTGTTCATCGGTTTCGATTCGCAGCGACACGATTTCATCGCCCATTGGCTCGATCGATTCGGAGCCGCCGGCGCGCGCGTGGTGGCCACCGGAAAACGCAATGACACACAATTGGTCATGATCTTTCCCTACGCCAGCGGCGCGTTTCGCGACACCTTTACCCTCCAGCCCGATAGCGGCTGGTCGCTGCTGCTCGAATCACAGAAGCCGAACGGCGACTGGTCGACATTCGCGAGTTACACCCTGGCCCGCGCGCACTGAGGCGATACCTGCCCCCGTGACCCTTGGTCAGCTGCGCCGTTGGGAACCTCGCGCCGCGGCAGGCCGAGCGGAAATGCCCTGCATAGCGTGCGCCACCACGGCGTCGGTGAATTCGGCATCGAGCGCACCGTGGCCCATGAGCAAGCGGTAGAAGATGGGACCGTAAATCATGTCCAACAGCACCTCGATATCGATCCCTGCGCGAATTTCCCGCTGTGCGATGCCGCGGCCGATGATGTCGCGGCCTTCTGCGCGGCGCGCCAGGATGAAGTGATTGCGGAAGGATTTGGATAGTTCAGTCTCACCGGCCGCCGAGGCGATCATGATTGCAGCCTGGCGCCCGATGCGCGAGGCGAAAACGCCGGCCACCGCGCGCAGCTGGCGCTGCAGTTCGGTGACCGCGGACGGCGAACTGGCAATCTTGGTCGCGGCGGCGTCGGCGCTCATCAAGGCTGCCATAGCGACGGCGTGGGCGTTGGGCCATTCACGGTAAATCGTTGGCTTGCCGACGGCCGCGCGTGCCGCGATGCCCTCGATGGTGAGCGCGGTGATGCCGCCTTCCTCCAACATGGCGCGCGCCGCGGCCAGAATTGCCGCGCGGGCGCGAGCGCTCCTCGGCCGGCCCCGCGGCCTGCCACCCGGCGTTAATTTCGTTGACACGCGCGTATCTTATACGTTACGGTGCGTTTCGTAAATAAATGTTGCGAAGGAGATTCCCGATGGCGACCAAGGTCCCCGTGCAACCCGCACAAGTGAAAGTAACGCCTTACATGTCGTTCAAAGATGCCTCGGCGGCGATCGCGTTCTACGTAAAAGCTTTCGGGGCCAAGGAGTCCTACCGGCTCACCGAGCCGTCCGGCAGAATCGGCCATGCTGAGATCATGATCGGCGAGGCCCAATTGATGCTATCCGATGAATATCCCGACTGGGGCGCCATCAGTGCGCAAACCCTGGGGGGAACCCCAATCGTGCTGCATCTATACGTTGCGGACGTGGATGGGTTCGTGGCGACCGCCATCAAGTCCGGTGCCACGTCGTTGCGTCCGGTGACGGACGAATTTTATGGCGATCGCGCCGGCCAGATCGCCGATCCCTTCGGCTACAAGTGGATGATTGCGACTCGCAAGCAGCAAGTTTCCCCTGCGGAAATGCAGCGACTCTGGTCGGAGGCGCTGGCCGGCGGTTGAGTGCAGCGCTGCTTACGGGGGATTCACCTGTAGAAGCCGCGCGGCGTTGCCGCCCAGAATGGCGTCGAGTTCCGCGGCATCGAGGTTCGGCGTGCTGCCAACGAGCGAGTGAATGTCGTAATGCCCCATGTCGAAGGGATAATCCGTGCCGACGACGACCTGACTGACTCCGACCTGATCGATGAGCCGGCGCAGCGCAGCGGATGAATACACCAGACTGTCGAACCAGATGCGCCGCAGATAGGCGCTCGGCGGCTCGCGCATGCTGTGCGCATCGGGGCGTGTATGAAAGGCGTGCTCGGGCCGTCCGATATTCAAAGGCAGATACCCGCCGCCGTGAGAGGCGCAGATTTTGAGCGCCGGATATCGGTCCAGCACCCCGCCGAAGATGAGATGCGAAAGCGCGACCGCGATTTCCACAGGCTGCCCAACACTATCCGACAAATAGGACGGCGCGAGGCGCTCCGCGAGCGAACAACCCATGGGATGAATGAAGACCACACAGCCCAGGGCTTGGGCCTTCGCCCACACGGGTTCCAGCGAGGGATCCGACAGCTCGCGTTCGTTCACCGCCGTCGATATTTGGAACCCACGCAATCCCAAGCGCCGCACGGCGGTCTCGAGTTGCGCAACCGCCAGCTGAGGGTGCTGCAGCGACAAAGTGCCGAGGCCGATCAAGCGGCTGGGATGCTGCGCGCACATGGCAGCGATGTGCTCGTTCTGCAGCGAGACGATTTGCTCCGCCAGATCGGGCTCGGCCCAATAGTAGTATTGGGTCGACATGGGACTGACCACCTGGATATCCACCCCCATGCGGTCCATGTCGTCGAGCCTCACGGGCAGGCTCGTGAGCGCGGGCATGGCATACGGAATCATGATCTTGTTGTTGTGCTCCATCGACTGCGCGCCGATGGTGCGCACGCGCGTCTGCAGTTCCTTCTTCTTTTGCGGCCGGTCGGCAACCAGCTTCTCGACCAGCGGCGTGATCATGTGGGCATGCATGTCCACGGTATGCATGCGGTTGCCGTGCAAATCCTTGACCCACGTACGGGGATCGGTATGAAAACCCTTCCTGCCGGTGGTCATAATGTGGATCGCTACCCTGATTTTTGACTTGCTACTTAGTTTAGCGGATACCGGGATCCTGTTGACAGGCGAATCCGAAGGAGGCCGATAGAATGGCTCATGCAGCGGACATATTGCCCGCCTTGGATGCCGGCAAGCGCGGGCAGAAAACTCTCATGAGTGAAATAGGGCGAGACATTCTTCGCGCAAAAAGCCGGCAGTCAATTCGACGACTGGATCGCCCTGCGCTGCAATGGTTTGGGCAGGGACATTGATGACCCGCCACCGCCACTGCGAGTTGCCGTGAAAATCTCGGTAACGCTTATGGTCTTCAATCGATGCGCCGAAGAAGACCTTGGAGATACGCGACCAAATGATCGCGCCCATGCACATTGGACAGGGTTCATGAGTGGCAAAGAGCGTGCAGCCCGACAGGTCTTTGCTCCCGAGTCGCTGAGCTGCTAGTCGGATCGCGATGAGCTCTGCATGCTGTGTCGGGTCACGATCCAAGTGAGTACGGTTGCCCGCCTTCGCTGCGATCCGGCCGTTATGGACAATTACGCTGCCTACCGCGTAGTCACCTGCGGCCCTCGACTCTTTCGCCGCTTCGATTGCCGCTCGCATAAAACTCGAATTGTCCATAAGCCCGTCAATGAGTTCCAAGCCGCCGATTCAAGCGCTCAGTCAGGGATTTTACGCGAATGTCTGCGTAGCGAAAATCGTGCCAGCCGCACCGCCAAGCCGCCCTCACGATCGGCTAGCCAGGCTAGCCTCGCGAGATCGATCGGAATAAGCTAGCCCGACAAGGCTCGTCGTATCCATCTCTCAGCGCGTCGAAGGAGTTGACCATGAATAGCACACTCGTTGCCGGCCACGACCCGACTGTCCATCCCGGCATTCAGCACGTTTCTCTCTTACGGCCTTTCGCATGGCTTGCGCTCGGCTGGCGCGACTTGCAGCGGCACTGGGCCGCGAGCTTGGGTTATGGCGCAGTGATCGTCGCTCTCGGGTGGACACTGTTGATATTCTGCGCAACCCATCCGTACTTCGTCGCCGCGGCGATCACGGGATTTCTCTTGGTGGGACCGGCGCTGTCCGCCGGCCTATGCGAGCTCTCGCGGCGCGGCTCATTGGGGGAGCGCGTGAATTTTGATGACTCCCTGGAGGGATTCCAACGCAATGCCAAGGCGCTCTCGGAATTTGGACTGATCCTCGCAGTCTGCGCCGCGATCTGGTTCGTCATGTCCGCCGTGCTGCTCGAGAACGTCTTCCACATCGCGGCACCATCGGTGAGCGAAACTCTGTACCGCGGCTTCTTGGATTCTGCCAACCGCTCGCAGGTACTGGCCTACATTGTGGTCGGAGGAGTGCTCGCGGCCGGCGTGTTCGTGGTATCGGTGATTGCGATCCCGCTGATCATCGACCGCCATGCCACCGCAGGCCAGGCGATGCGCATGAGCTTCAAGGCGGTATCGAGCAACATCCCCGCGATGACCGTGTGGGCTGCGATGATTCTGATCCTGACGGGCATCGGCTACGCGCCGTTGTTACTCGGTCTCTTGATCGTCGCCCCGCTCCTCGGCCACGCCACGTGGCACGCCTACCACGAGGTGATTCGCCAGTGAGTCACGCGGGGTCGGAGTCATAGGTCCTAGATCGGCGCCTCGAGCAAACAGCCGAATTCGCGCGCGAACTCCACCGATACGCGCGCGTGCACGGCGCCCTGACGATCGAAAAACCGTTGCGTTCCGCCGAGACTGAATACGCCTTCGTGCCAGATATTGGGATGGATGTATAGACCCTGTTGGCCGTCGAATCGGAAGCACACGAATCGCTGCGGCGTGATGTCGTCGCCGGGCAACGCCAGAGGCACGTAGAACGGCCGGCGGTCGAGCGGGAAGAATAATTGACCGCCGTCCGGATGGTAATTCGCGTGCCACAGCATGACGCGCCGCGGGGCGGCGTCATGATCGGTGCGCGCGAGTTCCGGAAGTTGCGCGTAGCCCAAGACATAGTGGCCGTCGACTGCTTCGTTGCGGCCGTACAGAATGTCGCCCCGCCATTCGCTGACGAATGTGCCCTCCGTCGTGCCGCCCTGATCACCGCTGTCCGGGTCGATGGGACGTGTGCCTTGGGCGGGCCAGCGCACGATCTCGATCTGACATTGAGAAGGGTCGTTCACCAACCGGCCATACCCCTGCAGCGATTGGGAGCTGGCGCCCACGATGGTCATCGCGACCCGTTTCAAGCCGGGCGGAAGATCGGGATTCAAGTAATCGATGACTGGCATATTTAACGCATGTTAGCGCGAAGCGTGCAACGCGGCATTGCATCTATTCATCACGCACCCATATGGGTTTATGCTGCGAAAGGAGCAGTAAATCCGGAGTTAGACATGGCCACGGGTTGGGCAGCCGAAGGCGCCGTACAAGAGCAAATCGATGCAACGGTGAAGGATGGCATTCGCCGCGCGAAGAGCCAGCTTGCGCAGGGACCTGGTCTATCGCATTGCGCGGAATGTGCAGCCGAAATACCCGCGGCCCGCCGTGCCGCGGTGGCCGGCGTTCGGCTGTGTGTGAGCTGTCAGGCGGCGCACGATCGGGACACCGCGAATACCAGCGGTTACAACCGGCGCGGCAGCAAGGACAGCCAACTCCGCTAGCAGCGCGCCAGCAGCCAACACCTCAAGTAGCGCTTCCTCAACGGCGTTGCTCGGTTTCCTACACCCGCCCCCGCATCAGACTACTCCCTCGTAGGAGACTTCCGTCACGACCAGTCGACGCGGGCGTGCTTATGGCGCACCTGCACTTTCTCTACGCTGCATGCTCTGGTCACATTCAGACGGAGAAACCGACAGACGGAGAAAACCCATGCTGGAAATTCTTCCGGAGGGCATCGGCCAAGCCTTGATCAATCAACGCGCGGGAATGGAAAATGTTGTTTACAACCTGCTGTTCCGGGAGCGTAAGACGCAGCGGCTTTCCTTGAGCAGCCCCGCGTTCGCCTTCAATGCACGTATACCGGCCCGCTACACGGCCGATGGCGACGGCATTTCACCGCCGCTCGCATGGGACGAAATACCGCCCGATGCGGATTCACTGGCTCTCATCGTCGAGGACGCCGACGCGCCGACGCCGCATCCCTTGGTGCATGCCATCGTCGTCGATCTCGAGGCCGCAACCGGACAACTGCAACAGGGCGCATTGAACAGCGAACACCACCGGGGCGCAGGGTTGGAGACCGGCCGCAATTCTTTTTTCCAACACGGCTGGCTGCCGCCCGATCCTCCACCGGGGCACGGCGAACATCGCTACGTGTTTCAAATGTTTGCGTTGCGGGAGGGGCCGCTGCTTTCGCAGTTCTGCGGGCGCGGCGAATTCATCGATGCAGTCCTCGACCGGGCAGTGGGCGTGGGTTGCATCATCGGCACCTACGAAAGATCTCCCAAGGACATCGAGGAGGTCGAAGACGCTGAAGAGATTCTGCAAACCGACGCCGTTGCGGTGTGACGCCGTTGCGGTGTGAGTAATGCCGCTACGGTGGGCCGAGAGTCTCCGCAAAGAGCTCCAACATGGCCTGCCAGGAACGTTCATCGGCTGCCTGGTTGTATGCAAATCCAGGCATTCCCAGCGCTTCACTGCCGCGTCGGGTGAATGCGTGGCCCACGCCGCCGTGTAGATAGAGCCGCCAATCGACCTGACCGGCGGTCATCTCCTTCTCGAAGGCCAGGCGTTGTTCGGCAGGTACGATCGGATCATCCGCGCCGTTGCAGACGAGTACCTTGCCCCGGATGTTCTTCGCATCCCGTGGACGCGCCGTGCTCAAGCCCGCATGAAACGCGACGACGGCTTTCACGTCGGCACCGCCGCGTGCAAGCTCCAGCACGGTGGTACCGCCGAAGCAATAGCCGATTGCCGCGATGCGCGCCGTGTCCACGCCGTCCTGCGAGCGCAGCGCCGCCAGGGCCGCTTCCGCGCGAGCGCGGATACGCAGAGGCTCCTCCATGAAGGTCTGGATGCGGCTCATCATCCGCTCACGATCCGTGATCACGGCACCCTCGCCGTGAAAGTCGAGCGCCAGCGCAACATAGCCGAGCGAGGCCATGCGGCGGCAGCGATCGCGGTTGTAATCATCGAGACCCGGCGCCTCGGGCGCGATCAGCACCGCCGGGCGCGAACCGGGATGAGCGTCATCGCGGGCAAGAAACCCCAGCATGCGCGCGCCATCTGCTTCGTAGCTCAGCACATCGGTGTCGATCATTGTTCCGACCGCCTCACGTTTGGACATTCAAAACAAGGGCTCGCGGCTCATTTA
>Ga0302324_100014221_pt1 | contig 16059 bp, 18 predicted proteins | sample Palsa_T0_1_FD_201949 | JGI IMG/M metagenome (GOLD analysis project Ga0302324, IMG submission 201949) | Peat permafrost microbial communities from Stordalen Mire near Abisko, Sweden - Palsa_T0_1 | ecosystem: Environmental > Terrestrial > Soil > Palsa > Peat permafrost | place: Sweden: Abisko...
CGGCGATGATCTTCGGTGCCGTGCCTGCTTTTGAGTCTTTGCTGGAGTACCTGGCAGAGTTTGAAGCGGAGATCAACGAAAGAGCCAGTGCCGGATGATTTGGACGGCGGCGGCGCAAATTGGGGGCACGGTGCTGGTTCTCAGAACAGCCTGCAAAAGGTCATAGAGAGATAAAGAGAGACACCATCCCTAAGCCTTCGGCTTAGGATTCCGGCAATGATGCCGGGATGCCCGCGTCAAGTGTTTTCAAGTAATCATCAAGTATCTGTCAAGTATTTGTCAAGAAGAGCCTCCGCTGACCTTATAATTTGGGGAGGACCTCCCGGATCACGACCATGGATGCCGACCTGAAGAAGATTTTGGATGACTTGCCAGGCAAACCGCCACGCTCCCGTCTTGACCCGTACCGTGACTTCATAGAGGAGCTTAGGGGCAGGGGGCAGACTTACCGTGACATAGCCAGAATACTTGCGGAAAAATGCGCCTTACAGGTCACCGGCAGCGGAGTCCACGACTATCTTCGGACGCGATCACGGGGGCAGGCGAGGCAGGCAGGGAGTAGTCCGAAATCGATTCAGCCTCCGGTCAGCAACCCGGTTGCGGCGGGTACTGCGCCGACGGCTTCATCCAGCGAGGAAGTACAGCGTAAGATCGCCGCTCTCAAAGCGAGTAACACGACAACGGAACCGGGTCTGCGGGGATTTGACTATGACCCGGATGAACCTCTTCGGCTTAAGCGGTCGGGCCGCGAGTAGATCCGATTGCGTGTGCTCGCTCCGCGTTGGCCTTCTCCGACCATGACCGCGACCTCAGCGCTCCCGGTAACCAGCGGCTTTCTGCACCTACTCCAAAGAGCTCCATTTTCCGGCGTCGCGGTACGAACGTCGCATCGAGTGTGGCGGATACCCCGATAGTGTGGTGGTGAGCCGCCGGCATGGAAACAATTGCCGGTGGCGGGGTCGGCAACAGAGCGCGGCTGAAGCGCTCATTGCGCCCAAAGACTTTGCCGCCGCGAGTGCCGAGCGGGCGCAGCTGCAGCGAGGATTTGATAGAAAAATGTGGAATAGTCGGCCGAGAGTTGTGTTCCGGAGACCACGTTCGCCCTTCAGAGAGGGGTAAACAAGAGGAGAGTACTTTGCATACTGCCCGGTTAACGACGAGCGCGAGCGCAAAACGTGATCGAACCTACAGGAGTGCCTGATTACCGGGACGTGAATGGCCGACCAGCCTGGGAAAACCGAAAACTGAAGGCTCTCAACCCTCCGCCAATCAGGGTCCGTGGTTAACCAAGTGGTTGTAAGCGCGAAACCTGTTTGAGGAGCCAGATATCTCCGACTTCCGAAATTCTCTACGCACTCGCGGTTAACGGAGAAACGATATTTGCTGGCGAAAATGGCCCCAGTTTCCCTCATGGCAGCTTCTCTCAGGCGTCGTGGCATGAGTTGCTCATTGCTCCGGCCGGGTCCGGCACGGCCTCGCAAATGTGAAACTCTCCGACTCTCTGCGGAGCTATGCACGCCCGGTTGACTGCCGTGTCGCACCTGCGGAGTTTGACCTTGCTGACTTTAGGAAGCTGCTGCGATGGCTGGTCTCCGTAGTCTGTCGCTTCCACGGTTGCCGCCCGAACAGAAGATTCACCCAGGTCACATCGGGATCGCCCGGATTCCGCCTCGCCTGGAGCGGCGGCCCAGGAACCAGCCTGCCAGTGTACCGATCGCCAGGCACACGGCGCCGGCGATCCATAGTGCGCGGGTCAGTTCCGCGATCAGGGTGTTGGTAAAGACGTTCGAAGACAGATGCAGATTTACGATCTTCCACGCGCCACCCGACTTCGCCACCGTCGCGCTCCACCGCGAGTTCAGCCTGAAAGGGCCGCGGACGATCGGAAAGAACTCGTCTTCCATGCTGCCGTCCGCCAGGGCGACATCCGCGGCGGAACCGATGAAGCGCGCGTGGGCGCCCAGCTTTGCCTGGGTGGTGTATTTGCTGATGATCCGCCCCTCGTCCTTCATCATGCGCCGGTAGTAGGCGCGGATCTGGTCATTCCCGCGCGAGATCTCGGCATTCCACCAGGTCACAGTACAGTCCGGACTCATCTGCGCGATGACGCCTTCAATGTCCTGATCGTTGATGGCTTTTTCAACGTTGTGCATCACCTGCAGGAGAGCGTGGCGGTCCGCCTGATGCGGATCGTTCTGGCCTGTCAGGCTAAGGGGCAGCAGCAGGAGCGCGAACAAGAGCCTGGATTTCCGCATAAGCGTTTTCAATGTTAGTACAAATGAGATTGGTTCAAATGCCCAGTCTGTACGAGCTGAGGCCGCGTTTTCAAGCGTGCTCCCGGCAGGGTGCCCAAACCGTGGAGCAGCAATCCATCGCGCGCGATCGCCTCCACGTGCAGTTCACGGCCGATCAATTTGACAGGCACACCGGAGCGACCCAGCATCGCCCCGAAATAACACCCGACAGCACCAGCACCCATAACCGCAACCGGCGGCCAACGATCGGTTGTCCCCATGGAGAGTCATCATAACCCCGAGAGCCCTTCTTCTTTGTTGAGCCTCAATATGATGTCGCCGATCTCGTGGACGACATTGGGCTGAATGACCGATGTTTTGCGTTGCGTTACGACGATTTGCGGAGCAAGGTCGCGCGCTCATTCGATTGCGCTGACAGGGGTCGCACTCTCCGCCTCGCGGAACGTCGGTGAACGGCTTTGTGCGGGAAGTTCACGGGCAGCAAGGGCGCTTACAGAATCCTGCTCAAGATCGAATATGCAGCCCAGACCCGAAGAGGCTCTCCTTTTCGTTGCGCCGAAAGCTGGGTTTCGCGCAACGCGGAGGCGGCGTTAAGTGACGGTGACCGCCGCAGGTTCCAGTAGTAGTCGGACATGAAGATTGCGGCCGGTCTGTCTTCTACAGGAAACATCGTGCTGATGACAGCAGACGCACCCGCTCCGATCCACGCCCTCGTCAGTCCCATCAGACCGGTACTGGGCAGCGCTTGACCCTGTCCTGAATGACACCCGTTTAACACGACGAGTTCTGCGGTAACGTGTTGTGCCACAACTTCTCTCGGACCCAGAAACCCCATCCGGCCCGAGGAGTCGAGGCTCAAGGCGATAAAACCCGATTGGAATTCACCGACATCCGAAGTCACTTCACCGGGACCCGCAGTCACGTGCGTTGCAAAATGTATGATCATCGGGTTTCGCGCGATCGCTGTCTGAACCGCCGCCGGCCGCGCATCCCGGCCTGTCAACAAGACTGGCATCGACGAATTCCACGCCCGAGCGCAGCCTTCCAGTTCTGCGGCAGTATCCTCTAAGCGCCCCAGCATGTATTGGTTTCCGCCCCTCTTGCCCGTGTACCTCCTATCGGCGGTATTGTAAACAGGGTCTCCGATCCCCAGAAATTCTCCGGGTGACTCAATGGTGTGCTGCTTCAGTAGAAGAACGCCGGGAACGGTCTGGAGCACGGCACGCTGCATCAGGTAAATAGGTCCGTGGCCGGCTCCTCCGGACACGAGAGCCGAAAGGGGCAGTTCATAGAGTGGACCATCCAGCTCAAGGAGCCAGTGTCGGTGCCGAAGATAGGTGTCGGGAATTGAGCCGAACAATTCCTTGTACATCTGAGTCCCGAGCGATGTTGATGATTCCGAGCCGTCGACCGCCCACGCGAACGCCGTAACCTCAGACCGTATTCTTTCCTCAGGCGGCAGGCGATATACGTCTACCCGATGGCGGTCGACGGCCCAGACCCATGAACTTGTCTTCGATATATGGAAGCTCAGCAGAACGCTATCATTGTCAAGGATGGACTTCACGAGGTCCACTGGCGAACCAATAGCTTCGGTGTTCCGCGAATTTCCGGCAGCGGCGACTTCGAGTTGCTGCAGTTCCGTCTGGAGCGAGGCGCGTTTGTTCTCGGTTTCACGACTGGTTTGAGTTGGTGCACTTTGCGCCAGGGCTTGATACTGTGCCAGCAAGTCCCAATAGTTTGTGGTCAGCCGCGACCGCCAGTCGTTGGGGATGGGGATGAGGGCGCGCAGACTCCATAGTCGGTCTTGCTCCTCAATGGCGAAACTTTGTTCGGCATACGACCGATTGCCGGTCGCCAGCGCCAGGCGGTTGCCTGTATCTACCAATCCTTGCATGACGTGACTGAGGTCGCTCCCACTTTCGAACGCGACTCGATCCTGATCCGCGGGCACCATATCCGCCCGCATCAAAGCTACTCGACGACGGGCTTCCTGGAAATCCGCCACGGCACCCCTAAGGTTGCCGTAGTCGAGACGGAACTGTCCACGCTCGGCATAGATCCGCCATTTCGGCGTCGGTCCAGGCGGCACTGCCAACGCCGAGTCGAACAACAGGACCGCCGCGCGAACGTTTCCTTGCCGGCTTCGAAGGCGTGCGAGACCCGAAAGAATGTTCGCCGACCGATTCAATCTGTGGATTGTTATCAAACGCAGACCCTCAGACAAGGCCCATTCAGCTTCGTCATTGCGGCCCACTGACAGGCAGTCATTACCCAAATTCCCCAGCGCACGAGCCGACCCGTCGAGATCCAGCACCTCCAAGAGTCCGTTGATACCGTCCAGGTTGTAAGGCACGGCCTCGTCAAAACGTTTCAATGCAACCAGGGCACTCGCCATCTCGCAAAGAAGCCGCGCACGGATATCCGCATCCGCGTGTGCGGCCGGGCCGCTCAGGGCTTCTCTCCCAATCAGAACTGCTTTGTCCGGTTGACCGAGTTGGATGTAGAGACTCGCCAGGTTATTCAAAGTGAAAAGCAGGGGTCTGAACTCATGCGCCCTCACGGCAACGCTCTGGGCATGACGTAGCTCGCTGAATGCCTCACCGAACTGCATAGTATGGATCGAACAGGAACCCGCGTTGTTCCAGTTCATCGCCGTACCGTACTCATCTCCCGAAGCTTCCGCAAGGGTCGCGGCGGAGACAAACTCCCGGCGTGCCTTTGAATATTCAGCAGAATTGAAGAGACGCACAGCCTCCGCATTCAGGTGCTTTACTTCGCCTGTTTTGCCAAAGTCACGTGTATCAGTGAAGTTTGCCGCGTTCCGCGAGGAACCAGCGAGCATAAGCGCAACGAGAGTCAGACCAATCGGTGCACACGCACGCCAGGGGGCAGACAGATATATGTCCTTATAGAAAGCAATAGTACCACACGATACATACAAGTAGGATACTACGCACGCTTCACATGCTAAATCGTCCACTGGCTGGTTTGCGTCGTTTTTATGGCGATGATACCAGGAATGGAGGCAGGCGACGCCGGTGACCAACTCGTTCGAGAATAGTTGGAAGGTCATCAAAGGCGGTCCACCCGCCATCCTGTTCTACGGCACGGAAGATCCTAATCACGATGCTGGGATTGCGATCAGCGCTTTTCGCATTACAGGACGAGAACGGAAGCTGGATGGGTGCGAATGGCGAAAAACTCACCTTGAGGGCGCTGATATCGCGACTCCTTTTCAGATTTTCCCGCACGGCGCCGGGTGGCTTTGTCGTGGGGATGACTTTCCCACGTTTCGCCTGGCTGTTGCCGATGCGCCGATTGAGGGAAACCCAGTCCATAATCTGCTTCGATCATCCTTTCACGCCGGATTCTCCACATGTAGTATTGGTACCTAAGTATCGCGTGCCCACTCTCGATAAAATGTTGGCTACGGATCGTGGCACAACCGAGTTACTGCCATCGATACTTTCGGCAGCCGCCGCTATCGCCGCTTCTAATTCCTTGCTGTCCGAACACGGCTAAGCGACACGAACCCGGGGTTCCAGAGTTTGTCCTGAAACTGGGCACAATCCGGCTGAGTCTCGCCAATCGCACGGAGGAAGATCGATCGATATCAGCTTAATATTGACGGAATTACGTCAGGAACGCGATCAGCTTGAGGTGGCAATCCTCAGCCTCGAACGTCTGGCTCTCGGTGGCGGGAAGCGTCGAGGACGCCCGCCAGCATGGATGGCGGCAACAAAAGCGTCAGAACCGGTAGTGAAACGGCGGGGCCGTCCGGTTGCCAGCAAGAATAAGAGCGCAGGGACCAAGCCTCCAGTGGCAGGTTCCAGTGATCAAGCTGGGTAGAACGAATTATTCAGCTCCGGATGCAGGTTTTATTGAGAGTTGTCTTCGCTCTATTGGCAGCTGTTCCGGCAGTGTAGGCACAAACGGTCAGTCTGGAGCCGGTTGTCGAGTGCGATCTCGGGGTAGATCTCGACTGGGAAGATCAGGTCAGATCTTTCACTCCGTTCTATTGCTAACCCTGACCGGGCTCACACATGCGGTCATTCGACAACCCCCATTTCTGGAAACGACCGCGGCATTCGTTTCAGGCGACGCGGACGGCAGAATTCGATCGATCAGGACCGCTTCCTCCTGAGTACCCCGAAATCGTTCGTGACGGTTCTCGGTCTCCGATTCATTTCTATCCCAAAATTCATGTTGGCAGCAAGTCTATCACGACACGGCAAGGTGTATCATCTCCGGTTTAAAACGACCGCATTTTCCCCGGTGATGTGAGCATTCCCGAGTACGAAGCCAAACGCTACGAAGGACACATCAAAGCGGGTGGAGTTCTTCTCTCCGTTCACTGCGACACATCAGACGAGATCGCGCGCGCCAAGGATTTGCTGAAGCATACGGGTGCCCAGGATATTTCATCGTCTGGCGAATCCAGCGCAGACTACCCGGCCGTCACCAAATCCGGCGCGCACAGATAAGGTCGTCCGGCAAAGGTGTCCTCTGAGGATCCCGCCTGCGAGGTGTGCCGGGTCGCCGCAGAATCACTGGATGAGGCCCTGCGCTACCTGCGACCACGGGACGCTCGACCGGAACGCCGCATCGCCTCACGCAACAGGACGCTTACCGGCTGATACAGCGCCATGAGAACCGGGCGGGCACCTAAACCCGCATCTGGAATCACACGATGCGGGCGACCGGCATCACCGATTATCCGGTGATGTCTATCCAGCGAATCTGGTGATCATCCGGATCGTACACAAGGCCGAAAACCGGTACAGTCGAGTTTCGCCAGTCATCTGCGTGATCATCAACCGGAATGAAATAATCATCCCTCGCCGGTCACGATGCCCCGGACTTTATCTGCAACGCGGCGCAGAGGAAGCTGACGACGCCATTTTCACCGAAGTCGAAGTAGGCGTCCTTGCCGAAATCACTTTGTTGCGGAACCTCGTGAAAAGCACATCCGTTGCTCTCAAAGAATGACGGCGTTTACGCCCTCCCGGCCGATCATGCGCTCGGCTGATTTTTTCATATCAGATGCGATGTTCTCATCTTTCCAAACAGTGAATTTGCTGTATTTTCGCCTTAGCCTTTGCTTGCAACCTTCTCATATCCCTTAGTCGTGAGCCCATAAAAACCCCGTCAAACACGTTACCGGCAGATCGGACTCCGAGGCGTTCCGGGACCGGGACAACAATCGGGAGCTTTTGCGAATGACACGGCACCTAAGAACAAGGTATACAGTAAGGAATCACCCCGTTCAACTCAAGCCGCAGAAAACACATGCTGTTGGACATTACAGACGCCTTTGTAGGATGTGGGGTTTCCCGATCACCCTGCTCCCGCCAGGGAAAAATCTCGTAGGTCGTCATGCCGAATGGAAACAGCAGGCAAACAGGCGAGCAGCCATCGGCCAGCATCAGTGCTGATTTCCTGACGGGAAGCACCGAAATCGGACTCGACCGAATCCGCACGCGGCTTCTTGATCTCACCAACCGCAACAAACTTCTCAATTACCGGCACACCACCGCCTCGTCCTTGCGTGTCGTCGGTGTTCCCGTCGACGGCGTCTTCCGGCGTCTGCGTGATAACGAGAAACTCGCATTTCTGCCCGTCCCAGAGCCTGATGCCGAGATCGAAACGACTCCGGCCGCGAAGGACTATGCCGAGCAAATAGGCTGGAACATCTCGGCCGACCTGGACGTGACCGATGCACCGACGGCGTCGCGCAGGCGCTGCCGGTGCTGCATTATCACGAGCAACTCGACACATTGAGCCCCAAGATCGCGAGTGCCGCCAGGACGGCCATCGAGGAATCCGGCGCAAACATGTTGTACCTCGTGTTCGGGTTTCTGGAGTGGTACGAGTCCGACGACTCGAAACAACCCCATCTTGCCCCGCTGGTGGTTCTGCCGGTGACCATCGAACGCGTGGGTGGCAAGGGGAGGGCGGTCGAAACGGTCCTGGAATACTCCGGCGAGGACGTTGAGACCAATCTTTCCCTCGTGGAAAAGATGCGCCGGGATTTCGGGCTTGAAATCCCGCTTCTGGAAGAAGAAGAGGATACGCCCGACCGCTATTTTGAGAAATTCAGCGAGCTACTGAGGATTAAGAAGGGCTGGTCCATACGCCGGCACCTGACGCTGGCGCTCCTCAGTTTCGGCAAGCTCCTGATGTACCGGGATCTCGATCCCAAGACCTGGCCCGCGAATCAGAGCATCGCCAAACATGCACTGGTCCGTGAACTGTTCGAAGGGACGAAAAACCCCAATATCGAGCTTGCGGAAGAATATCCGATTGACGCGCCGGAACTAGTGAAGGATGTCCCGCACCTCATCCGGGATGCTGACAGCTCGCAGCATAGCGCGCTGGTGCATGCGCTTCGTGGTCAGAATCTCGTTATTGAGGGGCCTCCGGGCACGGGCAAGTCGCAAACCATCACGAACCTGATCGCGGCGGCACTGGCGCGCGGTAAGACGGTGCTGTTCGTCGCCGAAAAACTCGCGGCACTGGAAGTGGTCCGCCGCCGACTCGACGATGCCGGGCTTGGGCTATTCTGCCTGGAGGTTCACAGCCACAAAACAAAAAAGACGCGCTGCTCAACGACATTGCGTTGCGCGTCAGCGCGCGCGGCACATTTCAGGAACCGCGTGAACTCGACCGGCACCTGTCGATCATCGAAGAGAAGAAACTCCTCCTCACGCAGTACGCGTCGCTGATCAACAAGACCATCTCGCCTTTCGATGCGACGGTATTTGAGATTCTGTGGGCGCGCGACCGGTGCGCCCAGGATATTCCCGCCCATCGGGCCAGGCTCGAACAGGTCATCCTGCCGATCGTCGTTCAGTATACGCGCATGCGGTTTTCGCAGGCGGACCAGTTTCTCGCCGTGTACGCGCAACATCTGGCGGGAGTTCTGGCGGCGAGCGACTCCGTTCACCAGCATCCCTGGGCGTGGATCACCACTCCGCTGGCGTTTACGCAGGAGGATCACGTCCTTGATGGGCTCAGCCAATTCCTCGCGACCCTGCGACAGGTGGATAAGCACTGCGATGAGCTGCGCGAGAACGCCGGGATCACCTTGGTCCGGACCGGCCGCGGGCTCGAACAGGCCGCCCATACGGCCCGTCTCCGCCTTAACGGAAACAATGGTCAGTTCCGAACCCATGGCGAAGCGGACGCCTTCTTTCCAGGCCTTCTTCGCGGCCCGTTGCCCGATTCGGGGTTCTGCACTGGCACTGGTTCGGCATTGGTCGCTCATTGAGATCGGGGCGAAAACGCCGGCCTGCTCACGCTGTAGCTCCAGGTGGATGGCGCGGCGGCCAATCCGGTAACGCTGGATATCAAGTAGTAGCCTATTTCGGAAGTCTCTCCCGAATGCCCGCGCCGATGGGGCCTGTCCGCTGAAAGCGCGCATTCAGCCACTCCACCATTTCTCGTTCCCAATCCGGCACATGCGGCAACGTATGCCAGTTGCCCGTGCCGTGCGGCCCGCCGGGAATTCGGATAATCTCGCACGGCACTCCCACTTTGCGCAGGGCTTCCTGTAGATTCGTATCCTCGGTAAACGGAATGTACTCGTCTTTATCGCCCTGAATCAGCAGAAACGGCGGCGCGCTTTTCGAAACATACGTGATGGGAGACGCCTCTTTCTCCGCTTCTGCCTCACCCTTCTCTTTAATCAGCGGATCGAGCAGCGCGTGCACATCGGCATTCAGCGGCACCGTCGCGAAGCTGCTTTGCGCAAACAGCGTCACCACGGCCTGCACCTTCGCGCTTTCTCTATCCACCGGGTCCGCCGCTCCGGGGTCTCCGGGCGTGCCCAGCAACCCAACCATGTTGCTCAGAAAACCGCCTGCCGAACCGCCCACCAGTGCGATCTGATTCGCATCGACATCCCACTGCGCGATCCCACTGCGCGGCGTTATGACGGATATAGCGGATGGCGCGCTCGACGTCGTAAACCATGTAAGGGTAGGGATATTTCGGCGCAAGCCGGTAATTGACCGAAAAAACGGCATATCCCGCCGGCGCCAGGAAATCGGCGCAGTAAGCCTCGCTGCCGCTCTTGCTGTCGCCACGCTGGTAGCCGCCGCCGTGGATAATTATTGCCGCTGGATGCAGACCCTTCCCCTTCGGTGCATAATAATCCATGGTCAACGTCTCGCCTGCCGCGTGACTGTAGACCAAACCGTCCTGCGTGGGCGTGCGTGCCGGCGCGGCCGCGCACAATGTGAGTGGCGCCAATAAGGCAAGGATAGGAAACGAAATCCTCATCGACCCACTATATCCACCCATCGCATCTCTGTTTATCCAACCCTGTATAATGGCACGACATTGGTTTTCCGCTTCCACCATGCCCCCTTCCGGCGATGTCCTGCGCGGCTCTCTGCTGGAGCGCATCACCCATCACACCAGCGGTTTTCCGAAGTGCGCGCGCGGTGAGGGGCATCCTCTTTGGGTTCTCAACTGAACTATCCCGGAGGCAAGACCCGCCAGCTGAGCCTGCGGCCTGAGCAGGTTCCGGCGGTGCGTCAGTCTCTGGAGCGCTACCGGCAGGTGAAGGACAGGCTTGAGGAGATCAGCGAGCTGAACCAGTATTTGTTGCGGCTGGACAGGGACGAGTCGCACGAACATAAGAAGGAAGGCAAAGCATGATCGCCGCGCGCCGCCTTCAGCGCAGCTTCGCTGACGGTCTCATCGGTTAAGCCCAGCCAGAAAGCAAAGTGATGCTCGCTGGGAAACGATTATCCCAGTTCTGCTGCAAAGGTCTGGACGGTGGGTGAAAATGGGCCATGGCCTCCGCCGGTCAAGATTACGTGCCCCTGATTTTTATTTCATCCACCAAAAAAGACCTCGGACCGTATCGGGACGCGGCCCGCGAGGCCGTGGAGCGAGCCGATTTACGATTCCGCAGGATGGAAACATTCGCGCCCCAGAGTAAGCACGAGACCTACGAGGGTTGCATGGCGGAGGTCGCCGAATGCGATGTCGTGGTCGTTATCGTGGCGCACCGATATGGCTGGACGCCGGGAGGCAAGGATAAGAGTATTACGTGGCTCGAATGCGAAGCGGCCTTGAATGGCGAGCGGAAGAAAGAGGTCCTCGCTTTCGTGGTCGATGAGGCGTTCGCGTGGCCCGACAATCTACGCGAAGAGTATCGGCCGATGGAGGCTTTTAAGAGAACCGGCAGATTTCCACCGGATCTGGTTGCCGAGGTTGAAAGGAATGTGTCACGCCTGAAAGACTTCAAAGCGTGGCTTGGCGCACTCGGGTTTTTCGCGCACTTCACCACGCCCGACAATCTCCAGACGGTGCTCCTGCACGCCCTCAATAAATGGAAGGAACGGAACGGTTATGGCATTGTGCCGCCCGCGGCAAAACAGGACGTGTCCAAATACCTTGCTGGGCTTCGCGAGCATACGGGCTGGATTGATATTCGGGGGCTTCAGGTGGGCAGCGGGAGCGCAAATCGCGTCCCGATTAATGATTTATATATCCCGCTCACATCCAAGGGGCGCGATGCCAGCGAACGTGTTCCACTCGAAGCCGCGCTCACCAACCGGAGGATTGTCATCAGCGGTGACCCCGGGAGCGGTAAAACTACCTTTCTGCATCGCATCGCATGGGAGCGGTTGCAAGATCACGGTATGAGCGGCTTTCCTGTGTTTATCCGTATCGGCAACCTCGAAGACCATCTCCGCAAGAATGCCCAGAGCGCGGGAACGCCGTTGAAGGAGTCGGCAGCGTGGCTGCCACACTATCTCACACATCTGGCAAGAGAAAAACACTGGGACCTTGACTTCGCGTTCTTCGACAGCAAGCTGGGCGAGCCGGGCACGATCATATTGCTGGATGGACTCGACGAAGCGCCAGACCCGCTGACCCGCGAATCGATGGCGCGGCTGTTTGAGGACGCGACGCATGTATATAGGGAAGCGCGCTTCGTAGTAACGACCCGACCAGGCGCATATCAGGGCGGCGCAACGCTGGAGGGCTTTTATCAGGTTTCGATCGCGGATCTGGATGTGACTGACATCAAGGGCTTTCTCGATCATTGGACGCGCTTCCTTTTTCCAAACGACGCCGAACGAGCGGCCCGTCACAACGCGGAACTTCTTGAGGCGTTGCAGGCTCGTATCGAGATTCGACGCATGGCGAGCAACCCGGTGATGCTGACGGCGCTAGCAGTCGTGCATTGGAACGAGCGGAGGCTGCCAGAGCAGCGCGCCGACCTATATGAATCCATCGTGATCTGGCTTGCTCGGGCCCGCGAGCACGAGGGCCGGGAACGCTACGACCGCTGCCTCGCGATTCTGAGCGCTCTTGCGCTGGGAATGCAGACGGAACTGAAGGGTCGCGCAACGCAGATATCGAAAGGCCGGGCGGCGGAGCTCATCGCGGGGCAATTCCGGGAAACAGAGGAAGACAGGCGGTATGCCCGTGCGTTGGAGTTCATCGAGCGGGAAGAAGTGGACAGCGGGATTTTCAGCGTTCACGGAAGTGAGTTGCGCTTTCGGCATCTGACGTTCCAGGAGTATCTGACGGCGCGCGGTTGCGCCGGCCTAATGGACGCGACGCAGAAGGAAGTCTTGTTCAAAGAGGGGCGCCTCTACCGGCCTGAATGGCGCGAGACCATGCGGCTGCTGGGGGGAGTGTTGATCCGGCTGGGTGCGGACCGGGTAGACGGACTCGTCTCGTCAATTCTAGATAACGCTGACGGATCGCAAAGTGGCCGAGTCCTCTGTGTAGGCCTGTTGGGTGCCATGTTGAGAGATTTGCGCGCCCTGCAATACGAAGTCGGCGACTCGCGTTACGCGGTTTTTCTGAAAGAAGCACTGGCGGTATTCGAGCCGGAGACTGGGGGTATCGATCTGAAGATGCGGGTAGAAGCAGCCGATGCTTTGGGACAGGCAGGGGATCCTCGGTTGCACGTGAACAACTGGATTAAGATTCCGGCATGTACCCTCGCGATCGGGGAAGGTAAAGCTGCGGAGGAAATCGATATCAGCGCTTACCAGATCGGGCGATATCCGGTGACTGTGGAAGAATACGCCAAGTTCATGGATGAGGAGGGATACGAGAACCAGCAATGGTGGGCGGCGGGCAAACCGGAAAACGAAGGCGCGCCGCACGACTGGGACCAACAGTTGCTGCATCCAAATCGCCCGGTGGTGGGGGTCTGTTGGTATGAAGCCGCGGCGTACTCCGCGTGGAAGGGCTGCTACCTTCCTACGAATGTGCAATGGGAACGGGCGGCGCGGGGAGTAGAAGGGCGGATTTATCCGTGGGGCGACGAAGAACCCGATACCACTCGGGCGAACTACCGGGAGACAGGGATCGGTGCTCCAAGCCCTGTAGGGTTGTTTCCGCGCGGACGTACGAAAGAGGGAGTAGACGATCTGGCGGGGAACGTTTGGGAGTGGGTGGGTGATGAGTATGTCGAAGGCGAACAAGATTACCGAATCGCGCGTGGCGGCTTGTGGTTCGGCGGGGCAGGGTTTTTGCGCGCGGCGTTCCGCGACTGGCACCGCCCCGGCATCAGGAGCGAGAGGATCGGTTTTCGTTGTGCGCGGCATTTGGGAGACCGGCGGTAGCACCTTGGCCCGCGCGGGTGGGCGATCTCTTCATGAGCCTGATCGACACCCGGGTGAGGACCAGACCAGATAAGCGCTTCTAAGCAGGGTCCAAGCTCTTTTGGAGTCGCCTCCGCGTGGTTGCTGGGCACTACGGCGTTCAAATGTCGGCTGCCTTAGAGAGACGACGTGACGGGTGGGGATAAGGAGGATCATCGGCGGAGGGCTCCACGAGTGTTCGAAGCTTTTCCGAACTTATTCCACTATCTCGGGGACTGATCTCAAGCGCTTCTACGAGCACTTGGAGAAGTTCGCGGGTGGCCAGCAGATCTTCATCGTTGATAACACGGAGCCGCCGCCGAGCTTTGCGGGGGAAGTTACCGTTCCAGACGGCGGTTCCGCTGGAGAGATTGTTTCCGTAGATCGATATCCATTCGCCCGGCTGAATCGTGCTGGCCGTGCTGCAAAGGGGAACGATGCCGGCGGACGAAATGGATGGGATCTGCTGGTTTGCGGGGCTGATCTTCGTCACAGTGTTGTCGCCAAAATTGGATACCCAGATATTGGCGCCGTCGAAGGCTACGCCGACAGGCCTTATTCCCACTTTGTAGGTGCCAACCGTGGCGCCCGTGGATGCCTGTAGTTCTGTCGTGTGCTTTCGGCTGGGGTGCCTAAGGCGGTGCTCGCTGTTCGTTTCCCCCGGGGTCGACTGCCCAGTCCGGATGCGCTCTGCTCCGTTCTTTGTATTCGTCGACGTTTGTAGATTTCGACAGGAGGAATCCGAGAAACGATTTCCCCTGGAAGCGGCAGGTTTGCGCGATAGCGAGGAGCCGGAGGTAGTCGGTGGCCCCTTTCTCGCTGAACGAACCGGAGATCTTCCGTTGGACTGCCAAATGACGGAGCGCTCTCTCAGCCGTGTTGTTGTGCCATGGAACACCGTCGTCTTCAATAAAGGAAAACAGAGAGTCCTTGTACCGCTCAAACCTTTTCCGATATCGCGCCGTCGTGTCCCGCGCGGAAACCTTACCCGTGATCATGTCGCGATAGAAGTGATCGACGCGACTGCGATGTTTGCGGAGATGACGGGCCTTGAGGCCAAACCGCTGAACATCTCCCACGAGCGGAAGCAGCAAGTCGCGGACAGATACAACAAACTGCTCGAACTCCTCTTCAAACGGATTCTTCCAGAGATCGTCATTCAAATCTCTGATCAGATGGACGAGGCATTTTTGCTGCCGACAGGGCAGCGCATCGTATCCTCCATAAAAGTCGGTCACCACAATGCCTTTGAAACTCGACAACAGTGGCTTCAGGAACTGCGTTTCACGATTTGGTCTCAGCCCAAACACCACCCGAATGTTGTCAGTAAAAACCCATACGTATTGGTCGGCCCCCAGGATGTTCATCTTCGTTTCATCGAGATGCAGGACCGGCCCATTCAACAGTTCGCGTAAAAGCAGAGCTTCACTGCGCCGATAATGTTCAGCGAACTTTTCAATAAAACCCACTGCCGTCTGGGGGGAGAGGTGTTCCGAAAAAAGATCAAACGCAGCTTTCGAGATTAGCCGGTATGACATTTTTAGCGCAATACGCTGATAGACTACCCACGCCTGAAAATTCCAGCCGAACAACTGCCCCCGGTGGAGGCGAGTGCCGGGAGGGGCGTATTTTTCGTGGCAGACATTGCAGTAGCCCGGACCCGCAGCAGCTTTTCGTCTATCGCGGTGGGCGCGTCGGTAGCCGGGGTGGCGTCGTTGTTCGCGGGGGCGTCCTTCGGCGCGGCGTCGGGCTGGTGTGGCTCAATGTTCGTAGCAGGTGCGCGCTCCGGGCTTTCCGAAATCACTGCCGCGGTCTCGGATTCCGTTACGGTTTCGGGTTGGTCCGCGGCTGGAGCCGCCTCGGCCAAACTTTGGATTGCTCGCCAGATCCTGCTTACTGCGGTGGCGCGATCTTTAAATTTCTTGATCGGCGCCGCGCCCGGCAGGCTGTTCCAAATCTCTATCAGCCGGGTTGTGGACCAGTCCGCGGCCAGTTTCGCCAGGGCCGCTTCGGTTCCGAAGCTTTCGGCGTTAACGACGGCTTCCGCTTCTTTTGCGGAGGCGTGGATTGTGATGTTGTTCGTTTCGTTTTCGATGCTAAATGCTTTCATTTTCAATCTCCTACGCAGTGTCTGCTGCGGTAATGACAGTGATCGCTCTGTTCGAAAACACATGCAAGCG
>Ga0302324_100014222_pt1 | contig 16058 bp, 23 predicted proteins | sample Palsa_T0_1_FD_201949 | JGI IMG/M metagenome (GOLD analysis project Ga0302324, IMG submission 201949) | Peat permafrost microbial communities from Stordalen Mire near Abisko, Sweden - Palsa_T0_1 | ecosystem: Environmental > Terrestrial > Soil > Palsa > Peat permafrost | place: Sweden: Abisko...
GAAGTCGCGAATTTCGAGATAGGACTTTCCGTTGCGTTTCACTTCCGCGATCGCGTCTGTCTTATCCCGGATGTAGTTCACGATCAACTGGCGGTCCCGCTCGTGATCCTCCTCGATGGTGTCGCCGTTGGGAATGCGGCGGAGCTGGGTGAGGGTCACTCGAACGGCGTTGTAGTACATCACCTTGGCAACGTCCGGACTGGAAACCAGCCCCAACTCGCTCACTTTCGGCTCCCACACGCTCCATAATGCCATCAAATCCGCGCGCCCTTCTTCGAGTGTCGAGTAGTATTCCTTCAAATAAAACGCAGGATCGTGGCGTCAGCTTCGGATTCACTTTTGCCGGACCCGTGCCCGACGATCTCGTGCAGCGCCGTCATCAGCTCTTCGGCTTGATCGCCATACTTCTTCCCCAGCGCGATCTCTTCGGGCGTTGCGGCGAACTCTTCCAACTCGCCATAGCCCTGGGCGTGCGCCAGCGCGCGGGTGCTTCCCATGAACAGGAAGCTCTTGCTGCCGTACTTTTCGTGAATCTCGTCTTCGTTGGGCAAATTGTCGCCCACCGTAGTGACATGAAAGTCGCCGGTCTCAATCAGGGTTTCCACGGCCTTGGCCAGCGGCGGCTTTACGCCCTGTTTGCGGTATTGAGGCTCCCAAGGAGCATGGTCTTCGAAATATTGAGCGTTGCCGGCAATCTTGCGCATCAACGCGTCCACGGTATTGTCCAGCACCGTCACAAAGCTCTGCGAAGTCGCCTTGGCGCCGCGGGCATCCCGATAAACTTCGATGAAGCCATTGGCAAAATCCACGGCCGCATTGTTCGGCACCCAATCGATGTCGAACTGCAGCCAGTCCTGCGGATCGCCGGTCTGATAATAGCGGATCAGGCCGCGAATGGCTTTGGCTTGGGACGGCTCGGCGAATTCGGCCGCCTTCTCCAGGCAGGAATTCGCTTTAGCCAGATACTCGGCATAAAGACCGGGTGGAACACTATGGTCGGGCGTTCCCGCCCGGTAGACCTGCTCCTCCAGATGCCCGTTCTGTTTTACCAGCCGAGAGTTCAGCGGATAGCGTTCGGTGAAATTCTTGAGGTCGGCAACTCTGACGCCGGAGTAGAAGTTGTTGGCGCTGGCTTCCAGAATATCGTGGCCTCCAGGCGGACTCTTCGCCGTAATCGTCGGCTCAAACTGGGGATCGAAGAAGGACGGCTTCAGCTCATCGATCTCCTTTTGGAGGCCGCGTCTGTGAAGCCGCCGCTATTATGGATCGCCGCGATTCCGGCCGCGCGCAACTCCTCGAACGTAAATTCCGGCAGAAACTTCGGTAGTGTCCTAATTTCAGGCGCCGCATGTGCAGCCGTCGGTCTTTCAGGGCGCGCTGGGATTGGTGCAACGACCCGTCTGCGGTGCGCGCCATCCAATTCATGTTTGGCGAACTGTGTGGGACGGCGTCGTAGAAGTCTTCGGTCTGACAGGGCATCCAACCATCCAGAGGTACAGAACGCCGAACAACAGAAGGGCGAAGACGAGGCAATTTAGGACACCACCAGAAACTTCTGGGCCGTCGTTTCGTTGTGATTCCCGCGATTGGCCCAGAAGAGTTTGGTGAAAGCGAGAATCCTGGCGTAGGCGGCGCGATCGATATTTCCGTTGGGATGCGCGACGATCAACTCCAGAACCCGCTTCTGGCGCAGACCGAAATGGGAGAGTTGATCGTAGATGATGGGGTTGATGGCGATGGACGCTTGCGACAGCCAGTACGCAAGCGCTTGCTGGCGAGCGTTGAGACGATGAAAGCTATCGGCTTCGAGCTGAACGAATCCGGTGGATCCCACGCGAACCACGCGGGCTTGCGCCGCGTCTCCGGCTCGCGACTGAGACCAGCCTGTTAGTGGCGGTGGCCGATGGAGCCATTATGGCGGGGCCAGCGGGACCACACCGCCGGTAGTCAATGGCGGCTGAGCGGGGACCAAGCGACTCCCTGAAAATTCCCGCAAGATTTTCCTTGACTGCAGTGCGCACTTCGGGAATCATGAGAACGCCGTCAGCGATTTCGCCTGGCAGCAAGACAGTGGCGCAGTTGCCGTAGGGCAACCAGACACCCTGAAGGTGAACCTGGCGGCGGCTGATTCAAGACACGGCCGCTCGGCATAAGCACACGGGACAAGCCTAGCTAGAGCTCAAACTGTTTCAAAAGGAATCACTGTGAGTGGCCAGTGATCCTATCGCCGCCTCCCGACCGGGGCGTGGCCCACGTCGAACGGGCCGGCCGGCGGCATCGGTATCTACCGGTCGCCGAAACTGACACAAACGGGTAACGGAAAGAAAGCGCGGGTTCAAATCGCCCATAGCGTAACCGCACCGGTGGCTCCTTTTCCACCGCCAGACTGGTACCCTTTTTCGCCGCCACCGACATCAGCCGGGCAACCCGGCGCAAGCCAGCGCCAAAAACCACGCTGCAGCCTTTCGAGGAACACGCGCAAAACGGAGCGCGGCGCGAACCGGTCCCAGACTCCCTTGGTGGTGCGCGCCGCACCCTCTGCGCTTCATACCGTCCACCTCCCGCTACCAATAGACGAACGACTCTTCCTCGCAAATCAGAATGAGGGGTTGGCCGCCACTGGATATGGCTTGGGCGTGAGCCATTACCTCTTTTCCGCCGTCGGATTCCAGGCAACTCCGCAGTTCATCCATGGTTGAAAAATAAATTTCGGCAATCCGATAAGCGGTAATCTTACCCAGCGGAGATCCAGTCACTTTGGTGAGCACCAGGCGGGTAAGACCCTTGAGTTTGCTCTCCACCATTGGCACGTGGCCGCCCAGGTACGCTCTTTCAAACGCCTGTTCGTCCTGCGGCCGTGGATAGATGATTACCACTTTTACCCCGTGAGTGCCCATGGAAACGAGTCAAACACATCTTAGCATCAGGGGGAATTGAAACTGCCGAAAGGAAAGCAGAAGGCAGGGCCGCGGGCCGCTCCTTTACCAAAGGCGGCCCGTCAGCGCTAAACAGGCGGTGTCGAGACCGACGCGCGGAATTTACCGAGCCGCGCGCGTGAGCCAGCGGTCTTTTCCGACTTTAGACACAGGCCGCTAAACACGGCCCATCAGGACGAGAATAAGCACAATAATTAATATGAGGCCAAAACCGCCACTGGGATAGTAACCCCAGCCCGCGCTATAAGGCCACGCGGGAAGCAGCCCGAGAACGAGCACGATCAGGATAATCAACAGAAGCATTCGTGGCATGGGACCGTCCTCAGGCGACCGAAGGATGAGTTGCCAGCGGAACCGACGCTGCGAATTGCAACATTCCGATGGGATTCAAAACTGCGTCCAACCGATACGCCCGCTGCTGCATCTCCGCGAGCTGTTCGAGAAAACGAACGCGCAATTGCGGCTTGCTTTTCAGGCGCGGATACATCTTCTGCAAAGCTTTCTCGCTCTTCCGCAGTTCCTCCAGTTCCACTATCAGCGCGTTTTCAAACTCGTCTTCCAATGGCGTCGATTTCAGGGCTTTCATAAAATGTATGACCTCCACTCGATTGAAACGCTGCCGGTGGTTGCTTTTGAACCCCGCAGCCTGCCGACAGTGAAGCAATTGGTCTGCCAAAGAAGCGCGGGCATGAAAGGTCTTAGAGATGAGTTACTTGGAGGGGACACGGCGGCGCGTGTCGGTGTTCGTGTCGAAGAGGCCATGGTATTTACTTCAGCAGCTTGTCAATTTCTGCGCCAGCCCCGCATCCTCGAAGACGATCAATCAGAAAAGGTGAGGAACCTCGATGTGCCGCAGGGTGGCCAGCGTGGCCTTGAAACGCAATCGCGTGGCAGGTTCCGGAATGGAGCTGTTGTCCCATTGGGTGGCATGCTTGTATTCGTCCGGGCTGAACAATTCGTATGGCGTCGAAACCAACCCGCCTGCGGGAATTCGGCGCCATCACCTGACGCCGGTACGTTGCCGCGTTGGTGTTAAAAACGACATCGAAAAGCGATTTCCCCCTGGCGCACCCAGGCCGCCTCAGAGCCGCGTAAATCACCTGTTCGAGCCCGAGCGGGGGAGGGTGGAGGGTTGTGTCGCCGGTGGCGTCGGAGCTGATTTTCGCAAACGAACCCATTTTTGTAAAGGAACTTAGGATTCGGGCGATTTTGGCGGGTTGCGCATCAGGGCTATTTTTGTGTTTGGTGACGATAAAGTTTCCTTCATGTTTTAATTTCGGGAAAAGCGAAAAGTGGGAGTGCGCGCGGCGGGGGGGGCGCGCGCTTTGGTTTGAGGGTAGCAAAGGGGCGGCGGGCGCGGTTGGGGAGGAGGTGGTATGTGGTTGGATGTAAGGAGGAAAAAGATTGGGAGGAGGCGTCATGGGTTGGGATGCCGTCGGTGACTGCCGAGGGCGGCGTTTACCCCAGACTGATCAGCTCCAGAACCTCAAATTTCCAGACTTCCCCCAATGGGCTTAACTGGCCAATCGCGATGCCCGCGCAGATCTAAGTGCAAACTCATCAAAGGGTTAAGGGCGCGTGCACAGATTGGAACCAGTTAAGTCGCTTTTCTACCGGCCAATCGACTCATTCGAGATCACTTAAGCTCGATCTCTCACTCCGATCACGATTGGCCGGTAAAAAGATACTTCCGGCCCGTGGCGCCCAAATCCGGCCCTTCTCCGAGTGGCGCGTTTTATCCGGCCAATCCTCGTGCCCGCGCGACGTTAACTTATTTGGAATGTGGCGCGTACAGAGATTGGACCAGATAAGCGCTTTTAAGCCGGTCAATCTGTTTGATTCTAAATCGCTTGCGCTGAAAACTTGGAAAAAACAGATTGGCCGGTTCAAAACAGTGATACGGACGAAGCGCCACGGTTAGCGGTCACAAGCCGCCTTGAGGGGAGTAATCCGTTATCGAAAACTTGAGCCGGTTGGTAAAGCACGCGGGAGCTATGATCCCAAGTCGTTTTTGTTTGGCCACCCGATTGCCGGCATGTCGACCCCGAGATTCGCAGCCGAATTTCGATGTACATTTTCCTGTGCAATCCGACGTAAACGAGTAAATCCGAGCCGAGTGTGAGTAAATAATAGCTGGAGCTCCCGGAGTTAGCCCGCATATGCCTAGGCAGCCTCACCGATTTCACGATCCGCTCGCTGAGGCGCGCTCTGCGGTTGGTCAGCTGGCAGGTTCCCCCTTGGAGCCTATAGCGCTTGAACTTTACCGAGCGCTTGAAGTAGTGACTCAAGCAAATTCCGGCGACGAAATCTCTAGCGGGCCGTTGGCGCGCGTGGCTACCTATGTGACAAAGATTGTCCAATCTCTGCCAAGAACCTATGGCGATCGGTTCTCGTAGCAGTTAAGAACATTCTTCATGGCGATTCCAACCTGGACGGGTCTGAGTGGGGATAATTGGGGCTTCTGGGTTGTGATCATCTCTTTTCTCTCGTGACGTAAATAGGTTGTCGCGCCACCGACCAGACCAGAGAGCAACGGCATCAGGATATTGAATGTCTTGTCCAGATTAGGAATGGCATCGATCTTTCCTGTGTAGATTAGGATCATTGTAGATGCGTACTGAAAAACAACGCTGAGCGCCAGCGTTGCAACCAACGCGTAGGCCAAGTAACGAGCGGTGTGCGCCCTATGCTGCTCGGCGATTGGATAGTCCTGGAGAGGCTCGACAGCGCCTCCCTCCAGGGCTTCCTCATTCGTCCGCAGTTCCGAGCGGGGGATCGGTGCTTCGTTACTACCTTCCTTCATAAGTCCTACTTCGTTGGGGAAACTTGGAGAGCCGGAACGACAATGACTCGTTCTTCCCCGGTATCTGGATTCCGCACCACAATCTCGCTGAATCCTTGGTTTGCCTGTGACTGAAGCGCGCGGCTGATTTGTAGCGATTCTCGCACCGCCTCGCCCATCGACGTAAAGTGTCCCTGCTCCTTGATTTTCTGTAGGCTCTCCAGGCTGCGCTCATCGAAGCTGAAGATTACCCGCTGGGTTTTTGCCATTCAGATCCTCCTTTCACGACTATCATACAGTTGATATCATTTAATATCAACAGGTGATATCATCCGGTATCTGGAGGAATCAGTCCACAGTCTAGGCGTGTATCACGCCCCCAGCCCAGTGGTTTGCCTGAGTTCTACCAAGTCTAATGCCGGCAAGTCGCTCTTCTTTATGCTCGGCAGATGATAATGGCCATTGGATAAGGACTGGAAAACGCCCTTGCGTCAGGTAACAGCTACTCCGGGCGGATTGTCGGCGATCGTACAAAGCTCAGGTTGATCGCACAGCCCCCAGGGGGCCTCGCAATTGGCCCGAAACGGCTTTGTGGGAGATGATCTCGACGCGTCCTCCAATCACTATCCGCTCGACTTCGATTCCGCGAAGGGCTGAAACAGGCCGGTCCCGGCATCGGAACCTTTCCCGCACCGAAACCGCATTCACTTCGCTTCGGCCCGTGTAACGGTCGACGGACCGATGCCGACGATCTCAATGGTCAGACCATCCGGCCCCGTGCCGTCGTAATGCATCTGATTGGCGATGTCTCTGACCATGCTCCCAGGCCCGAGTGCAACAGTGTTGTTGCGATCGAACTTGGCCCCTGTGCCGATCAGCATCGTTCCGTTGAGAACTGTGATGACTCGATCGTTAGGGTGAGAGTGCGGCTGGCTCCAGTCGTCAGGGCCCCGTTTGAGAAGTTGGACATATAAACCGGGCTTGGAAGGATCGCCAAACAGAATCGCCGTCTGGCTGGCGCTTCCTGGCCGGACTTTCCATTCAATCTGGTCCGGCAGTTTGTAGTCTCTCGCGTTGCGGTCGAGGGTGACGGCGTCAGCGCCAAAGGCCGCCATCAGGCTTCGCGCGTCGGGAGAAATAGGGCCGGCACGCCGGCCGGTCCTCGCCCAGGGGCCCAAAAGAGCCGCCAGAGCCAGGATTCCCAAGACCAGCGCCGGCCGTCGAAAAACGAGTCTGCTCAATTTGGATATCGTCACAAGAATCTCCTTTACTCGAGGAATATCCGGGATCGCTCAGTTTGCCACATGTATCTTACTACTTCCGCGTCGCGGAACTTCCAAGTCGCGCTACTTCCAAGTCGCGGAATCCCCGCGTCCAGAGCTGAGACCCGGCCGCACTTCCCCTGGAGGCGTGTCGAAAGTCCGAAAAGACCTGCTGCTCGCGCGCGGCTCGGTACGATTGCGCGCGTTACAGAGCCGCCACCGTAAAAGGGAGCCGGTTTCGACACAGCCTGCCCAATCCGCCAACAAACACCCCTACCGTTTCCTACTCGCGCGCGGCTACAATGAGTGTTTAGGTCCGAATCGCTTATGCCAGTTCCCGTCTCGCAAATGTGGACCGTAGCAACCTACGTCCTCAAGCAGCGCCTCCAGCGCCGCCAGCGCTATCCGCTGGTCCTGATGCTGGAGCCCCTGTTCCGCTGCAATCTGGCCTGCGCGGGCTGCGGCAAGATCCAGTACCCGGCGCACATTCTGAAGAAGAATCTTTCGCCCGAAGAATGTTTTAGGGCGGTGGAAGAATGCGGCGCTCCCATGGTCTCCATCCCCGGCGGCGAGCCGCTGATGCACCCGGAAATCGACAAAATCGTCGAAGGTCTTGTCGAGCGCAAGAAATACATTTACCTTTGCACCAACGCGCTTCTGCTGAAGGAAAAGCTGTCGCTTTTCAAGCCCAGCAAATATCTCACCTTCTCCGTCCATCTGGACGGCCAGCGCGAGCATCACGATTTTTCGGTTTGCCGCGAGGGCGGTTACGAAATCGCGGTGGACGCCGTTCGCGAGGCCATCGGGCGCGGCTTCCGCGTGACCACCAACAGCACGCTGTTCGATGGCGTGGATCCGCAAAGCGTGCGCGCCTTCTTTGACGAAATGATGGATTTGGGCGTGGAAGGAATCATGGTGGCGCCCGGCTACTCCTACGACAAAGCGCCGGACCAGCAGCATTTCCTGGGACGCGCCCGCACCCGCCGCACTTTCAAGGCGATCCTTTCGAACCGGAAAAAGCGATGGCGCTTCAATCAGTCGCCGCTGTATCTCGAATTCCTCATGGGCAAGCGCCACTACAACTGCACGCCCTGGGGCATGCCCACCTACAACCTGTTCGGCTGGCAGAAACCGTGCTACCTGCTGCAGGATGGTTACGCCGACACGTTCGCCGAATTGATGGAAAGCACCGCGTGGGAGCAGTACGGAACTGAATCGGGAAATCCGAAGTGCGCCAATTGCATGGTGCATTGCGGCTTTGAGCCGTCGGCCGTTCACGACGGCTTCTCTTCGCTGCGCGGCTTCGCCGCCATGGCGCGGTCCTATCTGTTCACCGCCTATCCAGATTCGGACGCCGAGCGCTTGCTCCAGGAGCCGGTGCGTCCGGTTCACGCGCACAATCCTTTTGTGAATATTCAGCTCGCGCCTCCAGCGAGCGAAACCACGCAGGCATGAGCGAGATCGAGAATCCAGAAATTCTGGAAGTGGTTCCCGGCTTCTCGCATGACCAGTTGGAAGGCTGGATCCCACCGCTGGCCACCGAAGAGGAGATTCGCGGCGCACTGGAAAAAGCGTTCGATTATCGCGGCGACGTCACCATTACGATGAAGAACGGGACGCAGGTGGAGGGTTATATCTTCGACCGGCAAAATGGCCCGACGCTGGCCGAGTCGCGCGTTCGTCTGTTTCCGAAGAACTTCGACTCCAAGATCGCGATTCCCTATTCCGAAATCCAGGCATTGGCATTCACCGGCCGGGACACCGCCGCCGGTAAAAGCTGGGAAGCCTGGCTGCGAAAGTATTGGGAGAAGAAAACCGCCGGTGAACACAATATCCAGCGCGAGCCGGAAGGGCTTGAATAAAACCCGCTCCCTCACGGTCGCGGCTCGGTTGCGAGGCGCGGCTCAGTACCGAGGCGTATTTGGTCGCTACCGAGCCGCGACCGTGAGGAAGCGGTCGCGCAAGGTCGTGATTCCAGACGCGACCGTGAGGAAGCGGTATCCAAAAAATGGAGGCCCGTCATAGTCCAAATCTGCGTCCTCGCCAGCAGCAGTTCGGGCAATTCCACTTTCATCCGCACCGAAAAAACGCGCATCCTCATCGACGCCGGCCTGAGCAAACGCGACGTTCTCGCCCGGCTCGCGCTAATCAATGAAGAAGCCGAGAAGCTGGACGCGATTCTGATCACGCACGAGCATTCCGATCACGTCAGCGGCCTGGTGGCTCTCGCGCGTTTGCTCAACGTGCCGATCTTCATCACGCGACTCACCGCGCCCGCGATTCCCTGGGGCGAATATACGCCGCGCCTGGATTGTTTCCAGGCCGGTACAACTTTTTGCGTGGGCGATATCGAAATCGACAGCTTCACCATTCCGCACGACGCCATCGATCCGGTCGGTTTCTGTTTCCGCGCGCAAGGCGTGAAAGTGGGACTGGTGACGGACTTGGGTTACGTCACCGATTCCATCAAATTCCACCTGCGCGGCGCTCACCTGCTGGTGCTGGAATCGAATCACGATCTCGAAATGCTGAAGGTGGGTCCTTACCCTTGGTCGGTGAAGCAGCGGGTCATGGGACGCAGAGGGCATTTATCGAATGACGTGGTGTGCGATTTCATCCGCTCCGATCTGGACTCGTCTATCGACACCCTGGTGCTGGGCCATTTGAGCGAGCACAACAATCATCCCGAGATCGTGCGCCATCAGGCCAATCGGGCGCTGGATGGCGCTCGCCGCGCGCTTTTCACCCGGCTGGTGGTCGCCGAGCCGAAACAGCAGTCCGAGGTCTTTACCTATTAAATGATCGAACGCTACACGCGACCGGAGATGGCCGACATCTGGAGCGACGAGAACAAATATCGCCAGTGGCTGGAAGTGGAACTCGCCGCAGCCGAAGCGCTGGCGCAAACCAACGACGTGCCGCCGGAGGCCGCGCGGCTGCTGCGCAAACACGCCGGGTTTAACCTCCAACGCATCCAGGACATCGAACGCGAGGTGAAGCATGACGTCATCGCCTTTACGACGGCGGTTTCAGAAAGCCTGGCCGCGGCCGGCGAGGCGAGCGCATCGCGCTGGCTGCATTACGGGCTGACCTCGAACGATGTTGTGGACACCGCGCAAGCCTTGATGGTGCGTAGCGCCTCGGACCTGATCCTCAAGGGCATCAACGATCTGGCCGCGGTTTTGCGGACGCGCGCGTTCGAATTCAAAGATACGGTGCAAATCGGAAGAACGCACGGGATACATGCCGAACCCATCACTTTCGGGTTGAAGCTGGCGCTCTGGTACGACGAAGTGCAGCGCAATCTCACGCGCTTTTCCGCCGCGGCGGAAGGGATGCGCGTCGGGAAAATTTCGGGCGCGGTCGGGACCTTCGGGCACATCGGCCCCCAGGCCGAAGAACGCATCTGCCAGCGGCTGGGATTGCGGACGGCGCCTATCGCCTCCCAAGTCATCTCGCGGGACCGCCACGCCAATTACATCGCCACGCTGGCGCTGGTTGCCGCAACTTTGGAAAAAATCGCGCTGGAGATCCGGCATTTGCAGCGCACCGAGGTTCGCGAAGTAGAAGAGCCTTTTGGATCGGGCCAAAAGGGATCTTCATCCATGCCCCATAAGCGCAACCCAGTGACCTGCGAACAGATTTGCGGACTGGCGCGGGTAGTGCGAGGCAATGTGCAGCCGGCTATCGAGAATATCGCGCTTTGGCATGAGCGCGACATTTCGCACTCGTCGGTGGAGCGCATCATTCTTCCGGATACCACCACTGCGGTGGATTACATGCTGGCCAGAACCAATTGGCTGATTTTGGGGCTGCGGGTTTCGCCGGAGCGAATGAAGCGCAACTTGGACCTTACGCGGGGCCTGGTATTCTCGGGACAGCTCCTGCTAGACCTGGCCGCAGCCGGGATGTTGCGTGAGGAAGCTTACAGACTAGTCCAGGGGTACGCCATGACTGCCTGGGAGGAAGACGGCAATTTTCGCTCGGCGATAGAATCCGATCCCGTCATCAGCAAACATTTGAAGCCGGAGGCCTTGGAGCATAGCTTCTCTGTTTCCAGACAGTTACGGAACATCGACCAGATCTTCCAGCGGGTTTTCCCCAGGTAAGCGTGCCCGGTACCCTAAATCTGTGCTTTCATTTTTGCAGGGATGCATTAAACTACTAACTAGGAGCGCACAGCGCGGGACGCCGAATGAAAATAATGAGCGAATCTGATCGGTGCATGGATTTTCAACTCGCTCGAGTCTTGTTGGTAGACGACGATCCTACTTCCCGTTTGACGTTGCAGACCGTGCTCGAAGCCAGTGGATATCATGTAGATTCAGCAGCTTCCGCCGCCGAAGCCGTCGGCAAGCTGGATGAGCAGGAGTACCAATTGGTGCTCAGCGACCTGCAAATGGAATCTCCGGAAGCGGGTCTCAAGGTCCTGGCACACGCTCGTATGATGGATTACAAACCCGCGACTGCAATTGTAACCACTTACCAAAACGCAAAATCCGAGAACACGCCCCAGAGGCAGGCTCGGATGTTGATTAAACCCGAGGATGTTCCGGGGTTGCTGGCGAAAGTGGCCAATTTGATCAGCGAGCGGGCTGCCCGGAGAGTCCAGCGCGAAATGCGCCACGCAACCAGCTAGTCCAAACGGCTAAGCATAGCGTCGTAAGTATTTGCGCGTCCGGGGCAGAACCGGGCCGCGCGTGTTGGCGAGCGGTTTCATCCGCAAGCACTAATTCAGTTCCAGGCGTGCGTTCCATCGGGCTTGACGAATGACTGCGCGACGGCTTCAGCTTCTTCGTAGCGACCCTCTGCGATCAGCGCGTTGTAGGTCGCATGAAGTAGCCTGTACGCCCCCCGCCTGCCGCGATATTCGGTTCCATAGCTCGTAAGACAACCGGCACCATTGAGCAGCTGCGCTAGCTTAGCTAAGCTAGCGTCCGCTTCGCTCAGATCGCTGGGCTCGTCGCGCGCCGCATCGTGTTCTACAAGAAGCCGGGCGGTGCGGTCGCCAAGGGCGAGCGCGTCGGTCTCATCAAGTTCGGCTCGCGCGTGGATATTTTCTTAGTTAGGCCCCGAACGGGAAATCAAAGTGCGGACGGGCGACCACGTTTCGGGTGGCTCCAACATCCTGGCCCGACGCCGGGAGTTGATGGGGCACAGTTGATGCCGCGTCTCACCCTCAAGGAACGTTTCTTCGATCCGCGCCCGCACCCTCGGAGGCCCAGGCGTCGCCTTCTCTCCACTCGGTGGCTCGGTGTGCAGCAGTGTGCTTCGCAACGGAGCCACCGAGTAACGAAGGCGCGGCGCGCCTCTGTGGGCTAGCAAACGACGAGACTCGCGCGCTGGAAAAGCGCTACGTTTTCTCCACGCGATTGGGATCACGCGGCAATGCCGATGCCAGGACGAGCGCCGCTCCGCCGAAAAGCAATGTGTCCGCGACGTAATTTAACGCTTCATTGATCTCCGGCGGTGGTCCGCCCTGGGCGAGGATCAAAATAAGGAGATATAAGAATAGAGTGAGGACGGTCATTAATGCGCCAATTGAGGCTGCGGCTATCCGGGATTGTTTGTTCAGGGCGAGGCCGATGCCAGCGGCCAGTAGGATCGCTCCTGCGAGATATCCCCATACGCTGGGGAACGGAACCCATGACGGCGTCATCTTTTCCAAAGGAATGCCGGGCGCAAAATCTGGATGAAGGAAATGCTCTACGGCATAAAAGATCGCAGCAATCGCCAGGACGATGCGCCCGAATAAAATCATCCATTTCGATTGTCGCGGCGACGAGGCGCGGCTATGGAGTCCGGCGAGAGCCCATGCGCCTCCGGCAAAAGAGAGATCTCTGAGCGCGTAGGCCCACGCGAATCGATCGTTGGGATGCGCGTGCGCATACGGTATATAAATCATGCAGACGAATAGAAAGAACATCAATCCGAGCAGGGCGGACGACCAGCGTACGAACTTCCTCACCGTAAGACTGGTAGCCGCCGCGAGCAGCGCGCATCCGACAAAATACGGCCAGAACCAGCGCGCCGGCATCCAGGACGGGACCGAACCCTGGACGAACTCCGGGCCGCGGAAATGCTCGGGCGCGAATACAGCAAGTGGAACGGCGATGAACACACAGCCCAGGGTGATGAGCCTGTCCCAGCCGCGAGCGGCGCCGAACTCCTTTCGAAGTATAAAAACTCCGGCGACAAGATACATCAGCCCGGCAAAGGACATCCAGAAATTTGTCGATAAAAGCATCAGAATCTCTTCCGCCCAGGTGCCGCGGCAAAGATTATATCCCGGCCGCCGGGTGTTGCGGGAAGAGATGGGTGAGGATGTTCGATTTTCAAGTCCAGCAAATGCGGATTGACAGCGATCGTCACATGGACCCCGTTGCCAGCCGTCGCACTTGAGCGTAGCGCGATGAGCGTTAGATTAGCAGCCTGTGGCAAAAGTCCGAAAAGACCGCTTGCTCACGCGCGCGGCTCAGTAGCTGAGGCAGTCGTGCAAGGCGAGCCGCCGAGTTAAAATGTGGGTGTGCCGGTGGTTTCAATAACGCGCTTGCGCGTCCGGTCATGGCGATATGTTTTGCCGTTTATCGTCTTCGCTTTTCGCGTTGCCCGTCAGGCCAAGACTGCCGAGGGAAATCTCGCTGTGTCGTTACTTCGTGACGCTCGCAACACGTACTGGACTCGCACCGTCTGGACGACAGAGTGCGCGATGAAGACCTTTATGCTCGCGGGACCCCACAGGAAAGCGATGCGTTGGCTGTCGGAGTGGTGTGACGAAGCTGCGGTTGTCCATTGGCAACAAGCGAACGACCAACAGCCTGACTGGAGCGACGCGCATCGACGGCTACAAATGGAGGGGAGGCGGTCCAAGGTCAATCATCCATCTCCCGCACAGGAGAACTTTCAAATCCCGGCGCCGAAATTGAGCGGCCAGTGACCGAAACGTCATCCGGGCCTGAGAGCCTCGGGCGGGACTGAGACCCTCGGGCCTATTTGTCTGGGCGTGAGCCGGCGATGAGAATGCCCACCAGTCTTTTGGCGCTTTGCCGCCAGCCGGGGCCCGACGTCACATGGGCGACGCCGATCAGCGCCCGAAGCAGATCGAATGGGTCGAGATCTCTACGTATATCGCCGCTCTTGATTGCGCGCTTTACCAGCGCATCGATTGCGCCCCGAATCTGAGCGCGGGAACCTTCATACAGCTTAGAAGGGCCTTCAACGACCGTGTTCAGCGCAGGGGCGATGATCTGCTTAGCCGCAATGTGGTCGACAAACAAGAGCATCCAGGCTCGCAACGCTTCAATCGGGGGCAGGGCCTCAGCGAATCTGCGTTCCGCTGCCGCCAGTTTCTCTACCGCGGTGCGGTAGACCGCCTCAATCAGCGCATCTCGGGTAGGAAAGTGGCGATACAGAGTCCCCGGTCCGACCTCCGCCTGCGAAGCAATATCGTCCAGGCTGGCGTTCGCGCCAAAGCGCGTAAACGCCTCCTTCGCTACTTCCAGAATGCGTGCGCGATTCCGCTGCGCATCCATACGCGGCCGTTGAACTGGGCGCGGCTGTTGAACTGGGGATCGTGAACGTTTCGTAGCCATCGGCAAAGTTCTTGCAACCGGAGACACTCTCCGCTAATCTATCTATACGGAGACTATCTCCGTTTTTATCAAAGGGGCGACGGTCCGTCAAGTTCGGCCACGTCACAAGTGTCACGTCACAAGGAGGAAGGAATATGCGCGTCTTCGTCACCGGTGCTACAGGCTTTATCGGCTCCGCGATTGTTCAGGATCTCATTCGTTCGGGCCATCGAGTGCTCGGCCTTACGCGCTCAGATGCGGGCGCAGAGGCGCTGATCGCCGCTGGCGCGGAGGTGCACCGCGGCGATCTCGAAAACCTGGAGAGCCTGCGCAGCGGAGCAGCCAGTTCGAACGCCGTCATTCACGCTGCCTTCAATCACGACTTTTCGAAGTACGTGGCGAATTGTGAAACCGACCGCCACGTCATCGAGGCCTTGGGCTCCGTTCTTGCCGGCTCCGGCAGACTCCTGATTGTCACCTCCGGGACCGGGATGGCGATCCCGGGGCCAGGCCTTCTCGCCACCGAAGACGATCCGCCGGCCGGTTCGAAAGTGGTTCCTCGCGCAGCTTCGGAAGAGGCGGCCGCTTCGGTGGCGGCTCGAAACGTCCGCGTGGCGATCGTGCGGCTCCCCCAGGTCCACGACACTGTGAAGCAAGGTCTTGTCACGTATGCGATCCAACTCGCCCGCGAGAAAGGCGTTTCGGCGTATGTCGGCGATGGGCACAACCGCTGGCCCGCGGCTCACCGCCTCGATACTGCCCACCTGTACCGGCTGGCGCTAGAGAAGGCGGACGCAGGCGCCAAGTATCATGCGGTCTCGGAGGAGGGAGTGCACGTCCGAGATATCGCTGAGGTTATCGGCCGAGGACTGAACGTGCCCGTGGTCTCCCTGGCGCCGCAAGAGGCCGCCGGACATTTCGGCTGGCTCGCAGCGTTTATTGGGCGGGATGTCCCGGCCTCCAGCGCCCAAACACGGAACAAGCTGGGATGGAACCCCACGGGGCCCGATCTCATCTCCGATCTGGAGAACATGCGCTATTTCCAAGCCTGAAAAATGCCCGAGCCCGAACAATGGAAGGAGAAGAGACGATCGCCGTCACCACTCCCACACTCGCTCGACATGGGATCGATCTCATGTTCACCTACCGTTCTACACAAGCACTCAATGTACCCGTAAAGCTACCACCGTTGCATCATCCGTCTGGCGTCCTCGCGAAAATTCGTCCACCGAGATAAGGAACGCGGAAGATGAAAAGACGCTGTGAACGATCTCGTCGGAGCATTTTGTGCCGCCTTCGGAAGCAGGCCATGACCGTCTCACCCGGATTAATGGCTCAGCCACAAAACCGGCGGAAATCCAGTTGTTTCTCACCTGCGATGACTTCGGCGCTCGCGAGAAATGACCCTACTTTGCTCGCCAAAAGTGACCCACCTCACCGGTACGTTCCAGTACCAGGTTTTGCTGCGGCGACTGGTGAGAGGCATACGCACCCGACGGTAAGCAGA
>Ga0302324_100014224_pt1 | contig 16058 bp, 12 predicted proteins | sample Palsa_T0_1_FD_201949 | JGI IMG/M metagenome (GOLD analysis project Ga0302324, IMG submission 201949) | Peat permafrost microbial communities from Stordalen Mire near Abisko, Sweden - Palsa_T0_1 | ecosystem: Environmental > Terrestrial > Soil > Palsa > Peat permafrost | place: Sweden: Abisko...
GCGCGACAAGGTGCCACACGCCGGGACAGAGAAGAAACGCCCCGCTAGCACGAGATATCGCAGCTAACGGGGCGTTTTCGCAGCGTGTGGCAGGTGTTGGGTTCGAACCAACGTAGGCTGAGCCGACGGTTTTACAGCACGCTCGCTCCACCCGAGGTGTATGCCACTGACCTGCGATTATGCGCTTCAAGGCACGATTCCGGGTCCCCCCGTCCGCTATGCGTCCGTGGGCAGCGAATTTTGGGGCCAAAAAATCCACGGACAGAGGCCGAAAAATCCACGGACGAAACGGTGGGAGCGGTTACGCTGACCGACCGGCCCGATTTTTGCCCTCTGACCTGCGGCTTCATTATGCGTGCTCGTCCTCTCTGTCGACCTCAGTAGCGCGGCCGGACTGGCCTCCTGGCAGCTACCCGGACCGGACTACCACCGGCAAGCGACGACGATCTGACGAACAGAGATGGATCACGTGTCCGCGGACCGAGGCCTGGCCAATTGCGCATGTTAACGAAATCGCCCTGGCTCATGCTGGTGTGGCGGATCCTTTCCACCGCGCCCGATGGAACCGGATGGTGCCGCCGACCGCCAGGAGTGCAGTGACGGTCCCCGCGGAGAGGGCGGCGGCTAGCGGGGCGCCCACGCCGTAGGTCAGGGCGCCGATGTCGGAACCGGCGACGATGCTGGTGATGACGCCGATGCTGCCGGCGACGCTGAGCAGCAGTTGAAACCTTTGCCTGCGGTCCGTGAGCATGGCGGTGGCTTGCTCGGTGCCCGTGGCGGCCAGCAGCAGGTCAGCCAGTTCGGGGACGAGCTGGGTGTAGGCGGCACGCAGGGCTGTGATGCGGAGAGCGAACTGCCAGTCGTCGAGGGAGATCTCCACGCACCGCACGAAGGTGACCACGCCGAGGAACGCCAGCGAGGACAGCACCAGCACCTCGAAGATGGTGGTGCCAGCGGTCCGCCCGGTTGCAGCCCCCTGGAAACCGAGGGCAATAAGGCCGGCCGACAGAGCCCCGAGGAAGATGCTGGCCCGGCCGTTGGCTTCACCGATCGTGGCGGCCCGTTGTGTTTGCAGGTTGTAATGCTCGGTGGTGAGGAGGGTGATCCAGGCCGGCTTCGCGTCCCCCGCGTCACTGAGCCGCAAGGGCGGTCTGGTCCGGGGGCCGGTCATCCGCTGCGGAACAGTTCACGGTTCTCGTGGAAAAATTCCTCGATTGTCCGCGGCCCATGACCGGTCAACTCAAGCACCGTGCCGGTGGTTCGCTCATTTTCCCCGGCCATGATCGCCCACTCCCTGGTCACCAGCAGTTCCGCTTGCCCCGGTGCCACCCCGGCCTGCGTGAGCCTCTGGATCAGTTCGATGGCGCTGGCGGTGCGAAAGGTCACCGTCTCGCCGAGTTCGGAGGACAGGGCTTGGAGGGCCTCGGGCCAGCTAACCTGGCGCGGACCGGTGAGGTCATGGTGCTGCCCCCAGGTGGATGGCTCGGTCAGCACGCGGACGGCGGCGTCGGCGACGTCGCGGTGGTCGATGAGTGCCACCCGCCCGGTGCCGGCCAGTCCGGTCCAGGCCCGGGACATTCTGATTTCTGACGCCCCGACCAGCATCGAGGCGGAGAAGATCGCGGGTCGGATCGTGGTGTATGGGACACGGGCTACCTGGGCTGCGAAGTCGAGGCTCCAGTGCCCGCGCTGGTTGATGCCCAGTGAGTCGGGGCCCGCATTCAGCACGGACAGGCGGACCAACTGCCGGAGTCTCGGCGTGGCCGCGGCGGCCTGGATCACGATCCGCTGCAAGTTCGCCTCCACCCCGGTCGAGCCCATAGCGACAAAGACGGCGTCAGATCCGCTGAGCCCGGTGGCTACAGCCGCGGGGTCATCAAGGTGAATGCGGACGCTCTCCAGGCGCGGGCTGTCGTCGAAGAGCCGCTTGGCTTTGTCGGGATCGCGCACGAGTACGCGCACCGCTGTATGGGCGTCTAGGAGCCGCTGGACGACCGCGCTGCCGACCCGCCCGGTAGCGCCGATGATGGTGATAGTCATGAAGTGTCCCTTCTGTCCGTTCGGTGGGCAATAAGTGCGCTCGGCGTGGCCTATGAGGCTGCTTGCTTGCTTTGAATTGGCAAGCGTCTATGTCTGCATGCCATGGTTTCCTGCCTCTGGACGTGCCGCTATTCGATTTCTTGGCGCTTTGGATTTCTCGGCCAGCGTCGCTACGGCGATCGCGGCGATGAACGCTGTAACGAGCCCGGCGATGGACCATGTCCAGGCCTGCCAGTCGGGGAAGCGCTCGACGTTGACCCACCGGATGATGAAGTTGGCTGATGCTGCCAGGGGAAAGGTGAAGGCCCAGAAGTTCGGGGTGAAGGACAGGATGCGGTACTGCGTGAAAAACATGACCTGGACCGACAGCATGATGACCGTGATCCCGAGCAGCAGGTAGCCGACCGCGTTCATCGTTGCGCCGGAGATGAAGAACCAGGCGAGGCCGGCTGTGGCCGGCGGGGAAACAAGTACCGCCAGGGAGGGCTTAACCGCATCGGGCAGTGGTTCGAAGGTAAAGAGGCGGCTGAAGATCAGGGTGCCGATGACGAGCCAGAAGAACAGGCCGACGCCGAATGCTGACTCTGACGCCTGGTGCCAGCCGCTGAGGCTGAGGCCGATGCTGCAGACGAAGCCTCCGGCCGCGGTCGGCAGGAAATACCCGGGGTGGAATGCCTTCACGGGCAGGTTGCCCTGCAACCAGTAGGAGAGCAGCTGCGCCAGGAGGACACTAAGTGCCACGACGAGCACGATGACGACGCCGCGGGCCGCATTGTGGAAGTACTGGACGTAGTGCGATGAGTCCAGGATTCCGATGACCGGGATGTAGGCCGTGTACGGGCCGTAGACGGGGTGCTGCCGGTCTGCAGCGAAACTGCCGGAGCCCCGGAGCCGCACGACGACGTAGGCCGCGGACAGAGCGATCCACATCACTGTGCTCAGGCCGAACAGTACTTCGTCCGGCCACGCCGGCGCTGCCACCGTCGTCCTGAGGGCTTGCCAGACTCCACCCAGGCCTGCGATACCGAGGGGGATCACGAGGATATTGAGCAGGCTTGTGCCCTGGTTTGCGGGGTGCGCGGCCGCCACCGACCCCGGCTGTGTTCCCGTGCGGAGCTGGGCGGGGGAGGTGTACACGTCGGTGCCTTTCCGTGGGCCGCGGACCGGATGCGATACGCCGGGGGCGGCCACGGCTTGCGGCTCGCCGCGCCCGCCCCCGGCTGCCGGTTAGCTCGTCGCCCAGACTGCCTTGAGGATGACGGCGGCGACCTCTGCGGGGTGAGAGATCAGGGAGACGTGAGATGAGTTGATCTCGGTGATGTGCGAGCCGGCGCGGTGGGCCATCATGAGCTGCGCGGCTTCCGGGATGATCTGGTCCTGGCGTCCGATCACGTCCCATGAGGGAATGGTTGTCCAGGCCGGCGCGGTCGACGGCTGTGCTAGCGCAGCGAGCGAGGTCGGACTCTGAGTGGCGAACAGCAGGGCCTGCTCGGCGGGAGAGACGTCAGGCGCGAAGTCCTGGTCGACGACGCTCTTGAGCAGGTACGTGTCCAGGACGTTGACGGCCGGCTGGTCCGGGTAGTTGTCCAGCTTGAACACCGAGCCGGGGTCGGTCGTCGCCGGCGCCAGCGCCGACGCCGCCGAACTCAGCGTGGACGCGTTCTCCCCGAGGGCCGGGATGTAGGCGTCGTCGTAGACCAGGGCCTTGACGGCGGGGTTGCCGGTCGCGGCGTCGGTGATGACCATGCCGCCGTAGGAGTGCCCGACGAGGACGATCGGACCGGTGATGCCGGCCAGGTAGTACTGCAGGTACTGGGTGTCGTACGTCAGCCCGCGCAGCGGGTTGGGTGCCACGTCGACGGTGTACCCGTCGCGCAGCAGGATGGAAGCGACGCCGTCCCAGCTCGAGGAGTCCGCCCACGCGCCATGCACGAGCACGATCGTGGGCTTGGCGGCCGTGCTGTGGCGCGCCGCCGGGGCAGCCTGAGCCGACGCGATTCCTAGAGGGACGATGGCGCCTGCGATCGCCAGTGAGGCGGCGATCGCAACTGTCCGCTTGCGCGGAACCGAGGTAATGCGACTCCAGAACATGTTCTCGCCTTTCGGTTGAAGCACGTCGGCCGGACTGGCCGGCGCGGGTGGACTGACCTACTTGAGGAAGTCGGCCAGGGCCGCGTTGACCTGGTCGGCGTGGGTCCAGATGACGGCGTGGGGGCCGCCTTCGATGACGACGAACGTGAGGTCCTTGACCAGCGCGGTCAGCCGTTGGCCGGTGAATTGGATAGGCAGGACGCGGTCCTGGTCACCCTGGATGACCAGGACCGGGACGTCGAAGCGGGCGACATCGGCGCGGAAGTCTGTCTCCCAGGCCGGGATGCACTCCGTCGCGGCGATCGCCGAGCCGGCGGCGGCCACGTTGAAACTGGCCTGGAACGCCTGGTCGGTCACGAGAGTTCCGCCGTAGACATCCATGTTGTAGTAGTTGTCGAGGAAACCCTTGAGCCAGGACGGCCTGTCCGTCTTCGCGGCAGCGGCGAACCCGTCGAACATCGACGCCGGGATCCCCTCGGGGTCATCGTCGGCGCTGAGCAAGTAGGGCGGCATCGGGGAGATCAGCACCGCCTTGCTCACCCGGCCGGAACCGTAGCGGCCCAGGTAGCGAGTTACGTCCCCGGTGCCCATCGAGTGGCCGACGAGCACCGCGTCACGAAGGTCCAGCTTCTCCATCAGGGCGTGCAGGTCGGCCGCGAAGGTGTCGTAGTTGTAGCCGACGGCTGGCTGGCTCGAGTGGCCCCAGCCGCGGCGGTCATAGGCAATGACACGGTGGCCCGCGTCCAGCAGCGCTTTGACCTGCTTCTCCCACGCCTGCCCGCTGGCCGGGTAGCCGTGGCCCAGGACCACGGGGGCACCCGAACCGTGATCCTCGTAGTACACCTCGATATCCCCGGAGTTCTCGTGTCCGACCTTCACATACGGCATCAATTTCTCCCTTGTTTGCCTTCTCGTGCGAGCCGCTGAACGACCGGCAATAGCGACACTATGACCGATTCGAGCGGTGAGAGATATCGCAACGGGAGTCATGCGCTGACTGCAGGAAGCCATGCGCAAACTGAAGATTGATTAGCTCATCAGAAAGCGCCTCTGACTCTGCAGTGCGTGCATGGTTATCTGCCGTTTGTGCACAAAGACTGTTAACCATGGCGCTGGCCGTGTACAGCAGCTCAGCGATGATCCGTTCGCCCGGCTCACCGCTATGGTGCAGCGCAGGAGGTCCGGGTCCGGGATGTGGTATTGCGGTCCGGCGTACGAAGCCGTCGTGGATTTACCAGGGCGGTATCTCCGAACCGTCCCGGCAGCGGTTGCAGGCGAGGAGCGGGGCGGGGCGGGCTTCATGCACGCACTGCAGATAGCAATGCGCGCCTCGCATAGTCACCCGTCCGGGGTAAAGGAAATAATTGCCGGCATGTGGCCGAACCGGCCCCTTCAATGGGTGGGTCGCGAAAATGAGCTTGTGGTTCTCCGTGCTGCCGTGGAAGCCCTCGGCCGTGGCGAGGGAACGGTTGTCTGGGTCGAGGGCGAGCCGGGCATCGGAAAGTCGGCCTTGGTGACCGAGGCCCTGGCCGCAGCCGCCCAGCCCGGATGGGATGTCGGGTGGGGCGGTGCGGACCAGCTCACTCGGCTGCCGCTGAGGGTTATGCAGGACTGCCTTCAGGTGCGGCCGGGTTCCCCGGATCCGCGGCGGGCGCACGCCGCCGGCTTGCTGCGCGATCGGCCTTCTGACGGGGACGCATCGCTGAACGGCATCGAGATTCTGCTGACGCTAGTGGACGGCCTGTGCGCGGCTGCCCCGACGGTGCTGGTTCTGGATGACCTGCAGTGGGCGGACGAGGCGTCGCTGGCTGTCTGGCACGAGCTTGCCGTATCAATCAGCCAGCTGCGGCTGCTGCTGATCGGGACCTGCCGGCCGACGCCGCGCACGCCCGAGGTGCAGCAGGTCCGTGCTTCGGTCGTCCGTCGTAGCGGTCAGGTAATCACGCTCGGGCCGCTGCCGGAGCCGGACGTGGCCGTCCTGGTCAAGGCGATCGTCGAGACGTCGCCGGGAAAGATCGCCGGAGCGTCGCCCGGACGGGAACTGCGCCGGCTGACGGCGCAGGCGGCAGGCAATCCGCTCTACGTCCGCGAGCTGGTCGATGCGCTGCTGCGCGAGCAGGCAGTGACAGCCGGCCCGGGCTTCGAGGCCGCCCCGCGGCCGGACCAGCTGCCAGCCTCGCTGCCAGCCTCGCTGGCCGGGGTGCTCGATGACCGGCTCAGCTCGGTGTCGGCCGACGCGGCGCAGCTGCTGCGCATCGCCGCGCTGCTCGGCGGCCGGTTCTCCGTCACCGACCTGTCCGTGGTGGCCCGCCGGCCGGTGTCGGCCCTCGCAGCGAGCCTGCAGGAGGCGGTGACGGCCGGCATCGTGGACGGCGCGGGTGCCCACCTGGCGTTCCGGCATCCGCTGATCCGGCAGGCGCTGTACGAGAGCATGCCGGAGGCACTGCGGATGGCGCTGCACGGCGAGGCGGCGCGGGAACTCGCGGCCTCCGGCGCGGACACCCTGAGCGTTGCCCAGCAGCTGACCGCTGCGGGGCGTATGGACGCGGGCTGGGCCAAGGCGTGGCTGCTCCCGGCCGTGCCCGCATTGGCCAGGCGGGCACCGCTATTGGCGGTGAAACTGCTGCAGCGGGAGCTGGAAGAGACGCCCGCCGACGCTGAGGCATGGGAGATCCTTGTTGTCGGCCTGGTGCAGGCCCTGCTCTCTGTCGGCGACCACCCGCGGGCAGTCAGGCGGGCCAGCCAGGCACTGACGGTAATGGCCGACCCTGCGCGTCGGGGCGAGACATCGTGGATGCTGGCGCACGCCCAGGTCAGTGCGGGCCACAGCAGAGAAGACGCGATCAGCACCATACGGCAGGCCCTGGCCGCGGCTGGCCTGCCGCGCGTGTGGCAGGCACGGCTGCTGGCCTTTCTCGCGCTGCTGGAACGGGGCATCAGCAGCTTGGACGCCACCAACTCGATCGCCCGCCGGGCCCTGACCGCCGCCGAGGAGGCCGACGACCCCTCGGCAACTGCGCAAGCCCTGACCGACCTGTGGCTCACCTCCTCCGTCGGGCGCGACCACGCCAACGCACTTGACTGCATCGACCGGGCGCTGCAAGTCGTGGGCGACGATACCGGCCACGACGATCTGCGCTCAGCCGCCATGGACGCCCGTACCTTCACGCTGCAGAACCTCGACCGATGGCCCCAGGCCGAGCTGTCTCTCCGGCAAGCGCGCGAGTTCGCCCTGCGGGCCGGACGCCCGGATCGCGTGACCTGGTCCTCGGCGGCGGTCCTGCGGTACTGGCTCGGGCAGTGGGATGATGCGCTGGCCGAGCTGGGCTCGGATGCCACTGATGCTCCCGGGCTGGTCGACTCCTTTCTGTCCTTCGTGCGTGAACGCTGGTCCGCGCTGCTGGTCCATGGCGTGGCCGCGCTCATCGCCGGGCGCCGAGAAGAGCGCACAACGGCTGGCAAACACCTCAGGGCAGGTCTGGCACTGCCCATCGACAGCCTCACCGACAGGGAGAACCAAGATTTCCTGGTCGCCGCGCATGCGCTTTCGCTTGAGCAGAGCGGGGAAACGCGCCAGGCCATGCTGCGGCTGGCTGAGCTAATCCCGCGACGCGACGACGAGATGACCCTGGTCCACCAGTGGCTGCCCGACCTGGTCCGGCTCGCGCTCACAGTCGGAGACAGGCAGCAGGCGCAGACCGCGGCACGGGCCTGCCAGGACGAGGCCGCCGCCGGGAGCCGGCCGGCTCGGGCGGCCGCAGCCAGCCTCCGCTGTTACGGGCTGCTTGAGTCTGATCCTGACCGGCTCCAGGGGGCGGTGGCCCACTACCGGGCGGTCGGTCCGGCGGTCGAACTGCCCGCCGCACTGGAGGATCTGGCTGTCGTGCTGGCCGAGCACGGCGATCGGCAGGCGGCGCGGGCCGCTCTGAACGAGGCCGTCGGCCTGTACGAGGGGATGGGCGCCCGCTGGGATATCCGGCGAGCCGAGAGCCGGCTCCGCCCGCACGGCATCAAACGCGGTGTCCGGGGGCGCCGCGGGCCGCGCCCGGCCTCCGGCTGGGCGGCACTAACCTCCACGGAGGTCAAAATCGCCGCCCTGGTCGCTAGAGGCGACTCGACGGCGGATATCGCCCGCAGCATGTTCCTGTCCCGGCGAACCGTCCAAACCTACATCTCCCACATCCTGACCAAGCTCGGGGCCAACGGCCGGGCGGACATCGTCCGCGAGGCGCTGCTGCAGGGTGTCTCGCCCTAGCTGGGCATGGTCGTCGCCGGCGCGGCAAAAGTATCGTCACGTGACCACTGTCTGCCGCCCGCCGAGCAGGTCCAATACTGGTATGAGCCCTCTGCAAGTCATCGTGTCGTTGCTGGCGGTGGTCGCCGTGCCTCCCAGCAGCAGACTGTACGACGGGGAACGCCCAGCGTCAGTCGCTGAGCCGGTCACGTTCGCACTATGCGAGCAGTCGCCTGCACCCTGTCCGCTGCGGTTGATGGCAGCCTGACATGGCCATCATTCTTGACACTCGCCGTTTCGTTGCCGTGGAGCGGGCCGACGTGGTCCGGCAGACCATCGCCAGGACGGTCGTCCATGTCGATATCGACTTCCCGGCCGAGGCCGGCCCAGCCGCGGTGTACGGGGCGATCACCGATCTAGGGCCGGTGCGAGTCTGCTCGGTGCGGTCCAACGCCACCAGGGTGGAGCGCACGCCCGCATTCGCCCGCGACGACCTGGAACCGCGGATCTTCCTGGCACTCCAGGTGGCCGGGTCCAGCTTGATCGTCCAGGGCGGCCGGGAAGCCGTGCTGCGGCCGGGTGACCTGGCCTTCTCCGAATCGACGAGACCCTACACCCTGCTCGATAGCGACGGCATCCGGCAGCATTTTTTCGCCATCCCTGCCGCCGGCCTCGCGCTGCCCGACGACATGATCAGGCAGCTGGCCGCCGTGACCCTGAGCCCGAAGCACCCGGTGGCCGATCTCGCGGCAGCCTACTTCGGCCGGATCGCCGCACGGCCGGACATCTTCGCCCGCCCGGGGGCCGGCGCTGTCGGCCAGCCGAGCATCGAGCTGGTCCGCGCCCTCATCACGACCCACCTCGATGCTTCCCTGGCCGGGAAGGAATCGCTGCACGCGACCCTGCAGCTGAGAATCCTGGAGTATGTGCGCGCCCACCTGGCCGACCCGGGCCTGAACGCGACTCAGATCGCCGCGGCGCACCACATATCGGTGCGGCACCTGTACAACGTGCTGGGCGAGAGCGGCATCTCGCTCGGCGACTGGATCCGGGAACGGCGCCTTCAGAAATGCCGTGACGCACTGGCGCGCCCGGCCGGCCAGTTCACCGCTATTGCCGACCTCGCCCAGCAGTGGGGCTTCCGGGACGCCTCCAGCTTCGGGCGCAGCTTCCGCGCCGCCTATGGCATGTCGCCCCGCGAATGGCGCAACGCTGCGGCAACGGTGAGTGCGTAGCACCCGCACCCGCACCGTCACTGCGACGCGCGGCGAGGCGTCTCAGCGCCTCGCCGCGCCGATCACGGATCGCCGGCGTTCTCAGAATCCCTTGGTCTCGAGCCAGGTGAGGGCGACCTCAGCCACGTCCTTCCAGCCGCCGTCGATGCTCAGCGAGTGGCCGCGGCCTTCGAACAGCTGCAGTTCGGTGTCGGACTGGCCCTTCTCGTACAGCGCGAAGACCTCTTTGGTGACCTTCATGGGGACGGTGTGGTCTTCGGTCCCCGAGGTGAGCAGCAGCGGCCCCCGGTCTGCGTTGTGCGTGTCGACCTTGGCCGGCGAGTGCGGAGAGAGGTTCGCTGCGGCCTCCTGGAACAGCGCCCGGCCCGGTCCCGGGATGGCCCAGGCGGTGTGGAGCGCGTTGGATTCTTCCTCGGTGAGCATGTTCCCGAAGGCGTAGCGGAACTGGCTGGCGGTCAGGGAAACGCCGCGGTGGCGGTTCGCCGGGTTGCCGAGGACGGGGAAAGCCGACTTCAGCTGCGCGAACGGCAGGGCCTTGGCGCCCTTGACGGCTGCGGGGTCGAGGGCGACCGCGGCGGCGGCATGGCCGTTGGCGAGGAGTTCCTCGGCGATGAGGCCGCCGAAGGAATGCCCGACCACAATCGGCTTTACCGCGGGGGTTCCGATGATCTCGGCGTAATGGTCGACGATTTCCCCGATGCCGATCTCGTTCATCGCCTCGGGGTGCTCGCGGGTCTCGGCGACGGTCGGCGCGTCACCGGGCCAGCCGGGGGCGGACACGCTGTAGCCGCGGCTTTCGAACAGTTCCAGCCACGGCTGCCAGGCGGTGGAGTGGATCCACATACCGTGGATGAAGATGACCGGGTTGGGCTTGAGTGCGGTTGTCATGCTGTTTCCTCTTTCTTGGGTACGGTGCGAGTTAGGCGGCGGTGAGCCGGAAAGAAGAGCCGCTGCTGCCGGCGACCCAGCTCTTGGGCAGGGCGGCGGCCAGGGTGTGCTGCGCGCGCCAGCCGGTGCAGTGCCCGGGGACGAGGAGCGCGGGATCCAGGTCGGACAGCGCGCGAACGGTCGGCCCGATGGTGGGTTCGAAGGCGGGGCCGCTGAGGTGGAGCCCGCCGACGAGGGCGTGCAGCCCGGGCACCCCGGTCAGCCGCTGGGCGTGGCGGACGATGTTGATCGCGCCCGCGTGCCCGCAGCCGGTCAGCACGACGAGCCCCTGGCCGCGCAGGTGCACGACGAGAGCCTGGTCGTCCAGCACCAGCGGGTCGGGGAGCCAGTCGGCACCGTTCCACGCCTGGTGGGCCGGCGGCATGCCGTGCTCGAACTCGGTCGTTCTGTCCACCTCGCCGGTGATGAGCACGCAGCGGTCGACGAGCAGCGAGGGCTCTCGCCGTTCGACCACCGAGAACCCTTCGTGTTCCAGCGCTGCCTTGCTCAGGGTGGGAAGTTCCTCGGGCGCGCGGCCGGGCACGGCCATCCTCCTGCGCGTCCAGATCAGCGGGTGAACCACCATCGGCAGTGACAGGATGCCGTGCTTCCCGGCCAGCCCGGCCAGGCCGCCGGAGTGATCGAAGTGGCCGTGGCTGAGGACCACCGCCTGGACGCCGGACAGGTCGACACCAAGCCGGTCCGCGTTGATGACCATCGCATCGGGGGACAACCCGGTATCGAAAAGAAGTGTCGTCGTGGTGCTGCCGCGGCGCACGCTGACCAGCGCGGAGAATCCGTGCTCAGCCATCAGCCCGACGGTGGTCGATCCGGATTCGAACTGCGGCGCCTGGGCCCGCCCGGCGCTGAACGGTGTCCGCGTGACGCGCTCGTCACTGGTCAGCAGCGCGTCGTACACGTTGTCCACGATGGTGGTGATCACGATTTCATCGACCGGTTCGAGCGCGATCGGGTCGACGGCCTGTCCGGTGGCCGGCCGCGGCCTGGCCCTGGCGAGTTGTCCTGGTTCTGCGGGGACGACGCACATCGCTGCTCCGCCTGCTTATCCGGTTCGCAGCGGTGTCGGCGCGACAACCGTCTCTACCAGCCCGGTGGAGACGTCGTAGACCAGGCCGGAAACCAGGGCTGCGGGACGCCGGGTGCGGGCCAGGATGAGGTCGGCGTCGACTCGTACCGAGCCGAACGGATCGCTGACCGACTTGGCCGCGAGCTCGTCCGCCGGGATCTCGAAGTACCCGGCCAGCAGGTCGGGGTAGGAGGCGAGGTCCGTCATCCCGCAGTCGGTGTGGTGCAGGATGACCAGGTTCCACGTTCCCGCGGGTACGCTCTCCTGATTTGCCTGGCTGACCTTGGTCAGCATGGACATGGTGCGCAGCGTCGCCGGCGTGATGCGGCCTCCGACGTTGCGGAGCACCGCCGCCTCGCCGTTCGCGAGGCCGAGCACGGTGCCGGGGTCGACGCGCGGGTCGACGCATCCGATGACCATCACGTTTCCGTAGGGGTTGATTCGCAGGTCTGCGGTGAAGGCGCTGGCCGCGAAGTCCGCGTTGCGCTTAGTTAGATCGTGCGTGTCAGTCACTGAGGCTCCTTGCCGGACCGTCGGCGGGCGGGAGGCGGATGGTGCTCCTAAGTGGACGCTAAGCTGCGCCGAGACGATCCGGGCGGCGGCAGACGCTTTCCTGCACGTTTCGCAGATAGCCGTGCGCAGTGCGTAGTGCTAGCGGGTTGTATCGGGTACGCCGGGGTGAGCGGCCCTCGTCTGAAGCCGCCGCTGCCTGAGCTGGAAGGCAGGCCGGACTGGCTGCGAGCGCCGCCCGGCGCCTCAGGACACGACCACCTTCATCCTCAGCACCGCGCCCCGCATGGCCTGAAGCCGGGTCCGGCATCCGAAGATGACCTTGGTTACTTACAAATCGGCCACACCCGATGTCTGCCCGACACCCTTCCCGTCACCTGCGGAGAGGAGAATGATGAAGCAAGCGCAGCGGACCCAACTCACTTGGAGTACCGAGTTAGATGCTTCTTGATCGCCTGGACGAGCGTGCCCAGATCGACCATGTCCTGGCATCCGCGGCGGAAGGCATGAGCGCTGTCCTCGTCCTGCGGGGGGAGGCCGGGACAGGGAAGTCGGCGCTGCTTGATTACGCCGTCGATTCGGCCGCTGATCTCGGCGTGGTCCACATCGTGGGAATCGAATCGGAGGCCGAGCTCGGCTTCGCGGCGCTGCACCAGCTTCTCGTGCCGTACCTGGGAGACCTCGAGTCGCTCCCCGGGCCGCTCCGGCAGGCGCTGGCAACCGCTTTCGGCATCCGTGAAGGCGGTCCCCCCGATCGGTTCCTCGTGGGGCTGGCGTCGCTGACATTGCTTTCTGCCGCGGCCACGGGACGGCCGCTGCTGTGCGTCATCGACGACGCGCAGTGGCTCGATCAGGAATCAGCTGAGGTCCTCGCCTTCGTCGCGCGGCGTCTTTACGCGGATGGCGTTGGCATGCTGTTCGCCGTGCGAGATCCGTCCGGCCGCCGCATCTCCTTCGACGGGCTACCCAGCCTCCGCGTGTCCGGCCTCCAGCCCGACGACGCTCGGCAGTTGCTCGCGTCCGCGGCCACGGCCGACGTGCACATCGGAGTCAGCGACCAGATCGTCGCCTCGACCGGCGGGAACCCTCTCGCACTGATCGAGCTGGGTCGTGAGCTCGCGCCGGCCCAGCTGGCCGGCGAGATGTCCCTGCCCGAACCTATTCCGCTCGGCCGGAGCCTGCGGGCCAGGTTCCGCGGACAGGCCCAGCGCCTTCCCGCGGCCACGCAGGCCCTGCTGCTGACGGCAGCCGCCGATCCCACCGGTGACCCCGCCCTGCTCTGGCGGGCCGGGCGTCACCTCGGCTTCGACAGCAGCGCCGCCGGCCCCGCTGAGGTCGGCGAGCTGCTGACGGTAGGGGCGTCCCTGACATTCCGCCACCCGCTGGTTCGCTCCGCCATCTACTACGGCGCCGTGACCGCGGAACGCCAGCGCGTTCACCGGGCCCTCGCCGAGGCCACCGACCCTGTGACCAGCGGCGACCTGCGGGCCTGGCATCGTTCCCTGGCGATAACCGAGCCCGACGAGGCTGTCGCCGCCGAGCTTGAGCAGGCTGCCGGACGGGCGAGACGCCGCGGCGGGTGGGCCGCGACCGGCGCCTACCTCACGCGGTCGGCAGATCTCACCCCGGATACAGAGGAACGACTGCGGCGGATCCTGGCCGCCGCGCAAGCCGAAACCATCGCGGGTGCGCCACTTCGCGCCCAGGCGCTGCTGGACAGCGTGGCCGGCGAACTCGCTGACCCGCATCAGCGCATCGCGGCGGAGCGACTCCAGGGCGCCATTCACTTTGCGCTGAACCAGCCCGCGCAGACCGCTTCCATCCTGCTCGCCGGGGCACGGCGGATAGCACCGCTGGATCCCGGTCGGGCACGCGCCGCTCTCCTCGACGCCCTCGCCGCGACCCGGGTCAGCGGGCGGCTGGCCCCCGCGGGATCGGCCGGCCCGGACATCGCGCGTGCCGCCCGTTCCCTGCCGCCCGCGCCAGCATCGGAGGCGAGCGTCGGCGACTTGCTCCTCGACGCGGACACGTCACTGCTCCTCGACGGCCATGAGGCCGCGGCACCCCTGCTCGGCCGCGCGGTCGCCGCGTTGCAGCAGACGCCGGAGCGCTCACCTGACCTGCAGATCTGGACCGGAATCGGTTGCTGGGCGGCCGGTGCTCTCGGCGACGATCACGCCCTTTACTCCTTGGGCAGTCGGCTAGAGGAAACCGCCCGTGAGCACGGTGCGGTGCCCGCCTTGTCCAACGCCCTGCTCTTCACCGGAACATCCGCGCTGTTCGCGGGCGCCCTGGGCCGGGCCCGCGTACTTTGGACCGAACGTGAGGCCATCGAGGAGGCGCTGGGGGACAACTGCCGCCTCGGTGAGGTGCTGCTGCTCGCCTGGCAAGGACACCCGGGAACCCGCGCTAAGGCAGCGGCCGAAGCCGCCGCCGCGACATCACGCGGGCTTGGCTGGAAGCTCGTGTTCCTGGAATACGCCCTCGTGGTGCTGGAACTCGGCCTGGGGCGGTATGAGCAAGCCCTGGCGTCTGCGCCCTCTGGTTATGCGGACAACGTGATCGTGAGCGCCTTCGCGCTGCCCGACCTGATCGAGGCAGCGGTCCGCAGCGGACAGCACGCCTTCGCCCAAGACGCCCTCGACCGTGTTGCCGGCCGCGCCGCCGCCAGCCCCACGCCCCTCGCGCGGGGGCTACTGGCACGGTCTCGGGCCATGCTCACCGACGGGCCCGACGCCGAGAGCGACTACCAGGACGCCATCGCGCACCTTCAGCAGGCCCGGGGCATCAGTCACCTCGCCCGCGCCCACCTGCTGTACGGGGAGTGGCTGCGGCGGAACAGGCGCCGGCGAGACGCGCGCGAGCACCTGCAAGCGGCGCACACCATGTTCGAGACCATGGGGGCGGGCGGCTTCGCCGAACGAGCACGGCTTGAGCTCACCGCGACCGGGCAGACAGCCCACAAGCGCATCCCAGGTCATCACGCTGAGCTGACTCCACAGGAACTTCGGGTAGCGGTGCTAGCCGCAGCCGGCTCGACCAACCCGGAGATCGCGGCGCAGCTGTTCATCAGCCCCAAAACGGTCGTCTACCACCTGGGGAAGATTTTCCGCAAGCTCGGGGTGGCCTCGCGCCGCGAGCTCGCCGGTATTTCGCTGGGAGCGCCCGACGTTTCGCCGCCAGGTGACTTGGCGACTTCTCAAGACTAGGCAGTCCACCTGATTCGAGGGCCTCGTGGCGGACGCGAGTATCGGTGTAAGGACAGCGGACTACGAAACAGGACGCTCAAGGGATACATGACACCGTTCGGCACCAGACCCTGGCCGAGCCGATCAGGGACCTGAGCGCACGAGGACCAGCCGAACTCCACGGAGCAGGGTCATGACTCTAATTCTCGACACCCGCCGCATCCCAGAAGCGGACCGAGGTGACGCGGTACGCGAGACGATTGCGAACACCGTCGTCAAGGTCAACATCGACTTCCCGGAGCAGTCCGGACCGTCCGTTCGCGGCGCAATAACTGACATCGGTCAGCTCCAGGTATGCTCGGTACGCTCGAACGCCGTCAAGGTGGAACGCACCCCCCGGCTAGCCCGCGACGGGCACCCGCCCAGCATCTTCCTCGGCGTGCAGCTGGCCGGCTCCAGCCTGATCGTCCAGGGCGACAGGGAAGCCGTGCTCCGGCCCGGCGACCTGGCCTTCTCTGACTCGACCACCCCGTACTCGCTGCTCGACGGCGAGGGCATCAGGCAGCACTTTTTCGCCATTCCCATGACGGCACTGGCGCTGCCCCATGACGCCATCAGGAAACTGGCGGCGGTAACGCTGAGCCCCGGGCATCCGGTGGCCGACCTCGCCGCCACGTACTTCCGGCGGCTCGGGGCGCGTCCCGACATCTTCACTCAACCGGGTGCCGCCGCCGTGGGGCGCCCGA
>Ga0302324_100014226_pt1 | contig 16057 bp, 16 predicted proteins | sample Palsa_T0_1_FD_201949 | JGI IMG/M metagenome (GOLD analysis project Ga0302324, IMG submission 201949) | Peat permafrost microbial communities from Stordalen Mire near Abisko, Sweden - Palsa_T0_1 | ecosystem: Environmental > Terrestrial > Soil > Palsa > Peat permafrost | place: Sweden: Abisko...
TCCGCAGAGCCTGCCCGCCCTGGTGAGCGGCGTACATCGCGAAGACATGAAAGTTAGGCGTGGCGAAGAAGCGGTCCTCATGCGCCATAAACAGCGCATTGATGTTGTTGATGAGCTGTGCGCAGGCGGCCATGCTCACTTTCTCCGGATTGCGGTTAAAGGCGTCCAGAGTCAGCGCCGTGGCCAGTGCATCGCGCAACGTTATCTGCTGGCCGAAGATGTGGGTGGGGTCGAGTTCGGTTCCCTCGCGATACCACGGACCATACTCATCCACCACCAGCTTGACGCGATGCTGCGTATCGTACTGCCCCATCACCGCCCACTGATCGTGAATGATCTGCTCCATGCCATCGCACTCGCGCAACAGCTCATACCAGTCTACGGAATCAAACTGCAGCGCGTCGCCTTTGCCGGCCAGCCAGTCCTTCGTCTTGCCCCGGCTCAAGTTCGACGCGTAGTGATGCACCGACCAGCCCGTAAAGCTAGGGTTGTTGTAGGCTCGGTCGGAGTAGATCCGTTGGAAAAAGCGATGGGTCCAATCGATATCGTTATCGTTCGGACCGGACCCGATCAGTTGCAGGTCTATGCCGTATCGCGGTATCCAGTCCGAATAGCGGCGGAACTCGGAGGCATAATCTTCCGGGGTAAAGTCCCCGCCGCAGCCCCAACTCTCGTTGCCTATACCCCAGTAGCGCACATTAAATGGTTCTGGAAAACCGGCGGCCGCGCGCACCTCGGCTAGGGTTGTGCTCCCGGCAGGAGAATTGCAGTACTCGACCCAATGATCAAAATCAAGCGCAGGAAGACTCCGCAGGTTCGCTGCGAGATACGGTTGTGCTCCGGTCAGCTTGCAAAACCGGATGAACTCATTGGTGCCGAATTCGTTGGTTTCGAAGAGCTGCGGCCCTTTGTCGTGCAGTCTGATCGCATCGTGATCAACCTCCCAGAAATTAGTACGGCGCGGCCGCTTCGAAGCTTCACCGATCCCATCTTTCCAGTCGTAGCTATCCGCGAAGCAGCCTCCTGGCCAACGAATGATAGGAACATGAATCTGCTTCATCATGTCCACCAGTTGAGAACGGATGCCGTATTGGTTGGTGATTTTCGATTTCTCTCCAACCCACACGCCGTCGTAAATTACGCCGCCGATATGTTCTGTGAACTGACCATAGATATTAGGCGAAATCTCCCCCAGCGGCTCGTCCAGAAGGACCTCAATGCGAGCGTCGGCGTCCTTCGCCCAAACATTCGCACTGGAAAAAGCAAGCACAGTGCCCGCGACCGCCGAGCTCTTGAGAAACTGTCTCCGTTTCACGGCAACTCCCTGTCATTTCAGTCCGCAAACCGCGCAAATACATTCGCGCCCATGACCAAACCATTCCCCTAGACCCACACCGGCGTCAAAGCGTCGCATCTCCACTAACGGCGCATTGAAGGGACGGCATTGAAGGGACGAAATAACCACCACTAGTCTAGCCGCTGCAGGTGCGCGACGTTTCCTTTGGTGATTATTTCGTCTCCGCAACTTCATGTCCCCGCAACTTCACGAAAATCCCGTCCCTGAAACCCCCTGAAAGTGCCAGCTCCGTCTGTCCATGAAACCCGAAGGGACACATGCCTAGCGCACGGTCACGTTGGCCGTTGTGCTGACGACTACGTTAGTTTTAGCGTTGGTCGCCGTTATGGTGTAGGGGTAGGTACCTGGAGTCATGCTGGAAGTGCCACCACCGCAACCGACGGCTTCTCCTAGACTGGCCAGGGTGCCGGCAAGAACTAGCGCCAATGTGGGCCAGCCGCCCTTTCGCCGCCGAAGAGCGAGTCCGATCAGCAATCCGCCGGCGGCTAGCGGGACGGGGACGCCATAGGGCGTGAGGGTGAGATTCCCGTTGACCGTCTCATCGGCGGTTAGATCAAAGGCGAAGGCTGGTCCGCCGCCACAAAAGGGTATTCTTGCCCCTGCTGGCGCATTCACCTCGGGGCACTGCACAGCGACAGTGCCGATATAGCCGTCGACCGAGGTCAGCACGAACGGAATGGAACCGTCGCCGCTGGACGGCATTGTGACGTTCGTCGCGGAGATTGTGAAGCTTGGCGTAGCCGCGTGCGCCGGTAAGCTCTCCAGCACAGGCCCGAACGCTAGAATCCAAACGAAGAGAAGTAAGCATCGCCTTTTCATGGCTCCTCCGCTTGACATTCTGTCAATCTTAGAAGTTTTCGCGAAAATCTTCAGCCCGGCGTAAGGGAGTTTGGAATAGTGCCAAATAGGCGCTTCTCAACTAGGGTCATTTCCGTCCGTACTGCTTTTACGTCACCTCGATAAGTCGCTCTCAATCGGATGTTTCGGAAGCTTTTGAAAGGACTCCGGCGTTGCGACCTCGAACTCGGGGACCCTCCCTTCAATTCCTTCAATTCCTTCAATTCTCGCCCAGCGCGATGAGGCAATCACAAGCTCAGCAATCCCCGAAAACAACTCCAGTCCAGGGATATCCGCTATGCTTGCGTGGTGGAGACAAAATTGGGAACCACGGGTTTAGCCTCTAAGGCTGAAAGGAAGTGGATATGCTTCGTTTGCTTCTGCACTGGGTTTTGAATGCTGTGGCTCTGCTGATTGTGTCGCATTTCGTGGTCGGATTCCAGGTCAGCAGCGTCGTTGCCGCCTTGATTGCTGTCATCGTAATCGGACTCTTCAATGCAACACTCGGGCTTCTGCTCAAGATCATCACGCTGCCGCTCGGCATCCTGACATTCGGAATCTTTTTCCTGGTTATCAACGCAGTCATTCTCTGGTTCTCAAGCCGCTTTGTGCCAGGTTTCGCCGTCACAAGCTTCAAAGCGGCCTTTCTTGGAGCATTGGCACTTGCTGTACTTCACTTGCTGTTTGGCTTTCTTGGTCGCTCCATCAAAACTAGCAAGTAGCGTATCGATGCACCCCGATGAAACCAGGGCTAATTGTTGAACCTACGCTCACGGTTGCATAGCGAACACCTGCGAGCATCGCTCGGCGACACTCCGAGCCCTGACCCCAAGTCTCCAGTCAACCGAAAGTAACCTCCGAAACGATAACCAGCGACTTAAGAAAAGAGTCTCGGCGGCCACATCCGATTCCGCAGCGCTGTATGGTGTGAGCAGACGATTTCGGCAGGCGGCGGCTTCTCGGCAGCAGCTCCCTGACCGGCAGTTGCCGATAAGATCGGCCTAAGCGCGAGCGAAGGACAGTTTTATCGCTGTCCGGTGTCACACCGGATCCCTGTCACAAATAAGGCAATCCAAGCATCCCGCCGCGGCGGGATTTTTCGTTCGTCCCATTGCGCCTCCTAGCGCAGTGGAAACCTCTGTCCCTAACTCAAATTCCCGGAGCCACCTATGCCCAAAAACAAAGTCAACGACCCCATCACCGATCAGGAAATAGCCTTTGCCCGCCTGGTCCTCTCTGGCGCCATGACCGACCGTCACGCCGAAGCCGTCGGCCTCAACCCCGACTCCGCCGCCTACACCAAATCCAAACCCCGGGTCCGCGCCTACATGCTTGAGCACCGCGCCGCCGTCCAGCAACCTTGAGCACCGCGCCGCCGTCCAGCAACAGCTCGTCCAGCAAGAGGCCGACCTGTCCCGCCTGTTCCGGCCTGCCGTGGAGCGTGCCGTGGAGGGACAGCGCCGCTTCAACCAGGACCGCGAACAAGTCTGGCCCGCCTCTGGGAAATCGCCAACCTCAGCCCCGACATGACCCGAAACAGCGTGATCGGACAGGTCAAGGCCCTCTCCATGATCATTGCCATGCAAAACTTCAGCCCCGCCTGTCCCGGCATGCCGTGGAGCGTGCCGTGGAAGCCCGACCTCGCTCCCGGCTCGGCCGCAGAGGTGCCTCCGGACCCTTAAGCACCGCCGCTGAATTGCAAATCGCAAAAACGACCCAAAAATATCGAATTTTATAAATAGCTGAACAGGGCTGGGGAAAAACTCTCTGGAACAAAGCGCACGGCTTTACAGGCTGCGGAAAAACTCATGTTTTGTATCGCAAAACGCCACAGCATGAGGGCTTTAGTGTCTGCGTGAGAACCCGGCTGTGTTGGGTAGGTCCGGGCTTCAGCCCGGACGTCAACGGGGCAAATTCTTTGGCCTTTAGGCCCTGAGGTTTGGATTTCCTTGAATTTCCGCAGAGACATAGACAGAAAAGCGTACCTCAGGGCCTATTTAGCCCCTGATGCATTGCTTTCCTGTCCGGTGCAGACTTTTTCCGCAGCCTGTTCAGCCGTGCCATGATGCGCTGAGCTGACGAGGGCTGAAAGCCCGCCGTATTCCCAATCATCATGGCCCGACTTTAAAGCGCGGACCTTCCCAACAGCGGCTTATCCGCAACCGATAAAGGGGGAACTGTTTTCCATCAATTACGTACCTCTAGGCTAAGCGTGTACGTTCATTGCTGGAGCTCTTTCGGTCTTCCCGATGGGATTGGCCGGATAATTGCTCTTCCATCGCTCGGCTCGACCGTCGTTTGGGGGACTTTACGAACGACCGGCCCACATAGCAACTAAAGCCGTGGGTGCCTTCGCGATCTTTCTCAAAGCCGTTGGGACCGAGACCATAGACCCTGAGTTTACTCGGCCAGGGAGCCCCGGACATTGGTTTCGTGGGTTAGGACACACTTCCAGCCGCCGTCTTCCCACTTCAAAACGTCTGTCTGGACCTCTCGGACAGAGAAATCCTTATGGTTTAACGCGCCCGAGAGCGAGAGTTTAAAGGTTACGGTTGCGACGTTGCCGTAGACGCGCACTCGGGCATTCGCAAGGTCCATATCGTAGGTTTTTCGCGTAAAGGTGCCCGCCTTGATCGCAGCGCAGATGCTGTCCCTCACTCCGGCACCGTCGCCGAGGCCGCCAATTCCATTGACGATTGCCCAGTCCGGGTCCAGTAAGCGGCAGAACCCGTCGGCGTCGCTGGTCCGCATTGCCTGTCCGAGTTCTTTTTCCGTCTCGAGTGCATTTTGTTTGGTTGGCCCATCGTTGGTCGGGCCAGCTGCAGCCCTTGCGGTATGGGCCATGAACATCCCTGCAGATGCAATGATTAGAAACCCAGTGATCAATATGGCTCTGCTATGTGTGGTTCGCATCGTTTGCATTCCTTTTCACTTTGCCAGCTTCTGGTCATGATTGAAGTTGCCGTGTTGTCTGGCAGCTTTCAACTGAGAACAGTAACCGGAGCGGTCAGCGAATGTTGCGGCTTATCGGCCGCCAGAGTGGATATTGCGATGAATCGCAGGATTTGCGCGGCAAACTGCAGCGGCACGACCACACTTCTGGGCTAGAATACGGAGCGTGTTGAAGCGCGACGACTTTGGCTTTCCGACGTTTTGGCCGCTGCAGATCGCGGGATGGTGCTGCTACTACCTGTCGGTGTTTATATTGCGGCTTCCATCCCTCAAGCAGCCCGGCACGCTCCGTGCTAGCGGCCTGTGGGTGGCCGTGATGTTCGCCGTCAGTTGCCTGATGCGTCCCGTTTGCCGGTTCCTGATGAGGCGTGGGCTCTCATGGATCGCTCTGGAGATGCGAGCAATTGTCTGCTGCATTCCGGCGGGTGCGATCGCGGGTTGTCTCGTCGAGGTGATGACGTCTCCGAAACGCCCGCTACATTGGCCGGACTGGCTCACGCAATCTGCGCAGGCCACATTTCTTCTCTTCCTCTGGTGCAACCTGTACTTCAGCGTTAAAAAATGGCAGGAATTGGAACGGGAAAGAGAACGCCTGCTGCGGGCTGAGGCCGAAGCGCGCGATGCCCGGCTCAGCGCTTTGCGCTATCAGCTCAATCCACATTTTCTATTCAATTCGCTGAATGCCGTGTCCACCCTTGTTCTCGAGGAAAATGCTTCCGCCGCCACGTGTATGCTGGCGCAGATCGGCGAGCTTCTCCGAACTACCCTGGATGGCGAGGCCGCGGTGGAGACAGCACTTTCCCAGGAAATCGCCTTCACCGAACAGTATTTGGCGATTGAGCAGACCAGGCTCGGCGGCCGGCTGCGGGTCGACATGGCCATCTCTCCGGAAACTCTGGACGCACTCGTGCCCAGTATGTTGCTGCAGCCTCTGGTGGAAAATGCCGTTCGACATGGTGTGGCCCCGCTGGTGGAAGGAGGGACGATAAGAATCCAGAGCAAACTGAACGGTTCTCAATTGCAGGTCAGAATCCGGAATTCGGGCGCTCCCCGCGCTCGGGTCGAACCGATCAACCAGCCGGCGCATGGTATCGGGCTCAGAAATACTGCGGAGCGCCTGAAGACGCTTTACGCCAACGCTCACTCCTTTGCTTTGCAATGGCCGGAGGCAGGTGGTTGCGAGGTGACGGTAGAACTGCCTTTCCGAAAGGCCGCATTGGCGCCTGGGAGCACGTCATGCGTGTACTGATTGTCGATGACGAGCCACTCGCCCGCCGCGGTGTTTGTGTGCGCCTGCGCAAGTGTACGGATATCGAGATCGTGGGCGAATGCGGAGACGGTCTCTCCGCGGTGGAGAAGATCCTCGACCTTTCGCCCGACCTCGTCTTCCTCGATGTACAAATGCCGGGCATGGACGGTTTTGAGGTTCTCCGCTCTTTGTCCGGGGAAAATCTGCCGAGCGTCATCTTTCTGACGGCTTACGAACAACATGCCCTGCGGGCGTTCGAAGTTCACGCCCTGGATTATCTGCTCAAGCCTGTGGACGATCGGCGTTTTTCCGCAGCCGTCGATCGGGCCCGACACCTTGTCGATTCAACATCGAAGACACAAATGGCCGAGCGCATCCTGAAGTTGCTTGGACGGGAGTCAGAAAAATATGTCTCGCGCTTTTTAGTGCGAACAGGCTCACGCATTCAGATCGTGCTCGCCGAAGACACGGAGTGGATCGGAGCAGCCGGAGACTATACGGAATTGCACGTTCATGGCCGACTGCATCTTTTGCGCGAAACCATGAGTTGCCTCGAACAGAAGCTCGATCCGGCCAGGTTTCTCCGCATACATCGCTCGCGCATCGTGCGCACCGGCTGCATCCTGGAGTTGCGAAGCATCGATAACCGCGAGTACCTTGTGAAGCTTTCCGACGGTTCGGAACACCGCTCAAGCCGCAGCTATGCCCGCCGGCTGGAAGGATGGCTGGACTCCGCGAAAGCGGAGTGAGAGCCAGTGACCAGAGGGAAACGTTCACCGCGTCCGAAGGGGAAGCTCCTAGCGGAAAGTTGTAACGGTTACGTCCCGTCTGGTCACTGGTTTTCTGTCGAAAGTGTCAGGTCCGTCTGTCAGGTCCGTCCGTCCACGAAACCCCCCTCCGGGCACCACCCCGGTAGAGCTCGGTGAACCTAGCCACGGGTTGGACTACCTCCTGGTCGACTTCAAATCTCTGTTACGCAAAGCGCCCGACGGGGGGCCCAGCGCCACTAAGGTCCGCGATCCGGTCGCCGATAAAAAATAGGGATGGATTAATTGGCGATTGGGACATCAGCACTGGGGTGATATTGGGTGATCGGAAGATGACGCTCGATCTCAACGGGAGTACCGAGTCGGCGGCCCGATATCGGGGTCTGTTAGAGGCAGCTCCGGACGCCATGGTGGTGGTAAATCAGGATGGGGGAATTGTCCTATTGAATGTGCAGGCGGAGAAACAGTTCGGATATCAGCGCGATGAACTGCTCGGCCAGAAGATCACCAGGATCATTCCCGAAGGCTTTGCGGAACGGCTGATTGCGGACGGCACCCGAACGGCGGCTGAAGCGCTGGCACAGCAGATCGGGATGGGGATCGAGCTGTCTGGGCGTCGGAAGGACGGAAGTGAATTTCCTATCGAGATCATGCTGAGCCCGCTCGAAAGCGCTGAAGGAATTCTGGTGACGGCCGCGATCCGTAACATCAGCGTACGCAAGCAGGCGGAAAAGCAGCTGGCGCAAACGGAGGGCGGGAGGCGGCTTATGGAAGACTCGCTGCGAGAAAGCGAGGAAAGATATCGGTTGCTCCTCGATGGAATTCAGAGCTACGCCATTTTCGCGATGGACCCGGGAGGACGAGTAACCAGTTGGAATGCCGGTGCCCAACGAATCAAAGGGTACACAGCCGATGAGATTATCGGGCACAACTTTTCCTGCTTTTTTCCTCCGGAGGATATCGAGCTGGGCAGGCCGGAAGAGATACTTCGCATTACCGCTGCCAATGGCCACCACGAAGAACAAGGCATGCGGGTGAGGAAGGACGGCTCACGGTTCTCGGCGAGTCTCACCTTCACAGCGTTGCGCGACCCCTCGGGGAATTTGCTGGGATTTTCCGAGTTCAGCCATGACCTGAGCGAGAGCAAGGAGTCGGAGGCGAAGTACCGGGGTCTATTGGAGGCGGCTCCGGATGCTATGGTCATCGTGGATGAAGCTGGAGACATCGTCCTTTTGAATCTTCAGGCCGAAAAACAGTTTGGCTACAGGCGCGATGAACTGCTCGGCCAGAAGCTCACCAGGATCATTCCCGAAGGCTTTGCGGAACGGCTGATTGCGGACGGCACCCGAACCGCGGCTGAAGCGCTGGCACAGCAGATCGGCATGGGGATCGAGCTGTATGGGCGTCGCAGGGACGGACGTGAATTTCCTATCGAGATCATGCTGAGCCCGCTCGAAAGTGCCCAAGGAATCCTCGTCACGGCCGCCATCCGAAATATCACTGCCCGCAAAGAGGCGGAGAAGAATCTGCTTAGGACTGCGGAGGAACTGAAGCAAAAAAATGATCAACTGCAGCAATTTGCCTATGTCGCATCCCATGATCTACAAGAGCCCTTGCGCATGGTGGCCAGTTATACGCAGCTCCTGGCCAAGCGCTACGTGGGACGTCTGGACTCCGACGCCGATGAGTTCATTGCTTATGCGGTAGACGGTTGCAACCGCATGCAACAGTTGATACTCGATCTGCTGGCCTATTCGCGCTCGGGAGCAGATGGAAAGGCGCAACGGGTAATCTCTACTGAAGACGTATTGCAAGAAGCGCTGATGAACTTACGAGCGATGATCGAGGAGAGCGGTGCGGTGGTCACGCATGACTCGCTGCCAACCATCATGTCTAGCGGTAGCCAACTCGGCCAGATATTCCAGAACCTCATAGGAAACGCGATCAAATACCGCAGTGCCAGCGCCCCTCACGTAAACATCTCCGCGACTAAGGACGGTGCCAAAGGATGGATCTTTGCCGTGCGCGACAACGGCATGGGAATCGAACCTCAGTACTTCGAGAAAATATTCGTCCTTTTCCAACGGTTGCACGGGCGCGAGGAGTTCAGTGGCACCGGAATCGGATTGGCCGTTTGCAAGAAGATTGTGGAGCAGTTGGGGGGTACGATATGGGTCGAGTCGCAACCGGAAAAGGGTTCGACTTTTTATTTCTCACTGCCGGAAAGAGGTGACAAATGATGGAGTCGATAGAAACCGGCGGGTCTTCTTTCGAAATTCTTCTCGTGGAAGATAGTCCCGGTGATGTCCGGCTCACTCGGGAAGCTCTTAGAGATGCCAAAATGCATATCAACCTGAATGTTGCCCGGGATGGGATAGAAGCGATGGCTTTTCTAAAGCGCGAGGGGGCCCTCTCTCATGCTCCTCGACCGTCTCTGATCCTGCTCGACCTGAACCTGCCCAAGAAAGATGGTCGGGCAGTTCTGGAGGAGATCAAGAATAGTCCGGATCTGAAGAGCATTCCAATCGTTATCTTAACCACCTCTCTGTCTGACGAGGACGTCCTACGAAGTTATCTGCTGCACGCGAACTGCTACATCACCAAGCCCGTAAACCTCGATGGATTCCTGAAAGTCGTGAAAAGCATCGATAACTTCTGGCTGTCCATAGTCACGCTGCCGCCACCAGCACACTCATAACAGAAAAAAGCGCCCGAATTTCCTTGGCTGGGAGGCCAGCAGGCCCTTTTCGGGGACCGGACCCTTCTGGGGGACGGCCTTTCTCTTTAAAAAGGACCCCTTTAACCCCTTTGTCCGCCCCCCGAGGGGTAATGCGGTGACATGTCGCCGTATTTGCCCCCTTGAACAAGCACCGTTCCCCGTAGCCGCCTGCGGCGCTGGTCGCTCCTCGGCAAAAAAATATTCTGCAAGCCGATTCGTTCCCGATCTCAGATTCGTTATTAAAGTAGCCGCATATACCAATAGAACTTCGCGGACTTAAATACAGGACTGAGGAAGGAAAGATCGATGTCGAACGGACCATTCATCTTGATCAATGTACTGAAGAGCAAGCCCGGCAAGCAGGACGCCCTGCTCGTATCGTTGAAGGAGAACATCCATACGGTGATCAGCAAGTTGCACGGCTGGAAGACCACCAGGCTCATCGCATCGGTTGATGGTGCGAATGTCGTCATCTACTCCGAGTGGGAGACCCCCGCAGCCGTCGAGGCGATGCGCAGCGATCCGCGCATGAAAGCCTATTTCCCGAAGGTCATTGAGCTGGCGAGCCTGGAATCGATCGTGGGCTCGGCGGTGTTGAGCGAAACCAGGTGAGGGTGAACACACAAGTAAGTTTGCCTCACACAAGTAACAAAGGAGAACCGCAATGGCTCGGATGGTCGTGATTTACCGGACCCCCAAGAACGTCGAGGCATTTGACCGGCATTACTTCGAAATCCACGTGCCTCTCGCCAAGAAGATTCCGGGGCTCAGGAAATACGAGGTCAGCGACGGCCCCATCGCAACGCCGGTAGGAACCGCCAATGTTCATCGGATCGGAACGCTGTATTTCGACGACCTTGCGGCGATCGAAAAGGCGTTTGCAAGCCCGGAGGGACAAGCGGCCGGGGCGGATCGCCGGCTTTTCGCGCCTGATGACTCGGGCGTTCAAATGTTCCTTTTCGACAACAGGGAAGTTTGAACCCATCCGCCTTTGCTCGTCTCTGGGGGCGAAGGGGCAAAACGGCGGGCGGCCGCTTATAAAGATCGTAAAATCAGAAGAAAAGAGCTCAGCGATGTCAGCAACCAAAGCAGTTTTTGTCCTGATCCACGGTGGTTGGCACAACCATTCGGCGTGGGACAGAGTTACGCCAATACTTAAAGCCAACGGCTTCGCGGCTTTGACGCTCGACCTTCCCGGCGCGGGGGTAAATGCGATAGCACCAACGTCGCTCGGTCTTCGCCCGTTCGACCCCACCGCGTTCGCCGCCGAGCGGTCACCCATCGCCGGCGTCACGCAGGAGGAGCGGACGCAAGCCGTAGTCGCGTTGGTAAAAGAAGCCGCGTCACTCAGCGACGGCAAGGTCATCCTGGTCGGGCACTCGGCCGGCGGGATGACGATTTCGGCGGTGGCCGAGCAGGTTCCGAACCTGCTTCTCGCGGTCGTATATCTCGCCGGGTTCATGGTGCCGAACGGCATGCCGTTGCTCGCGATGCTCCAGCATGAAACCCTGTCTTCGGCTCTGGCGCCTGGGCTGTTCGTGGGCGACCCCGCCGCCATCGGCGCCACAAGGATCCATGCCGGATCAACCGAGGAAGCCTACAGATCGCTACTCAAAGCTTCGTTTTATGGCGACGTGTCGGAGTCCGAATTCGCGCATGCGGCGTCGCAACTTCATTGCGACGAATCGAACGCCGGCGCCGTAGCCCCATCGCAAATTACGCCTGGAAGATTTGGCACGGTGCCGCGCCATTACATCCGCTGCACACAGGATCGCGCGATTCCGTTGACCGGTCAGGATCACATGATTGCGACGGTGGACGGTGCCATTGGCGGCAAGACAACTACCCACACATTGGAAAGCAGCCACTCGCCATTCCTGTCGCAACCGGCCACCCTGTCGAAGATTCTCATCGACATTTGTGTCCAATCCTTGGCGGAACAGGAGCGCGGAAGCGCCGTAGGTCTCGATACATGAACCCGGACGAATGCGATGATCGTCTGAAAGTCGCCGATCCGAGGTATCGATCTGGTGTTGCCTACGGCATCACTGCGGACAATGGTCCACTGGAACCAGGTGTATGAACGACGAAGACTTCAATCACCGCCTCACGGAATTGCGACCGCGGCTTCACCGCTATTGCGGACGCATGGTTGGATCTACGGTAGACGGCGAGGACGTACTGCAAGAGACGTTGCTCAAAGCGATTCGCGCTCGAGCTGCTGATCCTCCTGTAGACAACATCGAAAGCTGGATTTTTCGCATCGCTCACAACACCAGCATTGATTTTCTTCGCGAGCGGCAGCGCAAGGCGGTTGAGCCTCTGCCCGACGATATCGAGGCCTCCCCGCTACCGGAAAGTGAGATTGTTACGGTTAGCTTTCGTACCTTCTTGCAGTTGCCGGAACATCAGCGCTGCGCTGTGATTCTGAAGGATGTCCTGGGACATTCGGTGGAGGAAATTGCCATCATTGCTGACTGCACACCAGCAGCAGCCAGGTCTGCACTCCAGCGTGGGCGCGCTCATCTGCGGAAGCTGGCGGCCATACCGGAAGACACACGGTTGCCACTCATGTCTGAGGAAGAGCGCCAACGCCTGGTAGCTTATGTAGCTTGGTTTCGTGCCGGAGATTTCGATGCGATTCGGGCGATGCTTGCTGAGGACGTGAAGCTCGACCTGGTAAACCGCCTCACACTGGAAGGCCGGGATAAGGTGAGCGTGTATTTCACACGCTATGCCCAGGAGGTGCGTTGGCGGTTTGTGCTTGGCTCCATCGAAGGGAACCCGGCAATATTGGTCTTTGATGTTACCGGATCCATGCAAAAGCCGTCACACTTTGTTCTCCTTGAGTGGAAACAGAATCGCGTCACCTCGATTCGCGATTTCCTGTTCGCGCCGTATGCAATCGAAACAGTTGACTGGGCTCGGCTCAATTGAAGCTTGCTGTCAACGCGCAGCGCGTCCCTTCCTAATGGGGTAGGTTTCGTCCCCGGGACTCCCCCTGAGGATCTTTCATCCATTTTGCCAGGGCGTCGCCACTCAGTTCCATGCGGACCACATCCAGCTCGCCATGTTCGTAGTCAGCGATCATCATGCCCATGGCGTCACCCTTCTCGCGAACGAAGATGATGGACTCGCTCTCGCCTTGCTTGTCGTGCTCTTGGATGAATGGCTGCCACTCGGGTCCCAGATGATTGCGGACCAGAGACGCGAGCTCGGAGACGTCGACTGTTGCTTTTATGTCGTCGAACTCGACGACACGAAGACCCTTCACGCCCCCGTGGGTGGCGAATCGAGCACACAGGCTCACAAAGCTCATCATAGGAACGCGCGTTGCATGGGCATCATAGCGGTGCTCCACTTCGCTCACCAGGCTGTTGAAGCCACGGTCTGCAGCAAAGCAATAGAGCGTAGCGCCGGCGAGAAGCAGCAGAATGAAAGAAAGGCGAAGACGTGTCATTTGCCGGCCTCCTTGGCCGCGTGTGCGGCAACGCCCTTTGGGATCCCGAAGTTGCCGTCCAGCTTGGAAAGTTCTGCTGGATCGAGGGTGCCTGCGATGTAGACCAGGTCCAACTCTTTCGTTTCCGCGTCCAGCACGAACATGCCTTGCATTTTCCCGTCAACGATCTTCATATAGACGTCTGTGTTTGCCTGGCCGCTCTTTGAGCGCTCGCGGACCACGGGCGACCATTCCGAACCCTGGAACTGGCTGCGAATGCGGTCCAGGTCTGCGGCCGTGTACTGTCCTGGCTGGTCAAAGTCATATTCGCGCACATAGATGCCGTCGAGCTTCTCGATGATCTGCTTTGCTTCCACGTCGTCGTCCTCCTTGCTGAGGAACTTGCCGGCGAAGTTCAGCATCTTCTTGTCCATGGAAACTTCTGTGTAGTTGCTGGCCCGAGCCGCCAGTTCTTTCTCGAGCGTGGCCGGAAAGGGGGGAGTGCTGTTCTGCGCACCGGCTGAAAGGGCAAACAGGCAGGATGCGAAGGTTGCAATCATGGAAAGGTTCCTCATTCCGAGTCTCCTGTGGTAGATCTCAACACTTTGTGCTGCACGTCGTTCAGCGTCGCGGCACTCATGCGTAGGGCGAGGAAGAGTTGTTGGCGTGCGCGCTCGCCGGCGATGCGTTCCTGCTGTTGGTGCTGCCAGTAGCTGCCGCCCGCAACCCCCAACAGCACTACCGCTGTTGCCCAGCGGGTGGCCGGCGCCCAAAAAGTGCGTTTTTTCCGGAATGAGGGCACCGGTGATGCTTCAGGTAGGCGGGCCATCAGGCGCGCACTGAATCCTGCCGGGGTTTGCCGGGGTCTCAGGCCCTGCCGCAACAAGTGCTCAAGGTCTTCGTGTTCATCCATGACGTGTGTACTCCTTCAACGTGTCTTCCGCTCGCGCACGCATTGCCTTCAGCGCTCTTTGCAGGTGGCTCTTCACGGTCGCCAACGGCATCCGGAGCGTTTCCGCGATGTCTCCTGGTGGCAGGTCCTCTTGATAACGCAACAGAACGACCGCCCGTTGTGCCGGGGGCAGTTCAAGCAACAACCGCTCGATTTCTGAGGCCAGGGGTATAGAGCCTTCTTCGTTTGGCGCTTTCGCCATCCAATCTTCGAACTCGGCAGCACCATGGAGGGTGCGTGGTCTGCGGCGGAGCGCATCGGTGGCACGATGCACCGCGACCCGGCGCAGCCATGCGATGAGGTGCTCGTCAGACGCAATCTCATCGAACGCCCGGTACAATTCAAGGAACACGTCTTGCGCTACTTCTTCGGCGGTTCCGCGGTCGCCGAGCACACGGTACGCGATACTGAAGACTCGCGATTGATGCGCCTCGACAATCTCCCGAAACTCGCCGGTGATCCCTGGCACTGCGCCTCCAACCTGCTGTCGTATTCTCATATACGGAAAAAAGCGCCGGGCGGAATGCAATTCGTAAGTTTTTTTTGCGGCCGGCAAGACAAGCAATCGGCGGGAGGGAATGGCCGTCTGTCCCCCAATGGCCAGGTTTTCTCCGAGGCTAAATTAGCAAACTCGTGCAAATTTCTGACAAGCTACAGCTTGCCGGGTCAAAGTACACTTGGCCCGATATCTAACAATCTCTTTATGTTGACGCGCATAAGAGCATAGACCGATGACAAAGGCGTTTGCCCACGCGAGATGTGTGAACACGCGAACGTCCCGCCTGTTTGCAATATTGGGTGCCCCAGCCGCGTTCAACCCAGGAACGATCCGCACTACGTTTGCAAATTCCAACATAACCGCATAGGAGGAATCCATGACCGCAACTACTGCTGTAAAAGAAAGCAGCGCCGTGGCGACTGGCAACAGTGCGATTCGTCCGTTTCAGAACGTAAGTGTCCCAGAAACGGAGCTCACCGAATTGCGCAGGCGCATCAACAACACAAAGTGGCCGGAACGGGAAACGGTCACAGATGCAACCCAGGGCGTGCAGCTCGCGACGACTCAAGCGCTCGCGCGCTATTGGGGCACGGAATACGACTGGCGCAAGTGCGAGGCAAGACTGAATGCCTTGCCGCAATTCATCACCGAGATCGATGGGCTCGACATTCATTTCATCCACGTTCGTTCGAAACATGAGAATGCGCTGCCGCTCATCGTCACGCACGGCTGGCCCGGCTCGGTGGTCGAGCAACTCAAGATCATCGAGCCGCTCACCAATCCCACCGCCCACGGCGGAAGTGCATCAGACGCCTTCGATCTCGTGATCCCGTCGCTCCCTGGCTACGGATACTCAGGCAAACCGTCCACGACCGGTTGGGGCCCCGATCGCATCGCACGCGCCTGGGTCACCCTGATGAAGCGCCTTGGATACACGAAGTTTGTTGCACAAGGCGGCGATTGGGGCGCAATCATCGTCGATCTGATGGGTGTGCAAGCGGCGCCTGAGTTACTCGGCATTCACACCAACATGCCTGGCATCTTTCCCAACGACATAGATAAGGCCGCATTCTCCGGGGCGCCGTCGCCGTCGGGTCTTTCCGCAGACGAGAAGGTCGCATACGAGCGCTTGCAGTTCGTTTATCAAAAGGGCATTGCTTATGGCTTCCAGATGGGGCTGAGACCTCAGACGTTGTACGGAATTGCGGATTCCCCCGTAGGTCTTGCGGCTTATTTCCTTGATCACGACGCGCGCAGCTACGAGCTGATCTCGCTTGTCTTTCAAG
>Ga0302324_100014228_pt1 | contig 16054 bp, 12 predicted proteins | sample Palsa_T0_1_FD_201949 | JGI IMG/M metagenome (GOLD analysis project Ga0302324, IMG submission 201949) | Peat permafrost microbial communities from Stordalen Mire near Abisko, Sweden - Palsa_T0_1 | ecosystem: Environmental > Terrestrial > Soil > Palsa > Peat permafrost | place: Sweden: Abisko...
ACGAGGCATAGGCGGCCTCCCCGTTGGTGCTGTGAATTTCCTCACAGACCTCCTTGAGCGGTTCAGAGCGGCGCCCAGTGACAAAGATATGCGCGCCTAGCGAGGCAAAGTGCAACGCCATGGAGCGGCCTAAGCCCGTGCCGCCGCCGGTGAGAAATATGTTGCGGCCCTGGAATATATTCTTATCAAACATGAGCGCCTCCGAAGGCATGGCATGCAGTTCGTCGGGAAGTTTTGTCTGCCCGGCAGCGTAACATCTCGCGCAGACGAAAGTCTGGGTCGCCGGCGGATCCTATCTGTGGCATCTGGCGAAGGCTATTGGGCTGGATTCAACTGCGCAGGGACGGGACGGCCTTGCACTTTCGCGTATTCGGCGGCGAACAGCGGGCTCTTGGGGAATTCTTCCGTCAGGGTCTTCAGCAAGGCCTCCGCGCGGGCGTTCTGCTTTTCGCGACGGGAAGAAAGAGCTAGAAGAATCTGCGCGAAGCCCTGCAAGTAACGGCCGTTCTGCGCGGTCTTGTCTACTTCCTCCATGCCGAGCTTTCTGTCACCCTTGATGCCGCCGAACCAGAGAAAGAAGCGCGCGGTGCCGGAAAGGCAGCCGATGATGTAGTTGGCCGAACCCGGCGCCACGTACACATCGATCACCTCAGGATGCGCGGCAAGCAATTGCTTGGCGTAGTCGTTGGCTTCTTTCATGCGCTTCAAGCCGTCGAGATGCTTTTTCTCGACGATGGTGAAATCATTCGACTCCATGCCCGCGGCCATGGTTAGGGCGAAGAGCGCGTTGGGATCGCCCGACGTGGTCTTCAACTTGGCGGTCGCCATCGCGCGGGCCTTGTCTATGGCCTCGTGGAAGCCTTTCATGCGGCCGGCATCGGGTTCGCCGTCAATACCGTGCAGGAACTTGTCGTCGTTCATGAAAAATTCGCTGGTGAGCACGCCGTCGTGGTTGAATTCATCAAAGAGATAGCCAGCGGCGAGGGAAACCTGACCGAACGCTTCGTCGGGATGCTGCTGGCACCAGGCGGTGAAGCGGGAACGGGCGGTGGCGAAATCCTGCTCGTACAAAGCGCGATAGCCGTCCATCAATTGCGGATCGGTGGCGAATGCCGGGCCTTCCTTGGGCATTGCGGCGGTTGCAGCCGCGTCGACCGGCTTGTCCTTCTTGTGTTTTTGCTCCGCTGTGGCGGTCGCACCGCTCGACAGGGGCAGCAACAAGAACAGTGTCAAACTGGCGGCGATCACCGTGCGCATCGATTAAGTCTCCAGAAATCCCAATGTTTGTACCGCGATAACTGTTGTTAGAACAGGCCCGGGAAAAAGCGCGGTTTACCGGCCATGGCGGCGCGATAGTCGGGGTTGGCAAACAGTACGCGTTCCTCGGTGGATAGCCGCTGGCGCAACACCACAATGTGCCCCAGCGTGCCGGCCAAAGCAGTGATCCACGCCGTGTGAATCAGCGGGAGCGCGAGCATCTCCGCGAAGACCGCCGCATAGTTAGGATGCCGTACAAAGCGGAAAGGACCTGATGTGACGACGCCCAATCGTGTCGAATCGACTACCTGCACGTTCCAGTGCTCCCCGAGGGTGCGTATGACCCACCAGCGCATGACGTTGGCGGCAATAAAGATGGTGAGCATGACGGCGGCGAGTAGCGGAATAAAAGGACGGCGCAGAAAAACCACCTCAACCGCTGAGCCAACAAGTATGGCCGTGTGCAGCAGTACCATCCAGCGGAAGCGCGGCTCCTCCACCTTGCTGGCGCCACGTCCTTCCATTTCGCGCTGATGGCTCTTGGAAATGCGCAGCTCCACGATCCTCAGCGCGGCAACGAGGACGAGCAACGCCAGATACGCGACTACCGTTACGTCCATTGGAGAAGAAGAAATTCCGCGCTGAAGCCGGGGCCGAACGCGGCCATCATGGCGTAGTCGCCGGGGTTCAGCGGACGCTTTTCAAGCCACTGCTGCAAGATGAATAGGATAGTGGCGCTCGATAGATTGCCCACGTTGGCCAGCACGTCCCAGGAAGGAGCGGTCTCACACTTGTTGAGGCCGAGGGCCTCTTCTACGTTGCCGAGCAGGCGGGCGCCGCCAGGATGGAGGATCCAGCCTTTAATGTCCTGTTGCTTGAGCCCTTGGCGTTCGAGGAAGCCGTCCACCAGCGCTTTGATCTTCGCGCCGATCATTTCCGGGACGCCTTTGTCCAGCAGGATGTGGAAGCCGGAATCGCGCAGGTCGAAACCCATCGCGCCGAGAGAATCGGGGAAGGTGTAAGTCTCGGAAACCAGAATTTTAGGGCCGCGCATTTCCTGACCGCGGACGATGACGGCGGCGGCGCCATCACCGAAGAGGATCGAAGAGATGAGGTTGGCTTGCGAAATATCCTTGCGCTGAAAGGTAAGCGATGGGAGCTCGACGGCGATGATTAAAACGTTGCCGCCGGGATAGGCTTTCAGATAATCGGCGGCGCGGGCGATGGCCATGGCCCCGGCGGCGCAGCCCAGTTCGGTGAACGGCATGCGACGGACGTCGGAGCGAAAATCCATTAGCTTAATGAGGTGCGCATCAAGAGAAGGAATCATGAAGCCGGTGCAGGAGACGGTGATGATGAGGTCGATGTCCTGTGGCACGAGTTTTGCGCGCCCCAGAGCTTTTTCGGCGGCCTCACGGCCCAGCTTGATGGCATGCTCCATGTACTCTTCGTTGGTCTTGGACAGGGCGCGGGGTTCGACAGTATATTCGATGGGGAAAATGGCGTGCCGTTCGTGGACTTGGGCGTTGTCCACGATGGACATCATGGCTTCGAGACGGCGCTCGGGGATATCGAATACGCGGCCCATGTAGTACTTGACGTCGTCACGGGTGATCTTATGTGGCGGCAGTGCGGTCGCCGTAGCGGCGATCGTGCTGTGCGTTGCGGCGGCGCTGCCACCATTTCGGCTGGTCACAAAAAAGCTCCCCTGTATCGTCCGTGCGAATCCCGGAGAGTATCTAAAATGGCCGGGTAAGTCCATGCATTACAGCGTCTGGGCACGCTTTGTGACAGTAGTGTAACGCCAGTTTGGCCCAGATTGCACGGGCCCAGGCCTTAAACCCCGCGGGAGAGTTTAGGTTGCTCAGGTGGTCTGGCTGGCGCGAATTTCCTGCCAACGGCGCGGACGACGGTTGGCCGCCAGCACCTTTTTACGCAGACGGATAGATTTCGGGGTGATTTCCACGAATTCATCGTCGGCGATAAATTCGATAGCCTGTTCGAGGCTGAGCTCGCGATGCGGGATGAGACGGATGGCTTCGTCGGCGCTGGAAGAGCGCATGTTGGTCTGCTTCTTTTCCTTGCAGACGTTAACGTCCATGTCCTGCTCGCGGGAATTTTCGCCCACGATCATGCCCTCGTAAACGTCAATTGCCGGGCCGATGAAAAGTTCGCCGCGTTCCTGAATATTCCAGAGAGCAAACGCGGTAGACGGGCCACTGCGGTCGGCGACCAGCGCGCCTGTGGGCCGTAGTGCCATTTCGCCCGAATAATCCATCCAGCCTTCAAAAATGGAGTGGATCAGCGCAGTACCGCGCGTGTCCGTGAGCAATTGGCTGCGCAGGCCGATCAATCCGCGCGAGGGAATTTTGAAGTCCATGCGCACGCGGCCGGAGCCATGATTGCTCATCTTGGACATTTCGCCGCGGCGGCTGCCGACTGTTTCCATGATGATGCCGATGAAATTTTCCGGGACGTCGATGACTAGCCGCTCCAGCGGCTCGAGCTTCTTGCCCTTCTCCATGCGCGTGACGATTTCCGGCTTGCCCACCATCAACTCAAAACCTTCGCGGCGCATGGTTTCGATAAGGATGGCCAGCTGCAGTTCGCCGCGGCCGAGCACGCGAAAAGACTCGGGCGTGTCGGTGTCTTCCACGCGGATGGAAACGTTGGTTAGCAGCTCGCGCTGCAGGCGGTCGCGTAAATCGCGCGAGGTGAGGTAACTGCCTTCCTTGCCGGAGAGCGGGCTGCTGTTCACCGTGAAGATCATGGCCAGCGTCGGCTCATCGATGATCAGCGGCTCAAGCGGCATGGGATTCGCCAGATCAATCAGGCTTTCGCCGATCTGAATGCCTTCAACGCCGGCGATGGCGACGAGGTCGCCCGCGGGAACGCTTTCCGCTTCATCGCGTTCGAGCCCGCGAAACGTGTAGAGCTTGGTGATTTTGGTGCTGGTGATTTTGCCGTCCAGGCGGCTGATGCCCACTTCCTGCCCGCGCTTCAAAGTGCCGTTGAAGACGCGACCGATGGCGATGCGCCCGAGAAATTCGCTGTAGTCGAGATTCATCACCTGGATTTGCAGGACGCCTTCGGGATCGCCGGGCGGCTTGGGAATGGATTTCACGATCGCCTCAAACAGGGGGAGCAGATCTTTCGAGTCGTCGCCGAGCTGGCGATAGGCCACGCCATCGCGCGCGTTGGTGTACACCACGGGGAAATCGAGTTGGTCTTCGGTGGCGTCAAGATCGATAAAGAGGTCGTAGATTTCGTCGAGAACTTCCTTCGCGCGAGCATCCACCCGGTCGATCTTATTCAGCACGATGACCGGCGGGAGCTTGGCAGCAAGCGCCTTTTGCAAAACGTAGCGCGTTTGCGGCAGCGGACCTTCGCTGGCATCCACCAGCACCACCACGCCGTCCACCATGCGCAACGCGCGCTCCACCTCGCCGCCAAAATCGCTGTGGCCCGGCGTATCAACGATATTGATCTTGGTGTTGTGAAAAAAGAGCGCGGTATTTTTGGCCAAAATGGTGATTCCGCGCTCGCGTTCCAGGTCGTTGGAATCCATGACGCGTTCCACCAGGGCTTCATTGGCACGAAAAATGCCACTCTGCCGGAGCATGGCGTCCACCAGCGTTGTTTTGCCGTGGTCCACGTGGGCGATGATGGCGATGTTGCGAATGTCTTGGGTCATATGCGATACGTCCAGATACAAAAATAGCTGCCGTAACCACCAGCAGCCTTGACGGTTCTCCTTGTTTGTCAGGCGCCTCGCGCGAGGCACCTACTTCAGGTGGCCATATGCAAAATGGCGTGTCAGGTGCGGTCTAGCAAAGATTAGTTTATCAGACCTGCGCGCGCCCGCCTAGTGTGTTCCATGCGGCAAAGCTGCGGTGGCAAACCGTTAATTCGTGGCTTTTGCGAGGTCCGTCCAGGAAACCAGGATGAAGCCTTGCTCCTTCAGGAACTGCCGGAATTCCGCGCTGCGCACCATGTCGAAGTCGTTCTGCCGCCACTGGGCGCCCCAATTCGGATGATCGGCGGTAGCCGCCTGAATGTCCGGATCGTTGTGCGCCAGGTGCACGATCAGTTCGTAGGTACCCGGAGGAAGCGGCTGTAACATTTTTTCGTAAGTGGCGAGCCAATCCGCTTTGGCCACGCCGGGTTCGATCTCCAGAACAGCATCCAGAACGATGGCGTTAGGGTCCAATTGTGCGTGCGAGAGATCGAATTGCCGGGACAAGAGAATCGGCAGTTTGTACGCCTGTCCGGTAGCGAGATACACACGGAACAAATCGCTCGTGCCGATCAGCGCGCCCATATGCGTATCCAGATGACTGAGGCGGATACCAGCGGATTTAGCTTTATCGACTTGTGCGCGCAACTCTGTTTCGACGTCGGGCATTTTTGCGTGCTTGCTGACGTAATCGGTCTCCAGCGGCAGATAGCCATCGGGGCCCAGCAGACTGGAGTTTAGTGGCTGCGGCGAAACTGGCGGCCAGCGATACGTGGTCCATTCGGAGTTGAGCGCCAGGTGAATGCCTAGATCGGCGTCCGGATGGCTCTTGGACCATTGCGCAACTTCCGGAAACCATGGGCACGGCACCAAAATGCTGGCGGACGTCACCCAGTGATTTTCCAGCGCTTCGGAGATCGCGGAGTCGACCGAATGCATCATGCCGAAATCATCCGCATGAATTATCAACAGTCGGGAACTGGCAGGATGGCCAAGCCGCTCCGCAAGCGTCCTGCCGGTGGCTTGCTGCTGCGCACCCAGTGGAGTTGCGCCGCAAAAAACCATCAGCGCAGCCAGAAACCCCGGCCAAAGAATGCGTTGGTATCGAAACACAGAACCCCCTCGGGACCTACAGCATCAGGCGGTAAGTGCGCCTTGAATTATGCAACGAATCTCTACGCGCTGCACGAAGTCTCGCGCGTAATATAGACTTCTCTCTTCATGCTTACGGCCATTACGCGCGCGGTCAGCCCGGCATTCGTGCAGTGCGAGCTGTCTTTCATTGCCCGCCAGCCTATCGATTTGAAAATTGCCGAAGCGCAACACCAATCCTACGAAACACTGCTGGAACAACTTGGTGCTCGCGTGATTTCGCTGCCTGCCGAGCCAAACTTTCCAGATTCCATGTTCGTCGAAGATCCCGCTATCGTATTCGACGAGCTCGCGGTGATCTTGCCCTTAGGCACCCCATCACGAAGCGGCGAAGCGGATTCGCTGGCCTTCGCGCTCGCTCCGTATCGCAAACTGGCCTACGTCTCGCCTCCCGGGACCATGGAAGGCGGCGACATCTTGCGCCTAGGACGCAAGGTATACGCAGGGCTGTCACGGCGAACGAACGAAGAAGGCATTCGTCAACTGCGCACGCTACTCATGCCTTACGGCTACGACGTGATCGCCGTCGCGGTGTCGGGATGTCTGCACCTGAAATCCGCGGTAACCTACATTGGCCGCAACACGCTGCTGGCCAATCGCGCGTGGTTCGATGCATCAGTATTTCGTGAGTACCAGTGGATCGACGTTGCCGAGGGCGAGAAACACGGTGCCAACGCCCTCGCGATCGCGGATCATGTAATTTACCCGGCGTCGTTCCCTCGGACGAAGGCCCGCATCGAATCGGCTGGCCTCAGCGTGCTATCCGTTGACATCTCCGAATTGCAGAAAGCCGAATCGGGCTTGACGTGTTCCAGTTTGCTTTTTGAAGCTCCGGGATAAAAATGATCCATGCGCACGTCAGGCAAAATCAAAGACCGCGGAGCCGGAGATTCTTCCGTACAACTCCCGTTGACCACCCTGCTATCCCATGCACTGGTAGCTTTCACTATCGAATTCGACAACGAAGCCGAGCGGCAGATGCCGCACCGCACGACCAACCACGGCGCAACCCCGAACACTCCGGGGGTGTTGTGCCGCCCCTGGCTGGTTTCGCTCGCGATGTGGGCAAACTGCATACAGTTTGTCGGCGAGCAAGGCATCCGCGTCGGCGAACTGGAACTACTCGCCAGCACGCCGAGCAACTTGAACGGATTGGAGCGTTGGGGCTACATCACCGTCGCGCCGGATCCGCAAGACCAACGAGCAAAACCACGCAGGTCGGACTGGGTGATTCGCGCCACCCCAGCGGGCCGCATGGCGCAGGACATCTGGCGCCCGCTCTTTGCAGTGATTGAACAGCGCTGGGCAGAGCGATTTGGCGCGGCGCGAATCGCCCGGTTGCGAAAATCCCTGCAGACGCTGGTGGATCAGTTGAACGAAGGACTGCCCGACTGCCTGCCAATTCTAGGCTACGGGCTCCTCAGCATAGGGCCGCAGCAGAATCGGCGTCCTTCCGCCATACGCCGCGATAGAATAGCTGTTGATCTACCGCTCTCCGCCCTGTTCTCACGGGCATTGTTGACGCTGGCCACTGAATTCGAAGAGCGCATGAACCTCTCGCTGGCTATCTGCGCCAACCTGCTCCGCGTCCTTGATGAACAAGGTGTGCCGATAAAAGATATTCCGCGCTTGAGCGGCGTCTCTAAAGAAGCCATCAGCATGGCCCTGGGGTTCCTCCGCAATCGCGGTTTCGTGGTAATCGAGACAGCTCAGGCGGGGGGGCGCACCAAAGTCGCTCGCCTGACTCCGGAAGGCAAGCATGCGAAGGATGCCTACCCACGGCTGCTCGGCAAAATCGAAGAAAGTTGGTCGGCGCGCTTCGGCGAGGACGCGGTGCGCACCTTGCGGGAGTCGCTGGAGGAATTAGTTGGCGAAGCCACCGCTGAACACTCTCCGGTCTTCCAAGGATTAATTCCCTACCCGGATGGATGGCGCGCATCGGTTCGCAAGCCCGAAACCCTGCCGCATTACCCTATGGTGTTGCACCGCGGCGGATTTCCCGATGGCAGCTAGCGCAGTGCGGCCTGCAAAAAAGCGCGAGAGGCCAGTCGTTCGATCCGGCTGGCCTCTCACCACGGAGTGCCCTTGCGAATGATCGAGCCGCTAGTTCGTCAGCAATTCCACGCTTCGCGCCACGAACACCGGCTGCCCGCTGATGGGATCCTTCAGCACCAGACCGACCACCCGCAACGGCAGCGCGGTATTTCCGGTTAGCCCGCTCAGTCCGCTCAGTCCGCCTAGATAGTGGGTAAACGGCGTGGTGTATACCGTAACCGGCCCATTAAACAGCACCCCAGCGAGCCCGTTGGAGTTGAACTGGAACGTCGCGGCGCCAACATCCGTGCTGCCCACGACCCATGTGCCGGTGTGCCCTTCATGACGTAGCACCACGCGCTTCACGGTTACCGCTCCGCTGCTGAACGGCCCGCCTATCGTCACGCGTTGTCCGGGCACCATCAGGCTCGAATTAAACAGGAAGCTCGAAAACTTCATATGCCACCAGTAAATGAAGAAGTTCTCGTTGCCGGTGAGGTCGATGGTCGAGATTTGCCCACTCTCGAAGCCCGTGCCCGAGGGCAGCGTGCTGCGCACATACAGGTCAAAGTCGCTGGCCTGCCCGGTTGGCGGGTCGACGTACGTCACCAGGCCGCCCGCATAAAAGCGGTCCTGCGAAAGTATCGCCACGGTATCCGCCAGAATCGCCCCCGAGGTGCGATCCAGCGTTCCAGAAATTTCCACGATAGAGGTGGCGGTCAAATTGGCCAGCGATTCGTTGTTTTCCCATTCCGTCTGATCATTCACGTTCACCGTAAACGGGTGCCCGTGCGGCCCCTGAATCACGAAGGAATTGTCTCCGGCCGCCACGCTTACCACTCCCGCGTCAAATTCATCGATGTACGCGTCAGCGTCGCTCGGCGTGATGGCTTTCAACTCCAAGGTGGGATTGACGACGCCGGTGATTTGGCCGTTCTGGTCCACCTGAATGGATTTACGCAAGTCGAAATCGAATTTCAACCCGTCGATATCGCCGGCATTCACCACCAGTGGGTTGGCGAGCGTAATCGTCACGCTGGAATTGGTTAAGCTCGTTGCCGGAGTTGTCGTGGAGTTCAAAATGGAGATCGTCGGGCGCGTTGGCGGATTGGTCTGCGGATTGGTTACGTTCAGGTAGCCGATCTGCGGGTTAGCCAGCGTGACGTTTACCGTGGTGTACGTTCCGGCGGGGATGGTATTGATGTCCAGCAGCGTCCTGAGACCGTTGAGGCGCGCGAAATCCACGCTCTGGGTATTCGAAAGGATGCTCACCGGAGGATTCACCCCGTCAGAAACCGTGATTCCGGTAATGTCCACCAGGAACGATACGACGCTGGGAAGTGGCGCGTCCGTGCCGATCACGAATCCCGTGCCCATTTGCGGCTGTTGCTGTGTTTGTGTCGAAGAGCTGTTCCCGCCGCACCCGCTGCCGAAGGCCACGAGCGTGGACACACCAATAGCGAGTAACCACTTTTTGAGGATCATAAGTCACATTTCCTTTCGAGCTGATTTATCCCGAAGGTGCCGAGGCACCGACAAACCCTTGCCGCCTCAAACCCGGCTGTCGCGCAAAAGTCGCGCAACCTAAGTGGCGTTATTTCTTTATTTTAGGCTGGTAGTACTAAAACCACCGCACTCCCGCCGGCCCTCACTTCTTGCGTCACTTACCTTTAGCTTTGCAAAGACCCGGCTCTTCGGCCGGGTAATCCTTCGGGCACCAACGCCCCACGCTCACAAAACATTCACTATTCGCCGGCCCCCATTTATGCTAAATTTCCTCTTGGTATGATGTCTCTCACCACCAAGCGAATCGCCGCTACGTCTTCGACCACCACTACGTCGATTACGATTACGTCGATTACGTCGACTTCGACTAAGTCGACTACCTTCGCTTCCGGTGCGTGGAGAAACTAGCAAGTTAAGAAAAGTTTCCAACCCACCGCCAGAAGCGACCAGGCGGTGGGTTTTTTCGTTTCTGCCCACCTCCGAAGCGCTCCCCGCGGCTAACCAGGAGCAGTCATGGCCCCCGAGAACGTGCAGGAAGACGAATTGAACGAATCCGCCAAAGCCGAGGAATTTTCGCTCGGCAATTCCGCGGCGGTTGAGCCATCCGCCGCCGGCCGCGTCAGTGAAGTCGTGGCCTTCAAGTTTGGTGGCACCTCGCTACTGGGCGCCGACCGCATGCGCCATGCCGCAAGCATCGTGCAAGCCGCTGCGCGGAATTGCCGTGTGGTGGTCATCGTGTCCGCCATGAAGGGCGTCACCGATCATCTACTCGCCATTGGTTCGGCAGTGGAAAACAACAAGCACGCTGCCGCCCGGGAAGAAGCGGAAGCCGTCGTGGCGATTCACTTGGCAGTGCTCGGCGATTTGCGTCTCGACGAAGACGACGACCTCCGGGTACGCCGCGAGATGCAATCGCTCGGCCTCGACTTGCTGCACGACGTCAGCTCTCGCACAAAACCGGTCGACGGCCACGCCGAACTGCTCGATCGCCTCGCCTCCTACGGCGAACGCTTCAGCGCCCGGCTCTTCGCTGCGGCGTTGGAAAACGCCAGCGTCGCCAGCGTGCCCGTTACGTCGTCCGAGTTCGTGCGCACCTGCCACACCTTCCGCGATGCCCGTCCGGATCTGCACGAAACGCGGCAGCGCGGCCGCCAGGTGCTCCTGCCGCTTCTTGAAGATGGCATCGTGCCGGTAGTCACTGGCTTCATCGGCGCCACACCGGATGGCCGCATCACCACACTGGGCCGCAACAGTTCCGACTTTTCCGGCGCCATCATCGCGCACGTGGTCGATGCCGACGAACTGGTGATCTGGACGGATGTCGACGGCATCTTTACCGCCAATCCCCGCGAAAATCAGGAAGCCCGCTTGCTGCACGAGTTGAGCTACGATGACGCCCACGCGCTGGCCAAGAGCGGCGCGAAGGTACTGCATGCCAAAGTACTGCCATTGGCGGCAGAAACGGAAATGGTGGTTTGGGTGCGCAATACCTTCAATCCCGCAGGGCGCGGCACGCGCATCGGCCCGCGCTCCGGCGGCGCAGCTCCTTCCTCGGACGGGGGTGCGCGGTGAGCGCCGCTTCTGGCAACCCGTCCGGTAACCACGAGCGTCGCGGAGAATTTCGTCCTTCTACGCCGAACGGAAAGAAATTCCGCGCCGGTGTGCTCGGCGCCACCGGTATCGTCGGTCAGCGCCTCGTGAGCATGTTGGCGGATCATCCGTGGTTTGAGCTTACCGCCGTAGCCGCTTCCGAGCGCTCCGCCGAAAAGCGTTACGCCGATGCCGTCCGCTGGCATCTGGACGCGCCTATTCCAGAGCGCGCGCGCAACCTGATGGTGCAAACTCTCGCGCCTACCTTGGAGTGCGACTTCGTTTTTTCCGCCCTGGATTCGTCCGTCGCCGGCTCCGCGGAAGAGGACTTCGCGCGCAGCGGATACCCGGTCGTCAGCAACGCCAAAAATCACCGCATGGCCCCCGATGTTCCGCTGCTGATTCCGGAAGTAAACGCTTCGCACTTGGATGCAATTCCTTTACAACAGAAGAATCGCGGCTATTCGAGCGGGTTCATTGTCACCAACCCAAATTGTTCCACCGCGGGCCTCGTCTTGGCCCTCAAGCCGCTGGCCGACGCCTTCGGCCTCGAAAAAATCTTTGTGGTCACTCTGCAGGCCATCTCCGGCGCTGGCTATCCCGGTGTGGCTTCGCTGGACATTCAAGGCAACGTGGTGCCCTTCATCAGCGGCGAAGAAGAGAAAATGGAGAGCGAGCCCCAGAAGCTGCTGGGCAAGTGGGATGGCCGGCGATTCATCGACGCCGGCCTGGGACTCAGCGCGCACTGCAATCGCGTCCCGGTCGTCGATGGCCACACCGAATGCGTGAGCCTTTCGCTGAAAAAGGTCGCCTCGCTCAACGAAGTACGCGAGGCCTTGCGCAGTTTTGAAGTGGACGCTGCACTCGCGGCGCTGCCCACCGCCATCCGTAATCCCGTCGTGTTGCTCGATGACGAATCTCGCCCGCAGCCTCGCCGCGACGTGCACGCGGGTAACGGCATGGCCACCGTCGTCGGACGCGTCCGCGAATGCCCCATCCTGGACGTAAAGCTAACGCTGCTCTCGCACAATCTAGTCCGCGGCGCCGCCGGCGCAGCCTTGCTCAACGCCGAGTTGCTAGCCGCCCGCGGCTTCTTCGATCGCCGCGTACGCGCCGGCAACGAAGTGCAGCTTGCCGAACCCGTCTCGCAATGAAGTTGTCCGGCTGGATTGCAACATCCATCGCTCACACGTTGGTTGTTACGAACTCGCGTCCTTCTGCGTAACGCTCCAGCAGCCCAACGAGTCGTTGCGTCCAGCGCCCCAAGCCGCCGGCATCGTCGAAGGCCACAATAATTGCCAGCACCCTACTCGTATCCGCCGTCACCATGGTCCGCTCTGAATCGCTAGTTGCGCTCCCATGCGGCCCCAGCGCATCCGCAAATAGCGGCAGCCCTTCCAAATTCAAATCGTATTTGCCAATACCTTTGTAGCTCTCGCCACTGCGCCCAGCTCGAAACACTACGTCACCATCGACGTGCGCCAGATCATACAAACCAATCGGCATCCGGCATTCAATGGACACCAGATTGATCGCGTCCACCACCGCATTGATTTGCGGCAGCCCTTTTCCGGAAATCACCCGCCGCAACAACGCCTCTGCCGAACCGCGATACCGCGCAGGATCCTTGCCCAGGGCTTTGTAGCCGCGACGCGTGGCCAGAATCGCCGGCGACTCCAGCACCGCCGTTGGTTCGCGCAAGCTTGCAATCTTTTGTGCCACAGCCGCAAGTTCCGCGGTAAGCTCCGGCGGTGCAGTCTGCGCTGTAACCGTAGCGAGCACGCAACCGAGCGCGACACGCGGACACTTCTGCCGCAACCCATCGTCAATGGTCACCAGCACGGAAAACCTCGCACCTATGCACGCCAGCCTGCCAACGTGCTAAAATTTACCACGCCGTAGGCCCGTAGCTCAGTTGGTTAGAGCGCTACCTTGACACGGTAGAGGTCTGGAGTTCGAGTCTCCACGGGCCTACCATCTTGATTCCGCCCGCGTTGACTTGCGCCCCCACCAAACTTAAGATGAGCCACCAATGTCTGATACTGACGCCCTGCTTGGCAGAGTCATCTCCCACTACCGCATTCTCGAAAAACTCGGCGGCGGTGGCATGGGCATTGTCTACAAAGCCGAAGACACCCGCCTGCATCGCTTCGTAGCCCTCAAATTCCTACCCGACGAAGTCTCGAACGACCCGCAATCCCTCGCGCGCTTCCAGCGCGAAGCGCAAGCCGCTTCGGCCCTCAATCACCCAAACATCTGCACCATTCACGACATCGGCGAAGAAGAGGGCCAAGCCTTCATCGCTATGGAACTGCTCGAGGGTGCCACCCTGAAACATCGCATCGCCGGCCGCCCCATGGAAATGGAAACTCTCGTCGCGCTGGCCACGGAAATCTCCGATGCTCTCGACGCGGCGCACACCAAAGGCATCATCCATCGCGACATCAAGCCCGCCAACATCTTCGTCACCGAGCGCGGTCACGCCAAAATTCTAGACTTCGGCCTCGCCAAGGTCACCGCGGTAAAAGGCTCTACGGCGACCGGCAACACTCTCGGCACCGTCGAAATGGACGCCCAGCAGCTCACCAGCCCCGGCAGCACCCTCGGCACCATCGCCTACATGTCTCCTGAACAGGTGCGCGGCAAAGAACTCGACGCCCGCACCGACCTATTTTCCTTCGGCGCCGTACTGTATGAAATGTCCACCGGCACCTTGCCTTTCCGTGGCGACACGTCGGGCGTAATTTTCAAAGCCATTCTCGATGGCGACGCTACACCTGCCGTGCGCCTCAATCCCGAGGTGCCCGCCGAACTCGAGCGCATCATCGACAAAGCGCTAGAAAAAGACCGTGATCTCCGTTACCGCTCCGCCGCCGATATTCACACGGACTTAAAGCGCTTGCGCCGGGATTCCAGTTCCGGCCGCATATCCTCTTCCGCCACCGTCGCAGCCATCCAAGCCTCCGGCGTGCACGCAAGCGGCTCCAGCGCCACCATGCCCGTGCAAAGTGCGTCAGCCAGTAGGTCCTCAAAATACATCGTCGCGGGCATCGGCGCGGTCGCGGTGTTAGCCTTGGCCCTCGCCGCCTATCACTTTCTGAGTGGCCTGAAAACCTCCAACGAACCCGCCAAGATCACCCAAATCAGCCACTGGGATAAGCCCATGGGCCGCGCTCATCTTTCGCCAGACGGCCACACCGTGGCCTTCGACTCGCCCGTATCCGGCGTCTCGCAAGTCTTTGTCATGCTTTCCACCGGCGGTGAGCCGCTGCAACTCACCAGCGATGAAGGCGAAAAAGTAATCTCCAATTTTTCCGCCGACGGCACCGAAATCTATTACGCCCGCGTCTTCGGGAGAGATGAATCTTGGGCCGTGCCCACGCTCGGCGGACCCGCCCACCGTGTCGTAGTCGGACAAAACCTAACGCCTTCCACCGACGGCACTGCGGTTTACTACACAAAGGTAGGAACGCGCGCCGTATTTCGCGCCAATCGCGACGGCATGGGCGAGGAACAGGTATTCGCCTTCGAGCGGACCTCGCTACCGGTGCGACGCATCTTGCCGTTTCCGGACGGTAAGCATTTGTTCGTGGCCGCCGCTAATGGCGTCTCCGCAATCGAAACGCTTCACGCCTACGATGTGGACATGAGCAAAGGTGCTGCCAGTGATTTAGGCGAAGTTCCCGCAGAACTCGAAGGTCTGGTTTGGTCGGAGCCCGGGAAAAGTATTCTCTTCAGCCGCACCGTCAGTGGCCTAACCAACATCTGGAAGTTTGATTTGCAAGACAAAGCGCTCACGCAAGTGACCTTTGGCCCTGGCCCGGACAAGTCGCCGATGCCCGACCCGTCAGGCAAAGGCATGTACATCGTCAATGGCAAGGACTCCGGCTTCCTCACTGCCTACAACCCCCGCACCAAGCAGTCAACGGATATTGCCGCGGAAAACGCCACCCAGCCTGCCATTTCGCCGGACGGCAAGCACGTTATGTACATCACCATCCCCGCCCGTGATCGCAACGAACTCTGGACCGCGGATATCGATGGCAGCAACAAAGTGCGCATCGTCCCTTCCGGAACCTTGGCTACCGCCAACTGGGCGCCCGACAATTTCCACCTCGCGTTTTTCACGGAAGAGGCGGGCAAGCCCTCAAAGGTCTACATTGCCGGGGCCGATGGCAGCGGCATGCGTACCTTCACTTGGACCGGCGGCACGTTGCAAAACGTGATGTGGAGTCCCGATCAGAATGCTTTTTATGTGAATTCCGTCGAGAAAGGCGTAGCCGGATTCACCATCTCGAAAGAAAACGCCGATTGGTCAGCGCCAGAGAAAGTTGCCGAAGGCTGCGGCTGGGGGTTTGGCGTCTCACCCGACGGAAAATATCTCATGACCTTGATCGCCAGCGGCGAAAAAATCGGCATCTACGAATATTCCCTGGCGCAGAAATCCTGCACCATCTTGGTGCCCGGTGTGGTCACCTTCGGCGTCGTCTTGGACCGTGATGGCAAATCCTTCCTGTACGCCATCCCCTCGCGCAAGGATGTCACCATCTACCGCCAGGCTTGGCAGGACGGCAAAGTCATCGGCCTGCCCAAAGTCGCCCTGCAGCTACCTTTCGCCTTTCCGCTGGTCACCGGCGGCAACGCCTACGATTTCTCTCGCGATCTTTCCACCGTCATTTACGCTCGCCCCAGCGGCCACGCCGATCTTTATTTTATAAGCCGCAAATAGAAGAATTAGTTAGACTTCGTACAAATGTGGCCTCAACGTCTCAAAATCGG